>SWCD01007963.1_pt1 | contig 60099 bp, 57 predicted proteins | sample 4693011 | NCBI WGS metagenome assembly SWCD01 (sample SAMN10267278, study PRJNA491770) | bioreactor metagenome | isolation source: DHS bioreactor inoculated with marine | place: Japan: Omine Ridge, Nankai Trough
GGCTGGCGCCGAATTCTAAGTTGTAACGAAGCATCCAACCTGTAATGAAGTTGGCTACTACGCCGTCGAGATCAATTCCGAGTCGCATGCTCAGTGTTCATCCTTTGTCGGCCATCCGTTGGGGAGGCACTCGCCCAGCCCCTTTGTCTGCTGCATCATCACCGGTGCCGGCTCTCCGGCGGCGGGGCAGCTCACGTGCCCCTTCCCGAGGAAGTGCCCTACCTCATGGTTGATGAGGTAGCTGCGATACGTGGTCAGGTCATCGGAATAGTCATCGGTTCCCGATTCCCAACGCATGAGGTTGATTATCACCCGACTCCCTTTGCGACACGAGTATCTACCTGCCGTTCGGGCCGGGTAGCAGAGCGAGTCTGTCGTACTCGGTGAAGCCAGGATGAGACGTAGGTCGAAGTCGTCGTCGTCAACGCGCACGAAGGAAACCGCTTCGATGTCGCTCCATCCCCGTTCGTCGGTGAGGACTTTCATCGCCGCAGCGGCGAAGCAGGGGCCGTCGATCGCAAGCCCATCTTCGATCTCGATGCGAATCTTCACGACATTGCCCGGGGTGATGGTTGCTGATGAACCTGGTACTGCGGTGAGTGTTCCGCCCGGGTCATGGTTCGCTCCGGTGATGCACGACGCGATGCCGGCGGTCGGTGCCGAGACCGGGAGAGGTACGTCGACGCAGTAATCGGCGAAGAGCCCGCTGCAAGGGTTGGCTGGGATCGTCGGTGTCGGCTGGAGGAGGAGTGTTGTCGTCGCGGTTTCGCCGAGATTCGAGTTCGGATCCGCCAAGGCCGCGTCCGCCGTGGTTGCCGGAAGTGTCGGCTCGGAGGAGGGGGCGGTCTCGTCGGGGTCGAGACCAACCACTGCGGTAGATGACGTTATAGAAGCAAACACCGTCAGGATGAATATGGCGACCCGCACAGCCGATCGAGATCGGTGGCGAGACCTGGGGGAAGTACTCACAGGAGGAGGGTAAGCCGGTCTAAATCACATCCGTGTGATTTCGCGGAGATGGAGTCCATCGTGCATGAAGGGAAGGGCCGCGGTAGGCGAGGCTGCCCGTGTCACCGGGCTCGGGTACCATCGCCGTCAATGGACTACCAGGCGCTCTATCGCAAATACCGACCGCAACGCTTCGACGAGGTTGTCGGCCAGGACCACGTCACCCGCACGCTGGCGAGGGAGGTGGTGGACGAGAGGGTCGCCCACGCCTACCTATTTGCCGGGCCGCGTGGTACCGGTAAGACCACAACAGCACGGTTGCTGGCCAAGGCTCTCAACTGTCCCGATCGCTCGCCTGAGGGTGAGCCCTGCAATGTCTGCGTATCGTGCCTGGCGGTTACTGAGGGCAACTCCCTGGACGTGATCGAGCTCGATGCCGCCTCGCACAACAAGGTCGAGGACGTGCGCGAGATCAGGGCCAATGTCGGGACCGTTGCCGTCGCCGGCGGTTCTCGCAAGGTCTACATACTCGATGAGGCCCACATGCTCTCGCGGGCCGCGGGGAACGCGCTGCTGAAGACGCTTGAAGAACCGCCAGAGCACGTTGTGTTTGTGCTGGCCACCACCGAGCCCTACAAGCTGCTCGACACCATTCGGAGCCGGGCGCAACGGTTTGACTTCCTGCCGGTGCCGAGCGAAGTACTCATCGATCACCTCGCCGACATTGCCGAGCGTGAGCAATTCCAGGCTGCGACGGATGGTCTCGCCAGTGTTGCCACCCACGCCAAGGGTTCGGTGCGCGACGCGATGAGTCTCCTCGAGCAGGTGGCTGCCCTGGGGAGCGGGTCCGTTGAGTCGGCGACGGTCGCCCGGGCTCTTGGTCTTGCCGATCGTGACGCTTTCTCGCGTCTCGCCCTGGCTATTGCCAATCAGGATGCTCCTGCTGCGCTGACGCTTGTCTCGGAATTGGCCGCTCGCGGTGGGGACCTGCGTCGTTTTGTCGCCGAGGCCATGGGTTTCTTCCGCGGTATCTTCCTGGCGCAATACGCCCCGAACCTCGAAGAGATTGCAGACGAGCCGAGCGACGTCATCGCAGAATGGCGGCGCCATGCCAACACGCTGTCGGCCGCCGAGGTATTGCGGGCAGTGGACCAACTCTCTGAGGCACTCCTCCATCTGCGGCAGGGACGTGAGGAGCGACTGGTGACCGAGATGACACTCATCCGGCTCACCCGCCCCGAAACGGGGATTGATCCCGAGGCCCTGGCGGTCCGAATCGAGCGACTCGAAAAGCGTGGTCCGTCGGCTCCGCTGTCGCCGGCGGCTGCTCCGGTGGCCCAGCCCGCACCGGCGACGGAACCCGTTGTCAAGCAGGAGGCGAAGTCCGCTGCTCCGCAGCCCGCCGTCCCGCAGCCTGCCGCACCGAAGCCCGAGCCCGCTCCTCCGGCACAAGTCGCGCCGCCCGCTGCCCCGGCCGGCGATCTCAATCTTTCTACCTACGAGTCGGCGTGGCCGGCCATCGCCGCCCGGATGCGGGATCTTGCGGGCCCTTCGAAGCACGCGCTTCTTCTTGAAGCTCGCCCTGCTTCAGTACGCGGCGACGCCGTTGTGTTCGAATTGCCCGGTCACCTGCCCTTCCACCTCGAGCGCCTCAAAGCCGATTCGGAACTGCACGAGCTTCTGGCTCAGGCATCCGCCGAGTTCGTCGGGTCGACAATCCGTGTCGTGTTCGAAGCCAAGGGTGAGGAGGCTGCGCCTCCCGTCGCCGAACGCGAGCCGGTGCGAGCTCCCGACAAGGACGATCTAGTTGAGGAAGACGCGGGGGCGATCGATCCCGCGTCTCTCGTGGTCGACATGCTCGACGGTGAGATCGTCGAATAGTCGTTTCCTCCCCCGAGGGAGAGAAACGATCGAGGCCGGCCTTGGCAGATGCTGTGCTGGCTACAAGCTGGTTTGGTCGCACCGACATCGCTGCCGGTCCTCTACCCTCTGGGTATGGGACGAATGCCAAAAGACATGCGCCAGCTCATGCAGCAAGCGCAGAAGATGCAGGAAGAAATGGCGAAGGCGCAATCCGATCTTGCGGAGCGCACCTATGAGGCGACCGCAGGAGGCGGCGTGGTCAAGGCCGTCGTTCGAGGTTCTGGAGATCTGGTTTCGGTGGAGTTCGACCCCGCCGTGCTCGATCCGGATGACCCGGAGATGGCGGGAGATCTCGTTGTTGCGGCCGTCAACGCTGCGATGAAAATGGCCGCTGACGACGCGGGCGCAGCCATGGGTGGTCTCGCCGGTGGCCTCGATCTTGGTGGCTTGCTCGGCTGATGTATGAGCCCCCGGTCCAACGACTCGTTGATGAGTTAGCGCGTCTGCCCGGAGTCGGGCGGAAGAGCGCACAACGTCTTGCGTTTCATCTGCTCCACGTAGAGGAGGCCGACGCCGAGCGGTTGGGCAACGCCATCATCGACCTGAGGAAGCTGGTTCGCCTATGTGATCGTTGCTTCAATATCACGGCGGAGATCGAGTGCTCGATCTGCCGCGACCTACGCCGCGATCCGACATCGGTATGTGTCGTCGAGCGCGCCCAGGACATCGCCGTCCTTGAACGCACCCAGGAATTCACCGGTCGTTATCACGTCCTGGGCGGAGCGATCTCCCCAATTGCCGGGATTGGTCCCGACCAGCTTCGGATGAAGGAGCTGGTCGCCAGGATCGATGCCGAGTCGGTTGGTGAAGTGATCGTCGCCACCAATCCGACGGTTGAGGGCGACACCACTGCCCTCTACATCGCCCGGCTGTTGAAGCCACTCGGGGTGAAGGTATCTCGCCTGGCCAGCGGTCTCCCCGTCGGCGGCGACCTCGACTACGCCGACGAAATCACCCTCGGTCGCGCCCTTTCCGGCCGCAAGGAGCTGTAGCGGCACCCTCCCGGGGGAGCACCACCGGCATGCAGAGGCCGGGGGTTGGGGGTCGAAGGCGCGTATGGGACTATCGACGGCTGCCTTGGCTCCGCCATACCAAACCGCCCCCGCCTATCGTTGTTTCCATGCGAATCGCCGTTGTTGAGCCGTTCTTCGGGGGATCCCACGCTGCCTGGGCCGAGGGCTATCGCCAATTCTCCGCACACGATGTAGGCGTCATTTCGCATACCGACCGGTTTTGGAAATGGCGAATGCATGGTTCCCATGTGACGTTGGCGAGCGAATTCATGGCTGCGGTCGAGGCAGGGGGTCCCTTCGATGCGATCGTCTGTTCATCGATGCTCAACGTGCCGGGCTTCCTGGGTTTGGCTAGATCGGCCGTCGGATCCTCCCGCGTCGTTCTCTACATGCACGAGAACCAGTTGGGTTACCCGTTGTCGCCTAGGGATCGGGTCGATCTCACCTATCCGATGTTCAACTGGACTTCGATGCTGGCTTCCGACCTGGTGGTGTTCAACTCTCAGTACCACCATGATCAGTGGTTTGAGGACATCCCGAAGTTCTTGCGACAGTTCCCCGACTATCAGCAGCATGGCCTCATCGCCGAGGTCGCGGCCCGCTCGATGATCCTTCCGGTCGGGATCGATCTTCGCCGCCTCGACATCGCGGTGCCCATCCCCGGCGATGTGCCTCGCATCGTCTGGAACCAGCGTTGGGAGTACGACAAGGGCCCGGCCGAATTGGCGGAGGCCCTCACGGCTCTGCAGCGCCGTGGCGTCGAGTTCGAACTCATCCTGGCCGGCGAGCAGTTCCCTACTGACCCCGACGAGTTCGTTGCGCTGCAAGATGAGTTGGGCGATCGTGTCATCCACTATGGATGGGCCGAGGCCGATGAGTACATCAATCTCCTGGCATCGAGCGACGTCGTTGTCTCGACCGCGCACCACGAGTACTTCGGGATCTCGGTGTCCGAGGCGATCTACGCCGGCGCCTTCCCCGTCCTGCCGAACCGATTGGTGTATCCCGAACGAATCCCGGCGCACTTCCACACCCGCTGTCTCTACGACGACGACAACGAACTGGTTGAGAAGCTCGCCTGGGCGGTCAGTCACGACGGCGCAACAAAGGAAGTTGCCGCGGCTTTGAAACCCGTTATGGCGGTCGCTGATTGGGGTGTTGTTGCTCCGCAGTACGACGCAGCTTTCAGTCAAACAACCTGAGGTCGGGCTGCGACTCGGGCGATGGCTCGTCGAGAGGGAAGTATCCGGGTACATCGTGATGCGGCGTGTCCAGATAGACCTTGGCCTCTGGAGACGGGCCGAACCTGCCGTGTGACCATCGGATCTCGACGTGCCCCTCGACCGTTTCGTCAAGTTCGGTTGCGTTGTTTCTGACCACGGCTTTCCAGTGAACGACGGGCTGCTGGGCATCACGGTTTGGTGATACGAACAGATCCCGGAATGCATAGCGGAGCCGGAAGTCCCACGGCGTGGCAACACGGAACCGCAGTGGGCGCCGGTCCGCCGACTCGCCGAGAACGAAGTACGGGGCGGACTCGAGTCTGAGCAGTCTCCACAGCATCGTCTCCCGTTTCCGGGCTGTCTTCATGTTGGCGGCCCAGCGTTGCGCCGTCGCCGCGGCCACGGTGTGGGAGAAGTCGGTGTACGCCTCGCCGAGTTCTCCTCCAAGACGCTTGGGCAGGCCGTTGCGCAGCGTGCGGAGATCAGCGTCGGTGAGTTGGGCGGCCAGGGTGGGCAGGCTCTTGGCACCGACCGCAACGCGACATGCTTCGTAGAACGCTTGATAGGCGGCCGGAGCCACCTCCTGATACCAGCCCACGTCTCCCCGGTATTCGCGGTCGAGCAGCAGGTTTACGAACAGGTTGCCCGGTGACGGATTGTGCAGGATGTTGGAGCCGTATTTGCACGAGATCAAGTAAACGTGGTCGATGCGGAGATCTGCTGGGATCTGCTCGTACCCTGGTGGTCGCTGGTTGCCCTTCCACTCAACCGACCACGGCGGCCTGCCCCTGAGCCCGTCGGCCGCCCGGGCGAACGCCACCCCGTTCTCCCACGCCCGGGCGAACTCGGCAGAGAATGATCCGGCGGCATGCGAATCGCTCAGACCCGCGTAGTGATGCTCATCTACGTTGAGGAAATTGCGCGGCTGCACTTCGAGGGCCCGCTCAACGCTGGGGAAGCCCATGGTTGCCAGACCGGTGATGATCTCGGTGACTTCCGTCCGCGGGGCGGGCACGCCCGGCTACCTCTCCGCAAACAGCGGGGAGAACTGCATCTGCGCGCTGAGCAGGGCAGCGGGGAAGTGCTCTGACGTGAGCACGTCTTCGGTGTAGACGTCGATGGGGATGCCTGTGTTCTTGATCCACATGGCAACCGCATCGCTCCACTTCTCGTCGAGAAGTGCATCCTGCAGCTGTTTGAGCAACTCTGCGGAGAAGATGCTCTGGTCGGCTCGGGCAACCAGCCGGACGGCCAGGGCCCGATGGAGAACGCCGAAGTCCTCGGCAACGATCACAGACGGTGGGTTGTCGCGGATGACGGCAACGGCAACGGTTGGGTGACTCATGAGAAGTCCTCCGCCTCCTCCTCGGTCCAGAATCCAGGAAGCGGCCGGTCGGTTTCGCCCCTGGCGTAGGCAGCAAGCCGGTCGCGACCGGCATCGCTGTACATCTCGATGGCGTCCCAGAAGGCACCGCTTCGCCCGGCGGCGTGCAGGGCCTTGTCTCCCTCGCTGTTTTCCACCGGCAGGTGCGAGGTCAGCAGAAGCAACCGGATCGGGCCTGTCTGTGGCTCGGTTTCGTGGAGGTTCTCACGAAGGACCAGCGCCCGGCCGAGGGTTTTCCAGACCGTGTCGGTGCGGCGCAGACCGCCCCGTGTCGTGGTGAAGGCCCCGGAGACATCGACGTACCAGGTGTTGTCGACCTTATCTACGACGAGGAAATTGAACTGAGCGCCGGTGCCCTTGACCCGGTGCGACTTCTTTTCGATCGTGAATCCCGCAAGCTCCAGAGCGTTCTGCGCAATTTGCTGTGCGGCCTTGCCCTCCTGGGTTGCTCTCGCCTGAAAGTCGTCACTTGGGTCCAAGGCAACGAGCTCGGAGGACTCCGCTGCACCGGGAGCGGTGTCGGTTTCGTCGGTTTCCTCGTTGTTGCGTGCTGCTTTTTCGGCAACCGCGCGGGCAACACGTTCTCTGGCGATGTCCACGTATTCGGGCTCGAGGTCGTAGCCGACAGGCCGCCGGCCACGCTTGATCGCAGCGACGAGTGTTGTCCCTGAGCCCATGAACGGGTCGAGGACCAGATCCCCTTCGTAGGTATAGAGATTGATCAACCGGAGGGGGAGACCGACGGGAAACGGAGCCGGGTGACGTGCCCGCTGGGCGCTCTCGGAGGGGATCTCCCAAATGTCGAGGGTGGCCTCCATGAACTCGTCGGCCGTGATCTTGGTATCGAAAGGCAGCTCGAGCTGTTCCCGCTGCTTGGGTGACTTCGCTCGGTCAAACCTGCCTTTGCTGGCGATGATCACCCTTTCTGTGATGTCTCGCAGCACCGGGTTGGTTGCCTTCCGGTACGACCCCCACGCCACCGAACCGGATGCTCCTTCGGCCTTCTTCCAGATGACCTCGCCGCGAAGTAGGAGCTGAAGACGGTCCTGGAGGATATGGATGACATCAGAGGCAAGGCTGCGATACGGCTTGCGCCCGAGGTTGGCGACGTTGACTGCAATGCGGCCCCCGGGCTCGAGCTTGCGGACGCACTCGGCGAAAACGTCGTGGAGCAGTTCGAGGTACTCCAGGTATGAAGCCGGCACGCCGTCCTCGCCCAGGTTCTCCTCATACTCCTTTCCGGCGAAGTACGGAGGCGAGGTGACGACAAGGGCCACCGAGCCGTCGGGAATGTGACTCATATCGCGGGCGTCACCCAGGATGCACGGCTGTTCGATCGCCGGCGCAACCGTGATCTCATCGTCATCGGAGATGACGGGTGCCTGGAACCGGGCATAGAACTTCGAGGCGTCATGGCTTTGACGCCTGCCTACCCCAAAGGACGATGTTGATGTTGGTTCCCGGTTCACAGTGCCTAAACCATAACTGTTGGCTGTGACACGACCCGGGATCGCCTACTCGGCTGTAGCGGCGCGGTCGAGCCCGTCGATGATGAGATCGAGCCCGAACTCGAAGGAATTGCCAAAGCTGTAGTTGGGATCCTTCATGACGTGTTCGACCGCAAACGCGTAGAAGTGGGGGTACTTGTCTGCAGGCATGAGCGCCGCCATGTCTTCTGCCACGGGGACGATGTCTTCGCCGCCTCCGCCCGGGAGGTTGGCCTCCTCGAGAGCGAAGCCGTACACATAGCTGTCCAGGATCGCGTAGGCATGTGCGGCCATCTTGTAAGACAAACCACCGCCCAGAAAGCAGCCGAGCACCGCGTCATGGTGGAGCATTGTCTCGTGGCCGGGGAACTGGCGGGATTCCATGAGTGGAGGCGCCCAGGAATGGCGGTTGAGCACCTGACGCATCGAAAGGCAGCGAATCCGGATTGCCCGACGCCAGTCGAGGTCGGTAGGGGGCAGGGCGATCTCGCTGAAGACGATGTCCACCATTCCATCAAGGATCTGCTCCTTCGACGGCACGTGGTGGTAGATCGTCATCGGCTTCGTCTCCAGCGCAACGGCCAGCTTGCGGATGGTGAAGGCTTCGACGCCGATTTCGTCTGCGAGTGCGATCGCTCCGTCGAGGACGCGCTCTCTAGTGAGGCTCATTTCGAGTTTCTCCAGATTTCTTCTTGACGATCGTACTAAGTACGGCTAGGTTTGCACAAGTCGACTCGTACTAAGTACGAAACAGATCGAGGGAGAGCAAGAATGGAAACAGCACGCAACCAGGAAACTGACACCATGCAGGCAGTCGTCCAGAGGTCGTACGGCTTTGCCGACACCCTGCAAATCGAAGAGGTCACCCGCCCCGAGGCCGGATCCGGTGAGGTACTGATCGAGGTTCATGCAGCCGGGATCGACCGGGGTGTCTGGCATTTGATGACCGGCATGCCCTATCTGGTCCGGTTGGCCGGATATGGGCTCACCAAGCCGAAGCAGCCGGTACCCGGGCTCGACGTCTCCGGTCGTGTCGTCGCCGTCGGCGACGGAGTGACCCGCTTCGCAACCGGTGACGAGGTCTTCGGCATCGCCAGCGGTGCCTTCGCCGAGTACGCCGTTGCGGAGGAGAAGAAGCTGTCGCACAAACCCGACAACATCACCTTCGAGCAGGCAGCCGTCGCCACGATATCCGGTATCACCGCGCTGCAGGCGCTCGTCGAGCAGGCAGAGATCAAACCAGGGCAGACCGTTCTGGTCATTGGAGCCTCCGGCGGAGTCGGGAGCTATGCGGTCCAACTGGCCAAGGCTCTCGGTGGTGTCGTCACCGGAGTCGCCAGCGCTAGCAAGGCAGAGCTGGTGAAGTCGCTTGGTGCCGACCGTGTCATTGACTACAGGGGAGCCGACTATCTCGACGGCAAGACCCGATACGACGCGATCATCGACACCGGTGGTCGCAACCCGGTTCGCAAGTTGCGACGGGCTCTCGACAAGAACGGCACTCTGGTGATCGTCGGTGGCGAAGGCGGCGGCAAGCTCACCGGCGGAGTTGGTCGCCAGATCAGGGCGACGCTGTTGTCCCCCTTCGTTTCACAGCGGCTCAAGATGTTCATCTCCGAGGAGCATCACCGCCACATCGACCGTCTTGCCGAATTCATCAGCGGTGGCGACGTAATCCCCCCGGTCGGTACCAGCTACGGACTCGACTCTGTAGGCGCCGCGATCACCGACCTTGCGGCGGGCAAGGCGGCAGGCAAGTCCGTCATCGCCGTGCGCAGCTAGAAGGGAGAGAAGCATGACGACAACACTCACTCGCACATCAGCAATGGAGCAGCAGGTCGAGAGCCCACCGTTCTCCCCGCACAGAGCAGCTCGGATCGCCGGTGTTTCCTACATCATGATCTATGCCCTGGCGATCTTCGCCAACTTCATGGTCGTGGAGGCCATGGTTGTCTCGGATGACGCCGCGGCGACAGTGGCGAATATCACGGAGTCGATCGGTATGTTCCGGTTCGGTCTCGTCGCTTTCCTGGTTGTTTTCCTGCTCGATGTCGTCGTCGCCTGGGCGCTGCACGTCGTTTTCCGGAAGGTCAATCGGGATGTCTCCCTGGTGACCGCATGGTTTCGACTGACTTACACGATGTTCCTCGGCGCGGGTCTCGTCTACTTCTTCGAGGTGGTGCAGATGCTCGGTAACGCCGACTACATCGCGGCGCTGAGCACCGAGCAGGTACATGCCGAGGTGATGGTGGCGCTCGGCTCATTCGAGGCAACATGGCTCATCGGCCTGGCCGCCTTCGGCATTCACCTCATCCTTCTCGGGAGGCTGGCTCTGCTTTCCGGTTGGGTACCCAGGCTCATGGTCTGGTTGCTCATGGCAGCCGGTGTCGCCTACGTGGTTGACACGGCCGCTCACGGCCTGCTCTCCGATTACGAGAGCTACGCATCGCTCTTCCTCGCCATCGTGGCTGTTCCCTCGATGATCGGAGAGGGCTGGCTTGGCCTGTGGCTGCTGCGGACCCGGCGCTTCGCCGGCTGACAGAGCGACCCTCCGAGAAAGAGAGCCCCCGGATCAGCGTCCGGGGGCTCTTCGCCGTGTCCTAGTTGTTACAGCGGCTCATCATCGTGGGCGATATGGCGCAACTCGCGCCAGATGAGCACGACGAACACGGCCGAGCCGACGAACCCAAACCAGAACGGCCCGGTCACTCCCCAGTTCTGAGCGATCACTCCTCCGATCAGTGATCCGACAACGAGGCCACCGGTCACACCGACGACGTTGACCGAGGAAACCCGGCCCTGGAGAGTCGTAGGCACTGCGCGTTGCCGGATCGTCACCGATGTCGTCCCCCACACAAACGCGTGGACGCCGAAGACGAAGAAGATCGGCATCGCCACGAGGGGCGTCGAAGTCGACGCAAGGCCGAGGTGCGTGAAGGTCTCGACGATTAGCCCGATGCGCATGATGTTCCCCAGGCTCACCCGCGCCGTGATCCAGTCATAGCCGAGGGTGCCGACCAAGCCGCCCGCCGCAATCACAGTGGTGATGAGCCCGAAGCCGACCTCCCCGAGCCCGAGGTGTTGGGTGGCGTAGAGGACCAGTACCGACCATGCTGCACCGAAGGTGATGTTGAACGTGAAGATGGTCAACACCAGAGTTCTCACAGCCGGGTGATGCCGGGTCCAGGTCACCCCTTCGGCGATCTCGCGCCAGAGGTGACTCTGTTTCTCCCTATCGACGCCGTGGGGCGGCAGAGTGACCTTGGTAACAAGCCCCGCCGCGAGAGCTACGAACACGGCCTGGGTAGAGAACGGCAACGCCCACCCGATGGCGAACAGGGCCGCACCCAGCGGTGGGCCGGCAAGCTGATTGAGGGTCACAAAGCCTGCCATGAGCCGCGCGTTACCGACCGTGAGATCGGTGCGGTCGACCAGCATCGGGAGCAGAGTCGAAGCGGTGTTGTCGGCGAACACCTCGGCTGTGCCCAGCACAAACAGCGTGCCGAGGACCAACTGGATGTTGACGTTCCCGGCGACGATGGCCGAGGCGAGCACTAGGAGCACGGCGGTGCGGATGAGATTCACCGCCACAATGAGCCGTCGCCGATTGACCCGGTCGGTGACCACCCCTGCGAAGAGACCGAAAAGAAGTGGGGGTAGCCACTGCAGCGTTGCGGCAAACGCAACCAGGAACGCATCCTCGGTCAGCGACGCCACCAGCAGCGGACCGGCGGCTAGAGCAATTCCGTCACCGAGGTTGCTGACCCATGACGAAGCTGCAAGCCAACGGAAGCTCGCACCCAGCCGCTGCGGAAAGAGCACATCGATCATCCGGGGAAACTACAGGGAAGTCCGCAGTCCGGTGGAATTGCCCGTGTTTCGAGTTGCCCGACCAACTTGCAGCTGCCGGGTTCATGCTTGTTCCTTGGGGCCGGAGTTCGATTGCATCGAACTCCAAGCGGCTTGCATTTGCCGGGTTCATGCTTGTTTCTTGGGGCCGGAGTTCGATTGCATCGAACTCCACGCGGCTTGCATTTGCCGGGTTCATGCTTGTTTCTTGGGGCCGGAGTTCGATTGCATCGAACTCCAAGCGGCTTGCAGCCGCCGCCGCCCTACAGCTCGAACGCAGACAGGTCCCGGAGCTGTTCGACCTTGTGCGTCGCTTCCATGAACCGGACTGTGCCGGTCTTCGATCGCAGCACCACCGAGTTGGTGCGCACGTAGTGGCTACCAAACCGGACACCCTGAAGCAGCTCGCCATCGGTGACCCCGGTGGCCGCAAAGAACGTATTGTCCGAGTCCACCAGATCCCGGGTCATCAGCACCTGATTCAGATCCAATCCCTCCTCGGCCGCATACGCCCGTTCACCATCGTCGCGGGGCCACAGCTTGCACTGGATCTCACCATCGAGTGCCGCCAACGCACATGCCGACGTAACCGCCTCCGGGGAACCGCCGATGCCCAGGAGGATGTCGATTCCCGTGTCGGCCTTGGCGGTTGCGATGCTTCCTTGGATGTCGCCATCACCGATTAGTGCGATGCGGCCGCCGGCGGCACGAACTGCCTGCACGAATGGTTCGTTCCGGGGTCGGTCGAGGATGATCGCGGTGACATCGGAGACCGGCTTGTCGTATGCCTTGGCAACCTGGGTGAGATTGTGGGCTACTGGAGCCTCGATGTCGATCATGCCCTTTGCCGCAGGGCCGACCGCGATCTTGTCCATGTAGACGAGACTGCCCGGGGCGTACATGGTCCCCCGCGGCGCCAACGCGATCACTGCGAGAGCCCCCGGCATGCCGCGGGCGGTGAGACGGGTACCGTCCACAGGGTCGACGGCGACGTCTACACGGGGCAGGTTGCCGTTGCCCACAGCCTCGCCGTTGTAGAGCATCGGGGCTTCGTCCTTCTCCCCTTCGCCGATGACGACAACGCCGTCCATGTCGATCGTCGACAGCACCTGCCGCATCGCATCGACTGCAGCCTGGTCGACTGCATCCTTGTCGCCGGTTCCCTGATGACGGGCCGCGGCGATGGCTGCGACCTCGGTCACCCGGACGAGTTCCAGTGCAAGGTTTCTATCCGGCGTCTCTGTCATGGTCTTCCCTCCTATGCGACCTTCACGATGAGCGCGTCTCCCTGGCCCCCGCCCCCGCAGAGTGCGGCCGCGCCGAGGCCACCGCCCCTGGCCCGCAGGGCATTGATCAGCGCGATAGTGATCCGAGCTCCGCTGGCGCCGAGCGGATGACCGAGCGCCACGGCACCCCCGTTGACGTTCACCTTGCCCGGGTCGAAATCGAGCATGCGCGTTGACCACAGGGCAACCGCAGCGAACGCTTCGTTGATCTCGAGCAGGTCGAGGTTGCTCAACTGTAAGCCCGCAGTCGTCAGTGCCTTCTCGATTGCCTGGGCGGGGCGTTCGTGCAGCGTCGCGTCTGGTCCTGCAGTCTGCCCGTAGGCGACAACCTCGGCGATGATCGGCAGTCCGGCCGCTTCCGCCGCAGACCGATCGGCAACGATGAGCGCAGCCGCACCGTCGGAGATCTGCGACGCGTTGCCCGCCGTGACGGTGCCGTCGGCAGAGAACGCAGGACGCAGCTTGGCAAGTGACTCGACCGTCGTTCCCGGCCTCATGCCTTCGTCCGTCTCGACCAGTAGCGGATCGCCCCGCCGCTGCGGAACGGAAACCGGGACGATTTCCTCGGCGAGCGCGCCAGATTTGGTCGCCGCTACCGCTCGTTCGTGTGAAGCTGCCGCCCACTCATCTTGCTCGGTGCGGCCGATGCCGAGGGCTTTGTTCTTCATGTCGCTCGACTCGCCCATGATGCAGTGGTCGAAGGCGCAGAAGAGGCCGTCGTGGTTCAGAGTATCAACCAGCGTTGCGTCTCCCAGCCGATAGCCCTGACGGGCGCCGACCAGCACATGCGGTGCGTTGGTCATCGATTCCATCCCGCCGGCGATGATGAACTTCGCCTCGCCGAGCCGGATCCGACGCCCCGCATCGGCGATAGCCGTCATGCCGGAGAGACAGACCTTGTTGATCGTCGTGGCCGGAACCGTCATCGGGACACCGCCAGCCCGGGCTGCCTGTCGCGATGTGATTTGACCCTGACCGGCCTGGATGACATGTCCGTAGATGATCTCGTCGAGCTGGTCGGCAGGAAGTCCGGAGCGATCGAGAGCGCCACCGATGGCGACTCCTCCGAGTTCCATCGCGGTCAGAGAAGTGAACGCACCGTTGAACTTGCCGAGTGGGGTTCGGGCAATCGAGCAGATGACGGGATTCATCGCATCCTTTCGCAATCTATGTCGAGATGCTACCTACCTGCCGGTGGCAGACGCAGCGAGATAGTCGTCGTGGAATCGCCGGAGTTGCTCAGGTGCCGGTTCGCTCTCCAGCTTCCAGACCTTTGCGGCGGCTCCACCTCCAGAACCAGATTGCTGCGCCAACAGCTACTGCACCGGCAAGGATCTGCCCCATCAAATAGCCTGCTCGCTCCGCAAGCCGGCCGCTGTCAGGTGGAAGTGCCGGTTGGTTGAGCGTAAGGAGTTGTGTGGCCAGTGCCTGGTCGAGAAGTGCCCTTCTCTCGAGCCCGGTGCTGATGATCGATAGGCCGGTGCCCTCTGTCGCAAACGCCGTGGCGAGCGTTGACACCCCATCCACGTCAAACACAATGACGTTTTGGAACGATGGGTGGTCGTAGCGATCGCGATCGTCCAACTGGCTCTGGAAGCCCTTGACGAAGTCGCTCTCCGAGCCGAGCGGAAGATCGACAGCTGTGACGGCAATGCCACCACCGGTGAAAGGGTCCACCCAGGTGCGTGCCCAACCCCCCATTCCCGGGTCGACCTCGACGCCCGGAACGCTTTCGGCGGGATCAAATGCCTGGTCCTCGACCAGCTCCAGCAGCGGAAACGAATCCGGACCGAGCAGCCGATCCTCGATAGGGTCGGCGGCGTGGGCCGCCGCGCCCGCGCCCGCAATCAGAATGGTGGCGGTCACTGCCCACCAGAAACGCGACATGCGCCGGAGAATACCTCTAGCCCATCTCGATCTCGTTGAGCAGCCTGCGGACCCGGACCTCGCTGACCTTGCCCTTTGTTCCGATGGACTGGGCGAACAGGCTGACCCGCAACTCCTGGATCATCCACGCCACATCCATGAGCCGGGGCTCGCCCGGGATCGCGGTGCTGATGCGATCAAGCTCGGCCTCGAGGTTGTGGATGACAGCCATGTTGTCGGCGTCGCGCTGCGGGTCCTGGGCCAGACGCTCAATTCGTTTCTCGATAGCCAGCAGATAGCGGCGAACATCGGAGAGTCGCTCCGACCCGATCTGGGTGAGGAAGCCGGGGTAGACGAGTGATGTCACCTGGTTGCCGATGTCGGCGATCACCGCGGCGTGGCGGTCATCCTCGAGACGGTTGAACGCTCTTTCTGCGTCGTACAGGGCCTCGAGTAGGTCCAGCGACTCGCGGGCGACCCGGGTCACTAGGGGATGAAGCTCGTCCTGGGCGGCTCGCAGCAACCGGTCGAAGCCGACCCCGTCCCAGGCAGGGCCACCGGCGCTCTCGATGATCTCGCCGAGAGCACAGCCGAGGCAGTCCTCGACCCACTCGGTCTGATCGGCGTGAGGGCCGGTTCGGAGCACTGCCTTTGCGTCCCGGTCCAGCAGGGGTCGAAGCAGCTTGCCGGGAGATGGCAGGTTGAGCAGAAGCAGTCGTATCGTGCCTTGCCACATTGCGACGCCCTGCTCGTCGGGGGTGGCGAGCAGCCGAACCCCCACCGAAGCTCCTTCGTCGATCAGTGCAGGGAAGGCCTGCATCGTGTGGGCGTCTCCGGCTATTTCGACCACCTGGGGCAACTCGCCGAAGCTCCACGCCGTCGCGCCGGTGACCTCGAGCTCATGTGCCGAGGTGTCGACCGCGGAACGGGTTTCCTCCTGAACTTGCGCCTTGAGCTGCTGCAAGTCGGTTCCGCCAACGACCTCGTTCCCGTCGTCATCGATAACACGGAATGTCGGTCGGAGGTGGGCGGGAAGGGCGTCGATTTCGAATACATCGGCGGGGATGGGGACGCCGCCGATCCGCTGCAGTTCACGGCGAAGGCTGAGAAGCAGCCCACCGTCGTCCGGGTCAATCACGGCCAGGATCTGGTGGGCGGTGTCCGGGACCGGGGCGAATAGCTTGCGGAAACTCTTGGGCATCGACCGGATCAGCTCGGTTACGAGCTCATGGCGAAGCCCCGGCACATGCCACTCGAATACCGCAGGATCGATGCGGTCCAGCCCGCGCAGAGGTATGTCGATCGTCATGCCGTCGGCGGGGCTGGCCGGATCGAATTCGTATTCGAGGGGCAGGCCGAGATCGCCGTACTCCCAAACTCGGGGAAACGCCTCCGGGTCGGGGGCGGCCGATGCCGGGTCGATGAGGTCGTCGAGGCTGAGATCGAGCAGATGGGGCTGCTGGCTCTTCATGTCACGCCACCATCGATCGAAGTGACGCACCGTTGTGATGTCGTCCGGGATCCGGGCGGCGAACCAGGACGTGAGTCTGTCGTCGTCCACCAGCAGGTTGGAGCGGCGTTCCCTTGTCTCCATCTCCAGAACGGTGTCGATCTGATCCTGATTCTGGGCCACGAAGGAGTGTTCCGACTCCCATTCGCCCGCTACCAGGGCATGGCGGATGAACAGGTCGCGCGAAGCTTCCTGATCGAAGCGTCCGTATTGGACGACTCGGTCGGTTTGAAGCGGGATGCCGAGGAGGGAGACCGATTCCTTGGCGACGGCGGAGCCCCTGTCCACATCCCACCAGGGGTCGGAGTGCGAGCGCTTGATGAGATGGGCGCCGGCCTCTTCCACCCATTCGGGCGGAATCCCGACGACGCTGCGCGCCCACAGCCGCGTCGTCTCGACCAGTTCGGCAGCCATCACCCACTCCGGTGAGCGTTTGAACAGTGTCGAACCGGGGGAGATGAAGAAGCGCGCCCCCCTGGCTCCGCGGTACTCGTAGCCGTCCGGGTCTTTCTTCCCGACATGTGAGAGCAGGCCGGCGAGCAGCGCGCGATGAACCGTGTCGGCGTCGGCCTTCTTGCGATTGCGGTGCAGTCCCAGCTCGTCGGAGATTTCCCTGAGTTGCGAGTGGATGTCCTGCCATTCCCGGACCCTGCGGTAGCTCAGGTATTCGTCCCGGCACAACCTGCGGAATTGATTTGAGGTGCGGGCTCTGCGCTCGGTGCGGATGTAGTCCCACAGTTGCAGCCATCCGAGGAAGTCCGAGTCCTCATTGCGGAACCGGGCGTGTTTCTGATCAGCCTGCTGCTCCTTCTCCAAAGGACGCTCACGGGGGTCCTGGATGGACAGAGCCGCGGCGATGACTTCTACCTCGTGGAGACAGTCATTGCGGTCCGCCTCCAGCACCATGCGGGCGAGGCGGATGTCGAGCGGGATCCGGGCGAGCCTGCGGCCAATCTTGGTCAGCCGGCGTCTGGCGTCACCCCCGGTGTCATCTCCGTTGGGTCGAAGTGCGCCGACCTCCTCGAGAAGAGCGACACCGTCGCGAATGCTGCGCGAGTCGGGTGGGTCCAGGAACGGAAAGGACTCGATGTCACCGAGGTCGAGTGCCGCCATCTGCAGGATCACCGAGGCAAGTCCGGTGCGTTGGATCTCAGGCTCGGTGAACTCGGGCCGAGCGTTGAAATCGTCCTCCGCATAGAGCCTGATGCACACGCCGGGTCCAAGCCGGCCGCAGCGACCGGCTCGTTGGTTGGCGGACGCCTGCGAGATCGGTTCGATGGGAAGACGCTGGACCTTGGTACGGCGTCCATACCGGGAGATCCGGGCGGTTCCCGCATCGACGACTGCCCTGATGCCCGGGACCGTCAGCGAAGTTTCGGCGGCGTTGGTGGCGATAACGACGCGGCGCCCGGTGTGCTTGGCAAAGACGCGGTTCTGCTCCCCCGTCGAAAGCCTGCCGTAGAGGGGGACAACCTCGGTGTGGCGCAGACCGAGTTCCTCGATGGCGTCGGCTGCGTCGCGGATCTCCCGCTCTCCGGAGCAGAACACAAGGATGTCGCCGTCCTTCTCGGTGAACAGCTCCACGACCGCGTCGCAGATCCCCTGCGGCTGGTCACGTGGCTCCGGTTGAGTGGGGTCATCGAGCGGGCGGTAGCGTAACTCGACCGGGTAGGTGCGGCCCGACACCTCGACGATCGGGGCGTCGCTGAAGTGGCTGGAGAATCGCTCCGTGTCGATCGTCGCCGAGGTGATGATGACCTTGAGGTCGGGCCGCTTCGGCAGGAGGTTCCGCAGGTAACCGAGCAGAAAATCGATGTTGAGGCTGCGTTCATGGGCTTCATCGATGATGATGGTGTCGTACCGGCTGAGCCTGCGGTCGTGATGAATCTCGTTGAGCAGGATGCCGTCGGTCATCAGCTTTACCAGAGTCGTGTCACCGACCTGGTCGGAGAACCGAACGGTGTAGCCAACCAGTCCTCCGACAGAGCTACCGAGTTCCTCGGCGACTCTCGTGGCAATCGATCGTGCTGCAATGCGCCGCGGCTGGGTGTGTCCGATAAACCCGTCAACACCACGACCCAGCTCCAGACACAGCTTGGGGAGTTGGGTGCTCTTGCCCGACCCGGTCTCACCGGCGACGATCACAACCTGGTTGTCGCGGATGGTGTCGAGCAGTTCCCGGCGGCGGTCGGTAATCGGGAGCTCGGCCGGATAGCTGATCTTGCTCGGCGTGGCCGCCCGCCTCGCCGCCAGCTTCTTGGTCGCGATGTCGATCTCGGCAGCAAGCGCGGCGAGCACCTTCTCCCGCTTCTGAGGCGCGCTGATCCTGGCTGCACCGGTGATGCGGCGCTGGAAGTGGCGCCGGTCGGCCAGCATGAGCCCATCGCTGCGGGCGCGCAGGTTCGAGATACGTACGGACATGGGAATAGCCCTAATGGTATTCGGCTAGTTTTGCCTCATGTTCGCCTACAACCTGGACCACGTTGCCCTGGCCGTTCGTGACCTGGATGCCTCGCTTGCTGAGTACGCCCGGCAATTCGGCGCTGAGCCGATGTATCGCGAGATCGTCGAGGACCAGGGCGTGGAGGAGGCGATGATCGCTGTTGGTGGGTCGTTCATTCAGCTGCTGCAACCGTTGCGCCCCGACACGCCAGTGGGGAGATTCATCGAGTCACGCGGCGAGGGGATGCATCACGTCGCGCTGGCAGTGGCCGACATCGATGCGGCACTTGCCCACCTCAAAGCTGAGGGCTCACGTCTTGTCGACGAGGAACCGCGGCGAGGCGGTCGTGGTGCCCGAATCGCCTTCGTCCATCCGAAAGCGTTCGCAGGAACGCTGGTAGAGCTCGTAGAGTCCCACCCATGAATTTCGAAGTGGCTGGTGGCGCAGGTCCCGAGGAAACCGCGGCCATCGCGGCCGCCATCAATGCCATGCTCGAGGAAGAGGCAAACGCACTCGCCACGCCTGCCCAGGCGCCCCGCCAAAGCTCATGGGTCCTTGCCTGGCGTCCGCGTGAGATCCCTGCCCCGCTGCCTTCCCACACGTACGACGCCCAACCCTGGGCCGACGTCGAACCCGGCGCCAGAATCGAAGGGGACTGACCCCCGATCAGCCGAGTGACGATGTCATCGTCGGCTTGCCGCCAACGGTGGCGGCCGGTCCTCCCAAAGAGAGGACGAGCCCTCCTCGCCCTCCTCGCCCTCCGGGAGAGGATCGCCAGCGAAGGCAGCTGAGGCGGGTTCGACGGCCGGTTGCCGCCTCAGGCTCCGGTCGATTCCGCGGCCTCTGCTGTGGATACTTCGCCGTCGCCATCGGGGATGATGCGGGCGAGTTGGACGGAGAACAGGAACGATGCACCGGTGGGGAAGCGCGGGGCGTACCAAACGTCGCCGCCCATTGCCCTGGCTAGTTGGCGGGCGATGGGCAAACCGAGCCCGACTCCCTCGGACTGGCGATCGTCGCCCTTCCCAACTTGCTCGAAGTGCTCGAAGATGCGCTCCCAGTCCGCTTCCGGGATACCGGGGCCGTTGTCGGATACCGAGATCGTGTAGATGTCGGTCCCGGCCTCGCCCTCGATCTGGACAGCATCGCCACCGTATTTACGGGCGTTGTCGAAGAGGTTGCGCAGGATCTGCCCGACCCGCCCCCGGTCGGCATTGACGATGACTCCGCCGGGGATATAGCTGTTGAGTTCCTTGCCACTGTCGGCAAAGACGAGCCGTGACGTCGCGCCGATCTCTCCCGCCAGGTCGAACTCCTGGGGTCGGAGCCGGAGGCGACCGGCCTCAATGCGGGGGATCACAAGGATGTCCTCGACGAGGTCGCTGAGGTGGTGCGCCTCCTGACGCATGATGATGAGGAACTCGGCGATTTCCTCCGGCTCGAGATCCGGCCAGTTGGCCCGCAGCGTTTCAGAGAACCCGGCGATGCTGGTCAGCGGAGTGCGGAACTCGTGGCTCACCATCGAGACAAACTCGTCCTTCAGCTCGACGGCGCGGCGTTCGGCGGCCAGCGCCTTGCGATGACGCAGCGTCGATGCGTGCAGCGCCTGCACCGCACCGTACAAGAGGGATCCAACAAGCAACGACATCAGCGTCACCGCAATGATGTCAAAGGCCATCGCCCGGGTTTCGCTGATGACCGGATCTCCGAGCGGGGCGATCAGGACTACCGGAATCCCGATCATCAGTGCAGTGGCGATAACCGCGACCGCCCGCGGTACGGTGAGCAACAGCAGAGAGCCGGTGAGGACATAGAGGAAGGTTACGGACAGCGACACGCTGACGTCGCCTTTGAGAAGCGAGGTGGCGGAGAAGATGACGGCGTCTGTGATCAGCATCGGCACGGCGCTCGAACCGTGGTTGCGGCGCCACAGTCCGTCGGCGGCGAGGTAGAACGCCAGCGCCATGATCCACGGGGCCGGTGTCATGTCCTGGGCAATGCCGGTGATCGCCATGACGACGACAACGAGGCCAAACAGGGCGCGGACCGTGTTGATGCGCGTCCGCACCTCGGTGTAGGCCACCGGCGCCTTAAGTTTGGCGAGCTCGGTTGCGCTCACGGCTGGTCCCACTCGTTTCTTTGCTAGACCCTGTCCATCCCCACTCGTGAGGGCAGACTACGCCATTGTTGTCGACTAGAGATACCTCATGGTTGACGAATCTCTTCGAGCCGATCCATGGCGGTGTCGGGAACGCGAAGATCCCCTTTTCCGACGCCGATGGCGAGGTGCGGCTTGTATCGCCCGTGGTAGTCCGAACCGCCGGTGGCAACGATCCCGAGCGCATCGCATATCTCGGCGAGGCGAGTACGCATTTCGGGGGTGTACTCACCGTAGAAAGCCTCGATTCCACCGAGACCGAGATCGACGAGCTCGCTGAATCCGGTGGCGAATTCGGCGGCTCGTAGGTTGAGCGTGTGCGGGTGGGCGATCACCGCAACGGCATCGGACCGACGGCTGAGGGTGATCGCTTCCTCGGCGGTGAGCCGTTTTCGTGGAACGTATGCGGGACGCCCGGCAGCCAGATAACGCTCGAATGCCTCCGGGACCGAATCCACGTATCCCTTGTGAATCAGCACTCCGGCGAAGTGGGGGCGTCCAACGACACCGGTTTGTGCTTCGGCCTCCACCTCCGCCATGGTGATCTCAACGCCGAGTTGCTCGAGCCGGGATGCTATCTCCACGTTTCGGCTGTGGCGTGACTCACGCAGCTCTGCCAGGCGGTCCTGGATCGGTCCCGCACCCGGCTCGAGGAAGTAGATGAGCATGTGCATGCTCTGGTCTCGCCAGAGCACAGACAGCTCGGTGCCGCCGATGAAGCGCAAACCACGATCAGCCGCCGCGGCTGCCGCTTCGGGGATCCCGTCGAGGATGTCGTGGTCGGTGAGCGCAATGCCGATCAGGCCGATATCGGCCGCGGCGTTGACTATCTCGGTCGGGCTGTCAGAGCCGTCGGAGAACAGGCTGTGCGTATGAAGGTCAACGGCCATCGAGATCCGGCCGGTCGATGATCATCCCCAGACAACGTTGGCGAGGATGAGCAGGACTACGAAGACGATCGCCCAGATGGCAATGCGTCTTGTCCGGTCCTTGATCATCTGCCGACGCTTCTGCTTGTTGAGCTCGGCTTGTTTGGCAGCTCGGTTCTCGCGCTGCCGATCACGTTTGTCAGTCGCCATACGGTGGGGATTGTAGACCTACTCGGCGATGGTCACGGTCTCGATGTAGAGCGTCTCCAGGGGGACGCTGGTCTCGCCGAACGCGTTCTGGCCAAGCGGTATCGCCGCAATACGGTCCATGGTTTCCTGACCGGCGACGACCTTGCCGAAGTAGCTGTAGTCGTTGGGGAGGGGCGCATCGGCAAGGACGATGAAGAACTGTGACCCGGTGGTGTTGGGTCCTGAGTTGGCCATTGCCAAAGCGCCGGTCTCGTACAGGAAGCCAGATTCGGGCAATTCATCCGGGATTGTGTAGCCGGGCCCCTCACGGCCGGTTGCAGTGGGGTCGCCGGCCTGGATGACAAAGCCGGGGATGACGCGATGCGAAACCGTGCCATTGAAGTAGCCGCTCCGGGCCAAGAACACGAAGGAGTTGACCGTCTCGGGCGCTACCTCGGGGTCGAGCTCGATGACGATATCGCCGCAGGAGGTTGTGATGATCGCCGTCACCAAGGTGCCTGCATCTAGACCCTGATCCTCGGGGTTGTCGAAGGTCATCGGCGTGGCCGGGACTGGAGCCGCGGCGCCGCACGCCGTCGGCTGGGCGACGAATCCTGCGTAGTCAGAGGGTGGGCGCGCCGGCAGTGTGATCTCGGGCAGTGGCTCCGTTGCGCTGGTCTCGGGGGAGGTCGTTGTTGAGGTTGCATCCGGTGCGGCTGCCGCGGCAGCGGAGACGTTTTCGGATCCGCCACATGCCGAGACGAGGAGGCCAAGGGCGAGGCCGATGAGTGCGATGCGTGTGCTGTGTGATGACATGCGGCGGGATGGTAATTCTGTTGCGGAGTTACGCCAGTACACTCGCCGGATGCCGATCGTTGTCCAGAAATACGGTGGAACTTCCGTCGCCGACGCGGAACGTATCAGGGCGGTCGCCGCACGCGCCGTCGCCACCCACAAGTCGGGTAATGACGTCGTGGTCGTTGTGTCCGCCATGGGCAAGAGCACCGACGAGTTGATCACGTTGGCCAACGACGTGACGCCCAATTCGCACCCTCGTGAGATGGACATGCTGCTCACGGCCGGAGAGCGAATCTCGATGGCGCTGCTTGCTATGGCGATCCAAGATTATGGCATCGGTTCGATGAGCCTTACCGGGTCACAGGCAGGCATCCTCACGACCGAGGACCACGGCCACGCCGAAATCATCGGCATCCGCGGTGACCGGGTTCGTGAGGGTCTTGGCGAGGGCAAGATCGTCATCGTCGCCGGGTTCCAGGGATTTAGCCCGGAAACCCGTGATGTCACAACTCTGGGCCGGGGCGGCTCCGATGCCACCGCTGTTGCATTGGCGGCCACCTTGCAGGCCGATGTGTGCGAGATCTACACCGACGTTGACGGGGTGTTCACCGCAGATCCGCGGTTAGTGCCCAATGCAACCAAGCTCGATGAGATTTCATTTGAAGAGATGCTCGAGATGGCCGCGGCTGGTGCCGGGGTCCTGATGGCTCGCTCCGTTGAGTTCGGCCGTCGCTACAACATTCCGATACATGTCCGTTCGTCATTCCATGGCGGGGTTGGGACGTGGGTCAAGGAGGAAACCATGGAAGAAGCGATCATCCGCGGCGTGGCTCATGACGTTTCGGAAGCCAAGATCACGGTCCATGGTGTCCCCGACTCGCCCGGTCTGGCAGCGCAGCTCTTCGAGCCGTTGGCCAACGCCGGCCTCTCGGTCGACATGATCGTCCAGAACGTATCCCGAGAGGGTGTCACCGATATCAGCTTCACGGTGCCCCGCACCGACATCGATGCCGCCGAGCTTGCGGCCAAGGCGACCGCTGAGGCGATCGGCGCCGATGGCGTTGACGTCGATCACAACATCGCCAAGGTGTCACTGGTTGGAGCCGGGATGAAGGACGAGTTGGGCATCGCCGGGAAGATGTTCAGGATCCTCTCCGACCATGGCGTCAATATCGAGATGATTAGTACATCGCCAATTCGCATATCCTGTGTCGTTCGAGGCGATGATGTCTCCGCGGCGGTACAGGGCTTGCACGACGGGTTCTCGCTCGGAGCTGAAGAGGAGAGTGCTGAGAATGGGTAAGAGAACAGCGATTGTCGGTGCGACCGGTGCCGTCGGCACCACGATGCTCTCGATCCTCGAAGAGCGTGATTTCCCCGTGTCCGATCTGCGGTTGATGGCATCGAGCCGTTCCGCAGGCCGGGTCGTCGCTACCAAGTGGGGTGATGTCACCATCGAGGATCTCGCCACGGCAGATCCGGCGGGCTTGGACGTAGCTCTCTTCTCCGCCGGTGGAGGCCGTTCACTGGAGTACGCCCCAAAGTTTGCCGCGGCCGGTGCGGTTGTCGTGGACAACTCGTCTGCGTTCCGGCAGCGAGACGACGTCCCGCTGGTTGTTGCTCAAGTGAACGATCACGCAATCAAGGATCACCAGGGCATCGTCGCCAACCCGAACTGCACCACCATGGTCGTGATGATGGCGGCCGGGCCACTGCATCGGGCCGCAGGTCTCAAGGCAATGAACGCGACTTCTTACCAGGCAGTCTCTGGTTCTGGTCAGACCGGCAAAGAGGTACTCACCCACGAGCTCGATGTGCTCGGCAAGGACAAAGAGCTGTTGTCGCAGGGCGGCTGGTCCGACCCCAACAGTGATCTCTACAGTCGCCCGATCGGGTTCAACGTGCTGCCCCACGCCGGTGGCTTCACCGAGCAGGGCTATACAGACGAGGAGTGGAAGCTGGTCAACGAGACCCGCAAGATCCTCGAGGCCCCCGGAATCAAGGTCGAGCCGTTCTGTGTTCGGGTTCCGGTCATGGTCGGCCACGGCATCGCCGCAACGATGTTCTTCGATAGGCCGGTATCGGTAGGCGAAGCGAAGGAGATCCTGGCCAACGCCCCCGGTGCTCAGCTCTGGGACGACGCCAAGGTTCCGACGCCGCTCGACTCGGCGGGCATCGATGATGTTCTGATCGGCAGGGTCCGCCCCACCGTCGGCGAGGAAGGCGGCATCAGCCTCTGGACCGTCGGCGACAACCTTCGCAAAGGTGCCGCCCTCAACGCAGTCCAGCTAGCCGAGCTGCTGTAGAGCGCGGCATCCCTTCTGGGTAGCTCCGAGTTGCCCCGGCAACCCTGCCGGTAGGCCGACACGTTGGCTTCCGCCGAATTCGACGCGGTCGAACTCGGGTCTGTGGTTGTTACTCGGCTCCCCGGAGTGCCGCTGCTGTCCCGGCTACTGGCTGCGGTATGCGATCAGGGTGATCAGGGCGAATGCCGCCAGCTCACCTGTGACAAACGCATAGGCAACCCGGGTTAGCGGATCGGCGCCGGAGAGGGAAAGGGCCACTGCCGCCGCTACGGCCGCGACCAGCCAGCCGGCGGCTAGATCACGAGTTCGGCCCCGAGCGATCAGGATCTGCGTTACAAACAGCACAGCAAGTGCGGCAACGGCACCCGCCCCGCCAAGCCCGCCGACGAGTGACGATGGGCGGAACTCGCTCCCGTAAAGCACCTCGATGAGGGTGGGTAGGACGTAATAGCTGGCGACTCCTGCAACCAGAATCGCTGCGGCCCCGAGGGCACCAAGGCGCAAGGACCAATTGTGGAGCACCTCCGGCTTGTTGTCGCTCAGTGCCGTCGCCATGGCGGCCAGAAAGCGAGTGGCGAGGCCGAATGAGGCTGTGATCGGCCCGCGTAGCAGCGTGAAGGTGATGAAGTAGATGCTCACCTCAGCGGGCGTTCCCCCGATGAGGCTGATGACGAGGGGTCCCCCAGCCAGGATCAATTGTGACAGCGCTGCGGCCAACACGAGAAGTTGGAGCAGCCCGGTCGTCTCAGGAACCGCTACCGGCGCTCGATCAGGATCGATGCGGACGAGGTAGGGGCGAACGAGGAGCAGCGTCAACGGCGCCGCACCAAGCGCGATTCCAAACCAGAGGGCGCCGGTATCCATAACTGCGAACAGGACGCCGAGTGCCACGAGAGCAAACGCCTCGAGCATCATCGTCGTGCCGTACGCCCGGAAGCGGCGCCGGCCCGCCATCACGCCGCGAGCGATTGTCATCAGTGCTCGAGCGAACATCAGCAATGCCATGGCGATGACGAACGCAGAGCTGCCTTCGAAGAACCGGTCTGTGCCAAACGCGGCAATCAGGACCCCGCCGACGCCGCCGAGGGTCAGGGCAATCGCAATCTGACGCCTGGCGTGAGGTTCGAGAGCTGCTCCGGCACGTAGCGTGACAGACCGGGTAGTCATCTGCTCGACGGGAAGCATCACGATGGTGTAGACGAGGAAGCCGATCGTCCAGATGATGGCGACAGGGGCGAAGCCTTCATCGCCGAGAGTGCGCCCGCCGAGGATCTGAAAGACGTATGCGCCCAATGAGGCGACGATCGCACCGACCGCGATCATCCATGTGCCGTCGCTCTTGCGCGCAGCATCCGGGGCGGTGACCTGGTCCATTTGGCGACAATAACCGAGGCTGGCGAATCGTGGAGATTCGTTGATCAGCTAATGACCCGGGCACCTTTGGCCGATAGGTGATGTACCGTAGGAAGTGCCGTGTGAGGTGCAAGATGAAGACAAAGAATTCAATACTCATTGAGCGTCCAATCGACGAGGTATTCGCCTACGTGAGCAACGTGGAGAACATGCCGCGTTGGGTCTCCGGGGTGCGCCGCAGCCGGCTCCTGTCGAAGAAGCTGAAGGCGGGCGCTCGGTTCTCAGCGGACTACGCCGAGGGTGTGCGCAGCGCTGCGATTGACTTCAAAGTCGTGGAGTTCGAGCCACCCGTGCGCTTCTCCGCCAGTTCAGAGCGGGGCCCGTTCTCGTTCCCGTTCAAGGGGACGTTCGAGTTCCGTGCCGTTGGTGACTCAACGGAGGTCATCAGCAATGTTGAGACCGGAGAGGAGAGCCTGGCAACAAGGCTCGCCGATCTTCTCTTTGGCCCGCTCGTTCGCCGCGGCTTTCAGAAGCGATTGCAGGCGGAGCTCCAGGCCCTCAAGGCAGGCGTGACTCGCGCGGGTTAGGTGGGAGACCCATCGAACTCGAAGGCGATCGTATTGCCCCCAACCCCGGCCTTGCGGCCGGCAGTACTTTCCCCCAGCCCTCAGGCAGAGTTCGATTGCATGAGGAAGGCCGGCAGCTTGCGCCGCCGGCCTTGTAGTCGGGACGGCCGGATTTGAACCGGCGACCTCATCGTCCCGAACGATGCGCGCTACCAAGCTGCGCTACGTCCCGAGTGCGGAGATTGTAGCCACACCACAGGGCTGCGAATAGCCCTGGGTCAATGAGGCAGCTTTTCCACCCGGATCCGGTCGATGCGGTTGCGATCCATCCGCATTACAACCAGCCGATGGTTATCGATGGTCAGCTGATGCCCATCGGACGGGATGTGGCCGGCTACAGAGAGGAACAGGCCACCCAATGTCGAGTAGGGGCCTTCGGGGAACTCATGATCCATGGCTGCGGCGAAGTCATCCATCGCCAGCCTCCCGTCCGCCATCCAGCGCCCGGCGCCGATGGGAACGATGGACGGAAGCCCCGGGTCGAATTCGTCCTGGAGCTCGCCGATGAGCTCTGAGACAAGGTCTTTGATGGTCACCACACCCTCGACGCCGCCGTGCTCGTCGAGTACGAGAGCCATGGTGAAGCGGCGGGCCTGCATGTCCTGGAGCACCTGAAGGACGGGGGCAGATTCCGGCACGTATGTTGGCTTCCGGATGAGGGCAGCGATGGCGGCAGGACTTGGGCTTCCCTCGAGCCGGAGCACGTCCTTCACATACAGGATGCCGACGAGGTCATCGAGATCACCACCGGTCACCGGGAATCGAGAGTGAGCGGCGTTATTAACAGCATCCCGGACATCCTCGACTGCAACCGGATTGCCCAGGGTCACTATGTCCACGCGTGGTGTCATCACGTCGCGCACCGGTCGATCGGCGAGATTGAACAGCGAGTCGATGATCTCTCGCTCGGCGGCTTCGATCTCGCCGCCGGCAGCGCTCAGCTCGGCGAGTGCCTTGATGTCGGCTTCGGTGACGCCGCGGTGACCGTGATCGTTTGAGATGCGGAGCAGACGCAGCAGGCCGCGGGTCACGGCAGTGAATAGTCGAGCGATTGGGCTCAGTACCAGAGACAGTTTCCAAATGGTTGGCGCCACCGCAAGGGAGAACCGCTCCGGGTAGCGAGCGGCGATGGTCTTTGGCGTGATCTCGCCGACGATCAACACGACCACAGTGACGACCAGGGTCGACACCCAGGGGCCCCAGCGCTCACCGATGAGCGTAATGAAGAGCGTCGTCGCCACTGCTGCACCGAGGATGTTGACCAGATTGTTCGCAACCAGGAGAGTTGAGAGCAGCCGCTCGGGATCGGCAACGAGTTGGGCAACCCGCTTGCCACGGCGACCCAGCGTCGAGACCTGATGCACCCGCTCTCGGCCGATCCCGATCAGTGCCGTCTCGGATCCGGAGAAGAAGCCGGAACCGACGGCGCAAACCGCAAGGATTGCGATATAGGCGATGTTGGTAGGGCTCATCTCGATGCGGTTCGGCTACTGCGCGATTGCTTGCTCGATGGCGGTGCGGAGATCATGTGCGGTAAACGGCTTGGTCACCCAGCCGGCAACGCCTGCCCGTTTGGCAAGAAAGCTGTCGGCGGCCCGATCCAGTAGCAGCACGACGGGAACTTCATCTTGTTCGGCGAGAGCCGCCTGCTGGTGGAGCTCACGGGCGATGGCCATGCCTCCCATGCTGGCCACCTGGAGGTCGATGATGACTGCGTCGGGCTTCTCGGCCTCGGTGAGCTCGAATGCGGTACCCGGGTCGCTGTGATCGACCAGCGTGTAGTCCGGCTCGGTGAGAGCGGCGTGGACCTCATTGCGGGCCCAGGCTTCGTCTGCAATGACGATGATTCGTGATGCCATGGCCGGAAGGGTAGCGCGACCCGCGGTCGGCTTCGCTGTCGATGTGGGTACCATGCGCCTTCGTGTTGAGACGTCTTTCCCTCCTTTTTCTACTGCTGAGCGCTGCGTTTGCTGCGGCGCCCGCGATCGCGCAAGATGCTGCCCCGGGTGCGGTGGCTGTGGCCGATGTGCGCGGTCCACTCGACCAGCGGGCATTGGACTTCCTCGAGGATGTCGTTCGCAACGAGGACGTCCAACTGATCGTCCTCAAGATCGACAATCCGGGCGTTGCGTCGGGGGACATCGTGCCGCTGCTGACTGCCATCCAATCCTCGGCAGTGCCGGTCGTGTCCTGGATCGGCCCCGAAGGAGCGGTTGCGTACGGCGATGTCCTTGACATCGTGGACTTCACTTCAGTAATCGGAGCGTCCCCAGGAGCGAAGCTTGGGTTCTCGAATCCCGGCTGGGAAGGCGAGACCTGGCGTTCTGATCTTGGCCCCTATCCGCTAGCCAGCCAACTCGATGACTCATCGTTCGAGATCACTGAGGACGTTCCTGAGAGCCTTCCGGTCGCAGTCGTCCAACCCACGATCGGCCAGTTCATTGCTGCCCTCGATGGCATGGATGTCGCCACCAGCCTCGGCAACGTCACACTCGAGACCGCCGAACAGATCACCCTCGATGACGGTACGACTGCCACGGTTTCGTCGGTAGACGTTCGCTTCCTCAAGCCCACGTTGCTGACCCGATTCCTCCGGCTCGGCACCCGTCCCGACGCCGCATTCTTCTTCCTGCTTGCCGGCCTCGCCGTGGCGGCCTTCGAGTTCTATGCGGCAGGGGGCGGTGTCGCCGCAGCTGTGGCTGCCCTCTCGCTGTTTCTGGCCGGATATGGGTTCGCCACGCTGCCGATGAACTGGTGGGCGGTCGCCGCCGCGATCATCGGAATCGGGTTCTACACGTGGGACTTCCAACGTCACGAGCTGGGGATTCGCTCCGTCATCGGCACCGTCGCGATGTTCTGGGGAGGACTTGCCTTTGTCGGGGGATCCCCACAGATCAGCACGAGTTTCTGGTCTGTCCTCCTGACCGTGGTCGGGATCATGGCTTTCTATCTCTTTGCGATGACCACCATCGTGCGATCCCGGTTTGGGACGCCCACCATCGGTCGCGAGCACCTGGTTGGAGCGACCGGTGTGGCCGATTCAACCCTCGATCCCGACGGCGTGGTCATCATCGATGGGTCCAAATGGCGGGCTCGAGCTCATCGGGCGACCGCAGTCGCGTCCGGCGAGGAGATCGAGGTTCTCGCCGTCGAGGGCATAACGCTCCAAGTTGCACCGAAAGAGATCGCGAAAACCTAATATAGTCTTGCCAGTATATTCCTGGCGTAGATTGGATTAGATGCCTAGGGTCCTTCTCCCGCTGTGTATGTCACTTCTTGTGGAGGAGGAGTCTGTGACACCGATGGACCGTTCTTGGCAGCCTGTTGCGCTATGCCGTGGAAACCACTCTCATCTGTTCTTTCCACCAACTACTTCCGAACGAAAAGACGAACGGGAGCGGCGCGAGTTACGAGCCAAAGCCGTCTGCCGGGTCTGCCCGGTGCAGAACGACTGCCTCGAGTACGCCATGGAGTCAACCGAGCAATACGGCATCTGGGGTGGGTTCACCGAGACCGAGCGTCGTCAGCTCCCCGCAGCCATCCGCAGGCGCATCCCTGCCGCCGTCTGATGAAATCAGCTTGGAGTTCGATGCGATCGAACTCAGCGTGCCGCCGTCTGATGTAATCAGATTGGAGTTCGATGCGATCGAACTCAGCGTGCCGCTGTCTGATGGAATCAGCTCGGAGTTCGATGCGATCGGACTCAGCGTGGCTCATGGAAGATGAGAATTCATCCCTCGCATGGGGATGACCGGCGATCCCGAAAGGGGCTCGCCGAGGAGGGCATATTCATGAACCCGCGGTCTTACTACCGCAACACGCGAACGTCACCACGCCGCCGTGTCACGCCCTGCTTGTCGAGCCACTCCAGTAACGGCACCGCCTGGCGACGGGTGATCCCGAGCTGGTCCCTGAATTCAGCAACCGTGAACTCGGCGGGCAGCTCCTGGAGCGCAGCCGTGATGGCATCGACCTGCTCCGGCAGGTAAACGAGATCGGAAGCGATGCCGACCAATTGCCCATCCCGTACCAGGGCGTGTTGCAACTCCGTCCCGATCCCTAACTCTGCCGCCCGGGGCACCGCAAGTGACTCCAGCAGCGTCTGCTGCGCCGCCGCCCAGATCCTCTCCTCCTCGGCAGACATGCCCGGCTCGAACTCGCGGAGACGCACCGTTGCCCCGTCGTCGACGAGCGAGTCGGAGCCGGCGACGACCATGGCGATCGAATCCGGGTCAACACCAAATGACGAGCCGAGTTCGGCCTTGGATATTCCGGGGCGGAGCCTGTTGCCCTCATGGAACCTCGCTGCAGCCTCCACCACGGCTTCCAACAGCGCTGTCGCGGCCTCCGGCGCCATCACCGATGAGGCGGTAGCGAAAGGCGTTGACGGTGATCCGCCGCCTGAATCCCGGACGAGCTCGTTGAGCGTGGCGGTATTGCGGATTCCGAGCAATGCATCGGCGATTCGGTCGGCGTCTGTGTCGACAACACCGAGCATTGCTTGTGCTGCGTCACGGAGAGCGGTACCTGACCGCGGGGGGTGTGGGTCGAGCACCTGGCCTCCCGCAACAACGGCGCGTCGACCGGTTTCACGGAGGATGAAGCGGTCCCCAACCTGAAGCGGGATCGGCGTTCGGCTGCTGACGAGGCAGAGAGACGCATCGAGCACGCGAAGCTGCACCGGCCAGGACCCACTGCCCACATGAAGGTGATAGGCACCGCGTGCAGTCAGATCTCTCTCGAGGCCGCGCACCTGGCGCAGCGTTCCCAGGAACCTGGTCGAAGTCGCAAAGGTATTGGGTCGCGCCAGCAGCATTCCACGCGCGGCGGTGTCTACCCCGGTTATGTTGAGCGCAGCCCGGGTTCCGGGCGTCAGCGTCTCGACCGGAGCATCATGATGCTGCATGCCCCGGATGCGGACCGGTACCGAACCCGGCCAGAGCATCAGGTCGTCACCGGAGGCGAGCCGCCCGCCCGAAAGGGTCCCCGTCACCACCATGCCGGCGCCGGAGATATGGAAGGAACGATCAATCCAAAGGCGGGGTCTACCGAGATCGACCGGTTCCCCGGCTCCGGCCAACTGGTTGCTCAGCGCGGTACGCAGATCACCCATCCCGGTGCCGGTGATCGCAGACACTCGCACAATCGGCCACTCGGCGAGCGTCGTCCCTTCGATCTTCTCGAGGATCTCCAGTTCTGCGATATCGATGGCATCGGCGTCGGCGCGGTCGACGCGAGTCAGAGCGATGACGCCGTGTTTCGTTTCGAGCAGGTCCAGGACCGCAAGATGCTCCTCGCTTTGCGGCATCCAGCCTTCGTCGGCAGCAACTACAAGCAGAGCCACATCCACGGCCCCCACCCCGGCGAGCATGTTCTTGATGAACCGCTCGTGGCCGGGAACATCGACAAACCCGACATCAAAACCGCCGATGTCCTGCCAGGCGAAGCCGAGGTCGATGGTGAGCCCGCGCTCCTTCTCCTCTGCCCAGCGATCGGGATCACGGCCGGTCAACGCTTCGATCAAGGTTGACTTCCCGTGATCCACGTGGCCCGCTGTGGCGATGATGGGCATATCAGCTGAGTGTCTCCGCCAGATGCCGATCGTCACCCGGGGCAACAGTGCGCAAGTCGAGGATCAGCTCGCCCTCGCGGCGGCGAGCGAGGATGGGAGGTGATGCGGTGAGCAGCCTCTTCCACAACGCGTCGGCATTGCCGTCGAGGTGAAGGTTGGGCGACGGAATCGTTTCGCCGGGCACGGAGCCGGCACCCGGCAAGGACTCCCCGGGGACGACCCGCCCCTTGCCTCCGAGAGCATCGAGCAAGTCATCGTGCCGTCGTTCGAGCTCGGTGTAGTCCAGCGCCACCATCGCCCAAAAAGGAACCTCTGCACCGCGATCATCGGCGTACATCTCCAGAGTCCCGACGAGGGCGGTGTGTGTGGCGCCATCGATGCGAACGGCCCGGGCCAGAGGGTGCTTGGCCATCTTGTCGATCAGGTCGCCGCGCCCAACCGCAATCCCCGCCTGGGGACCGCCGAGGAGTTTGTCGCCTGAGAACAGCACGACGTCGGCGCCGATCTGCAGGGTTTGTCGCACACCGGGTTCGTCGGCCAGCCAGGTCGGGGGGCTGCCGGGGAGCCACGGCACATTGGCGTCGAGCAGGCCGCTCCCGATGTCGGCGATGAGAGGCACAGCGGCGGTCCTGGCAAGAGTGGCGAGATCGGCATACGACGCCGACTCGGCGAATCCTTCGAGCCTGTAGTTGGAGGGATGCACTTTCAGGATGACGGCAGCCTCGTCGGCGACCTTCTCGTAGTCACCGACCCGGGTTCGGTTTGTTGTGCCCACCTCAACGAGGTTGGCTCCCGACGCCGCCATCAACTCGGGCAACCGAAACGACCCCCCGATCTCGATTTCCTCGCCCCGGGAAACGACTGCGTTGCCCTTGCCGGCGAGGGCGGCCAATGCCAGGAGCAGGGCGCCGGCGGTGTTGTTGACGACCAGAGCGGCGTCGGCACCGGTCAGCTCGGTGAGCAGCCGCCCCGCGTAGCCCGCCCTACCGCCACGTTTCCCCGTCGCGATGTCGACTTCGACGTTCCCGTATCCGCTCAGCGACTCGGCGGCCATCTGTGCCGCCTCAGGAGCGAGCGTGGCTCGCCCCAGGTTGGTGTGCAGTAGCACGCCGGTTGCGTTGACAACTCTGGTTGGTCGGGTAGCGAGGATCGCCCTGGCGGTCTCCAGAGCTCGGGCTTGGGGATCTGCCGCCTCCCCGTTCAGGATCTGGGCCCGAGCTTCCTCCACCGCCTCGCGGGCAACGGTCGTGGCCAGCCGTCGCGGCAAGCCGGCTGAGACGAGCTTTTCCGCAACGCCATCGACCCTGGGCAGATCCTTCAAATCCATGTGGCAGAGCCTACCCATGCCGGTATGCTCGATCCCCATGCGACCCGCAACCATGCTGTTCCTGGCGTTTGTCCTGGTGCCGCCCATCGAGATCGGTCTATTCATCGTCGTTGGTGCCCAGATTGGGTTCTGGACGACGATGGCGATTGTCCTGCTCACCGCGGTGCTCGGTGCCAGTCTCGTCTCTCGCCAGGGCCGTGGCGTGCTGGTGAGCATCCAATCCGAGTTCGCCGCCGGTCAGTTCCCCGCCAAATCCCTCGCGCACGGTGCGATGATCCTCGTCTCAGGTGCGTTGCTGCTCACCCCGGGGTTCCTGACCGATGTCATCGGGTTTTCCCTGCTGTCCCCCCAGATCCGCGAATTCCTGCGCAAATGGGGCGTGCGCCGCTGGTCCAACCGTGTGACGGTGCTGTGAGCAGCGACCCGCGACCGTCGGCAACGGTTTGCGTGGTGCACCAGGCTGAGTCCGATTTCGAGGTGCTGATGGTGCGGCGCAGTTCTACCGCCCGCTTCATGGCGGGCGCCTGGGTGTTTCCCGGTGGCGTTGTCGATCTCGATGACCACAGCGCAGCGGCCCTTGCTGCCATCGCCGACCTCGATCCAAGAGACGCGATCGGCCCGTGGCTGGCCGCGGGGTTTCGAGAGGTCGTCGAGGAGACCGGTCTTTGGCTGACCGATCCGCCCCTGGTCGATCCGCTTGGTGACGAGCCGGTGTTCTCGGTAGCCGCCCGTGAATCGCGGCTATTCCGCGCCGCCAAGGCCGCCCACTTCGCCAACTGGATCACGCCAACGATGGTTCCGGTGCGCTTTGACGCCCATTTCTTCATAGTGGAAATCGATCGGTTGGTGACGCCGATACCGGATGAGCGCGAGATCGACGCCGCTGAGTTCACCACCCCCGCCGAAGCGCTGCGCCGTGCCGAGACCGGGGAGTGGTTGGTCCCATTTCCGACTCAGCGCACCCTGCACCAACTCATTGAGTTTCCCTCCGTCGCAGCTGCTCTGGATGAGTGGCAGCACCGGGTCGTCGAGCCGATCCAGCCGCGGCTGCGGGTGGCCGCCGACGGGTCGCTCGACGTGGTCATGCCGGGCGATCCCGGCTTTGATGATCTCGAGGACGCGGAGCCGGATCCCGATGTCTTGGCCCGTGCTGCCCGAGCCGCTGCCAAAGAGGGGCGCCCGATCGCCGAGGTGGCAAATGACGGCGATTGAGCGGGTCCTGGCTCCCAATCCCGGTCCCTACACCGGGCCGGGCACCAACACTTATGTGATCGAATCCGACGGCGAGGCACTTGTTCTCGATCCGGGCCCGATCATCACCGGTCATCTGGCTGCGATACGCGTAGCTCTCACGGGTCTGACCCCGGTTGGGGTTGTCGTGACCCACACCCATCCTGACCACGCCCCTGCAGCCAACGGACTGGGAGTCGAGTTGGACACTCCGGTCTACGGGTATGCGCCCGGCGACGGCTTCGTCCCGACCAGCCGCCTGGAGGATGGCTCCGGGATCTCATTCGGGAGCGACGAGTTCGTTGCCGTTCATACCCCCGGACACACGGCGGATCATCTCTGCTTCCGTTTGCGGGAGTACCTTTTCACCGGTGATCACATCATGGGCGGATCGACAGTGATCATCGAGGACGCTGCCGCCTACATGCAGTCACTGGAGAAGGTGGCCGCCCTCGACCCAGCTCACCTTTACCCGGGACATGGGCCTGAACTGCCCGAAGCTCGGGCGGTGATCGCCGAGTACATCGCCCACCGGATCGAGAGAGAACGGCAGGTTTTAGCGGCGATCCGGGAGGGGGCGGCAACCATCGGCGATGTTGTCGATGTTGTCTATGCGGGGCTTGATGCTTCACTGCGCTATGCAGCGACGATGCAGGTGCATACGCAGTTGACGAAGCTAAAGAACGAGGGGCGAGTATCTTTGGGCTTGGGCGGTGCACACGGGGCAACACCTGTTGGACTTGTGGAAAGCACGTGAGAATGGCCAGACAATCAGGGATGTGGGGGACCGCGAGACGTTATCTCGTCGCGCTCGTCATCTTCAGCGTTGCGATTGTCCCGGCACTTGCCGCCAGCGCCCAATCTGAGATCACGCCGGCCGATATCGACGCTGCCGATGCGGAGCGGCGAGCGATTAGCGCCGAGCTCGAGGCAACCACCATCGAATACGACAATGCCGTTGCCCGGCTCTATGAACTCGAGGAGTCGCTGACCACCCTCGGAGCGGAGCTTTCGGAGTTGGAGCGCGACCTGGCCATTGCCAGAGTTGCCGCCAAGGAGATAGCGACCGATCGCTACATATATGCCGGATCTGCCCAAGCGGCGTTATTCGAGTCGGTCACCATCGATGACGTGAGCCTCCGCTCGAGCTACCTCGACCGGCTCAGCCGTCATGGCACCGACACCGTCTCCCGGCTCTTTGCTCTGGAGGACAGCTACGAGACCCAGCAAGCGACGGTCGCCCAGGCTCTAGCCAGTCAGGAGGTCACCAAGACCGAGCTCGACGAGCTTGCCCTGGACATCCTGGCGCGGCTCGATCAGGCCAATGCCGACTACAACGCCGTCGTCGCCGCCTACGAGAAACAGGAGGAGGAGCGGCGGATACGTGAGGAACAGGAGCGGTTGGCTCGCGAAGAAGCGGAACGACGGCGACTGGCAGCACTGACCACGACTACCACGACGACGACCGCAGCTCCTGGGGAGACGGCAACGTCAACGACATCCGCTCCGGAAACAACGACGACCACCGCGCCGCCTACGACTACGACGCAGCCGCCGAGCGGCTCGATGGCGTGCCCGGTCAACGGCGCAGTCAGTTTCACCGACACCTGGGGTGCGGCTCGCTCCGGTGGCCGCAGACACCAGGGTGTCGACATGATCGCGGCAAGGGGTACACCGCTCGTTGCTATCGAATCCGGGTTCATCAAGAAGATGGGCAACGGCGGCCTCGGCGGGATCACAATCTGGCTGACCGGGGAGAGCGGCGACCAGTACTACTACGCCCATCTCGATGCCTGGGCCGATGGCCTGAGCGTCGGGCAAAGCGTCAGCGTCGGTGAGCTGATCGGCACCGTCGGCAACACCGGCAACGCCCAGTACACCATCCCCCATCTCCATTTCGAGTTCCACCCGGGCGGTGGGGCCGCGGTCAACCCAACACCGCTCGTCAGCAGCCTCTGTCTCTAAGCGCCCGGCAGGAAACGGCTATCGGTCCCGGCTGCCGTACGGGCAGCTTCTTTGTCGGTCCCCCCGCTCGCAGGGGGTAGGGGGTTCCTCGCCGGTGGGTTTCGCAAACACCCCTTAGGTGGAGACAAGATGTGCCTAACTCATCTGGGCGATTTGCTCCGCCACCAGGGTGAGCCGGGCCGAGCAGCCGTCGTCGGCGATGGGTGGCAGCAGAGAGGTCAGCGCCTTGGCCGCGACATCGATGGCTACTGCGGACGGGGCCGACGGGTCGGCAAGGACAACCGGGTTCCCCGCATCGCCGCCCTCTGCAACCCTGGGATCGATAGGCACCGCGCCGAGTAGCTGAACGCCAAGATCGTCCGCAAGCGCCTGACCGCCACCGGAGCCGAACAAGGGAAAGTGCTCACCGGATGGGGTGGTGAAGCCTGACATGTTCTCGATTACGCCGATAACAGGCATGTGCGATCGCCTCGCCATGTCGGCGACGCGGGCTGCGACCTTCTGCGCCGCGAGTTGCGGCGTCGTGACAACAACCATCTCAGCCTGCGGAAGGAGCCGGGCGAGCGCCATCTGCACATCGCCCGTCCCCGGCGGCATGTCGAGCAACAGGTAATCCAGATCCTGATCCCACCCGACGTCGCGCAGGAACTGCTCCAGCGCCTTCGAGAGCATCAAGCCACGCCACATGAGTGCGGTGTCCTCATCGTCGAGGAGAAGCCCGGTGGAGACGACCTGAATGCCGTGGACTGCGGCAGGGATGATCCGCCGATCATCTCCTGCCTCCAGCCGCTCACCACCAAGTCCGAGAATGCGTGGTATCGAGAAACCCCAGATGTCTGCGTCGAGCAACCCAACCTTGTGCCCCTGGGCCGCGATGGCCAGGGCGAGGTTGGCGCTCAACGATGACTTGCCGACACCGCCCTTGCCGCTGCTCACCGCCACTACCCGGGTGTTGGGGTGAACCATGGTCGGCTCGGCTTCGTCGCGTGCCCGTTGCCGGGCCCGTTCCATGAGCGCGGTGCGTTCTGATTGAGTCATCGCTCCGATCTGAATGGTCACCTCGGTTACACCGGGCACCGCTCTCAGCTTGCGGTTGACCTCGTTCTCGATCTGATCGCGCAATGGGCAGGCGGCGATGGTCAGTGCCACCTTGACAGTGACATGACCTTCGTTGATCTGGACGTCTTTGACCATGCCGAGATCGACGATGTCGGCGCCAAGCTCCGGGTCAATGACCCGTTGCAGGGCGGATTCGATTTCCGTCATCTGAACCATGACCACAAGCGTAGACTGCCTCGCAGTGGTCAAAAGACCTATCGTCATAGTGGAAACTATGCAATAGAATCTGACTCGCCAGCGACCATCCGGAGCACAACATGATGACGAACGAAAACGCCGCAGCCCTCCAGGGCGTGACCCTCACTAGCAGCGCTGCCGCCAAGGTGCAGGAACTGATCTCGGCCGAGGGCGATGAGAGCTTGGCGTTGCGTCTTGCTGTTCGCCCCGGTGGGTGTTCCGGCTTTTCGTACGACATGTACTTCGACGCTGCTGTCGACGGTACCGACATCGTCAATGAGACAGATGGTGTCCGGGTTGTGATCGATGCCGAGAGCGCGGCAATGGTCGGCGGGGCCACCATCGACTTCCGTGACGGCGGGCTCCAGGGCGCCGGGTTCGCCATCAACAACCCCAACGAACAGCGCTCCTGCGGCTGCGGCCAGTCCTTCTGCTGATCTGACCCTTCGGCTGGCTACGCTGGCTCCATGGCGAAACGTGGTGGCTGCGCAAAGGTAATCGTCCTGCCCTTTCTCCTCCTGATATTGGTGGGGTTGGGAGCGTGGCTTGTCTCCAACCTGAATCGGGTCGCCAACCACGAAACAACCGACGGCGTAGTTGTCGAACTCATCCGGGGGACCGACTCCGACGGTGACACTACGTACACCCCCGTCTATGAGTATGTGGTGGGTGGCGAGGTCTATCGGTATCAGTCGGGCGTCAGTTTTAGCGGTGTCGTCATTCCCGATATCGGCGACAGAAGGACGATCCTCTACAACCCCGGCAATCCGGCCGACGCCCGGGTTCACAACCTCTTCCTGCTCATCTGGCTGCCGATCATCCTGATGGCCATTCCCGTGCTCATCGCGGTCGGCATTTTCTGGGCAATGCGGCGGCGACGACTCGTCGCCGATCAGGCGCCGCCATGGTCCGGTGAAGTACCTATCCAGCTACCTGACTGGACCACTCAGCCGCCGGTGTCTTCTCCCCCGGCCGGCACCGTAATCGAGGCCACGTTCATGGGGACCGAGCCGTCGCAGATGGATGAACGGGGGAAGGTCCGGTATCGAGTCAAGGCTCGCGTTGAGATCGATGGTGAGATCCACCGGTTCCGCAGCGAGTGGATGGATGATGATCCGACGCTGCATTACATGCAGCTCGGCAACAAGGTCGGAGTCAAGATCGACCCCAATGATCCGTCCGTCTATGAGGTTCTTCTGCCCGAAGGCGACTAGGGACCCTGGCGGATAGGTACCCTGGGACCAGGTCAATCGCTGGAGGTTCCAATGCCCAAGAAGATTCTCGATGCCCCAAGTGCTCCCCCTCCAGTTGGTCCCTATTCGGTGGTCACCGAGGCCAACGGTTTCGTCTTCATCTCTGGCCAGGGGGCGATGGACCCTGCCACCGGGAAGGTCGTTGCAGGCGGCGTCGAGGCCGAGGCCGAACAGGTGATGAGGAACATCGGTGCCATCCTCGGTGACGTCGGCCTCGACTACACCGACATCGTCAAGACCACGATCTTCCTCGTCGACATGGACGACTTCCCCAAGGTCAACGCCGTCTACGGCAAGTACGTGGCGGACGCCAAGCCGGCTCGGTCGACGGTTGCAGTCGCAGGGCTACCGCTTGGAATTCAGGTCGAAATCGAGGTCCTTGCCAGCCGGTAGAGGAGACGCTGATGGGCGACCAGACAGTTGCGATCAACCCCGCCACCGGTGACGTGATCGCTCGCTACAACTACTTTACGGCTGAGCAGATTGCCGGCACTGTCGACCTCGCCGAAACGACATACGCGGTGTGGCGACGTGTCGAGATGGCCGAGCGATCTCAGCTGATGGCCGCGGTTGCGGATCGGCTCGAAGCCGGCCGCGACGACTACGCCGATCTCATGACCGCCGAGGTCGGGAAGCCGATCGGCGAGTCACGAGCCGAGATCGACAAGTGCGCCTGGGTCTGCCGCTTCTACGCCGAGCATGCGGGCGCGATGCTGGCCGACCGGCACATCGATAGCGGCCGCAGATCGTATGTGCGCCATGAGCCGCTCGGACCGGTTCTAGCGGTTATGCCGTGGAACTTCCCGTTCTGGCAGGTGTTCCGCTTTGCGGCGCCAGCCCTCATGGCCGGCAACGTTGCACTGCTCAAACATGCCTCAAATGTGCCGGGGTGCGCTCTCGCCGTTGAGCAGGTCTTTGCCGAGGTCGGCTTCCCCCGCGGCGTGTTCCAGACCGTGCTTGTTCCAGGGAATCGTGTGAGCGAGATCATCGATCACCCCTCCGTCGTGGCTGCGACGCTCACAGGATCGGAAGGCGCGGGGGCAGCCCTGGCCGAACGGGCGGGAGCCCGGCTCAAGAAGGTTGTGCTCGAACTCGGCGGATCGGATCCGTACCTCGTCTTGGAGGACGCCGATGTGGAGTTGGCTGCGGCAACGTGTGCGAAATCGCGCGTCATCAATTCAGGTCAGTCCTGTATTGCGGCCAAGCGGTTCATCGTCCATGACGCGGTTCACGACGAGTTCGTTCGACGCTTTACCGACCACATGGCGCAGCTGCGGGTAGGCGATCCCCGGGATGAATCGACACAGGTTGGCCCGCTGGCCCGTCCCGACTTGAGGGACGAGCTCCACAGTCAGGTACTTGCCTCGGTTGCGGCCGGAGCCCGGATCATCCTGGGCGGCGCCATTCCCGCCGGACCGGGAGCCTTCTATCCGCCGACGGTGCTTGTGGAGGTCGGCCCGGGCATGCCCGCATACGACGAGGAGCTATTCGGACCCGTTGCAGCAGTGATTCGGGTGGATTCCGAGGCGGAGGCGATCACCGTCGCCAATGACACGCGGTTCGGACTCGGGGCCGCCGTCTTCACTCGTGACGTCGAGCGCGGCGAACGCATTGCCGCCGAACAGATCGAGGCGGGAACCTGTGTCGTAAACACCTTCGTTGCCTCCGACCCCCGGCTTCCGTTCGGCGGTATCAAGGCGTCAGGATTCGGCCGGGAACTGGCCGACCTCGGTATCCGCGAATTCACCAATCAGAAGACGGTCATCGTCGGCTAGGGGATTGGTCGGGTCACTTCGAGCCGGACCAACGGACGCTGGCCCACCCGAGACACCTCTCTGAAGCCGGCGGCCCGGAACATGGAAAGGGTTCCGACAAAGAGATCGGCGGCTCCTCCCGGATGAGATTCCACATCGCGGGGGTAGCCCTCGATCATCTGCGCTCCACGCTCAGATGCGTGGGCGATGGCGGCGTCCAGCAGCCTTGTGGCGATTCGTGTTCCTCGCAGGTCCTTCCGGATGAAAAAGCAGCTCACAACCCACGTTTCGAGATCGTCGATGGGTCGAAAGGTACGGGAACGAGGCGAATTCAACCTGCCGTAGCGAGAGCGCGGGGCGACGGCACACCACCCGACGGGAGAGCCTGACATGTATGCGACAAGCCCCGGCTCGCGCCCGCTCGACACCTCCGCCTCGAGCAGATCCCGGCGGGCGCCGGGCGGTGCCGCGTCGAAGTCCTTCGCCGTGGACAACCACCACGTGCACCAGCAATTGGAGTAGGCGCCGTTGTCGCCGAAAAGCTCGCGGATGTCCTGCCATCTATCGGGAGTGGCGGGGGAGATGACGAGGTCGCTCATGTCCCCGACCCTACCCCTCGGGTATGACCCGAGCGGGTACGGGTCTACTAGCGTTCGGGGTACATCGTTGCCTGAGGAGGTCTTACCTGTGAACCGCGATCAGATTCTGCGTGCTCTTGGTCTCGAAGAAGTGAATCCCGGCGCCTATGCCGCTGGATGGATGGACACCGGCGGCGATCTGCTCACCAGCTATGACCCCACAACAGGCGAAGCTATTGCCGCGGTGAAGCAGGCAACCGTTGAAGACTACGAGAGGGTCGTTACCAACTCGGCTGAGGTCTTCAAGGAGTGGCGCATGCTGCCCGCCCCAGAGCGGGGAGAGTACGTTCGCCGCCTCGGCAACGCGCTGCGGGACTACAAGGATCCGCTGGGCTCACTCGTCTCCTATGAGATGGGGAAGATCAAGCCGGAGGGTGACGGTGAGGTCCAGGAGATGATCGATGTCGCCGACTTTGCCGTGGGCCTGTCCCGCCAGCTCTATGGCCTGACTATGACCTCGGAACGGCCCCGCCACCGCATGTACGAGCAGTGGCATCCGCTCGGCCCGGTCGGTGTCGTCACCTCCTTCAACTTCCCGACTGCGGTGTGGAGCTGGAACTCGTTCATCGCCGCCGTTTGCGGAGACACGATGATCTGGAAGCCTTCGAGCTCAACACCGCTGACCGCCGTAGCCGTCTCTCGCATCGCTCACGAGGTAATGGCGGGCACAGGCTTTGAAGGTGTTTTCAACCTGGTCGTCGGCCCCGGCCGGACCGTCGGTGACACGATGATCAACGACCGTCGTGTTCCCCTTATCTCGGCAACCGGTTCCTGCGACATGGGCGAGAAGGTCGGTACCGCGGTCGCCAAGCGACTTGGTCGTTCTCTTCTCGAGCTGGGCGGCAACAACGCCATCATCGTGATGGACGACGCGGATGTGGATCTGGTCACCCGTGGTGCGCTCTTCGCCGCGGTTGGAACGGCGGGACAGCGCTGTACCTCGCTCCGCCGCATCATCATGCAGAAGGGCATCTCAGAGAAGGTGAGCCGCAAGCTCGTCGAAGCGTATGGAAGGATTCCGATCGGTGACCCGTTGGCCGACGGTGTCTTGATGGGCCCGCTGATCAACCAGAGTGCCGTAGACACCTATGCAGCTGCAGTGGGGATTGCCCAGGAGCAGGGTGGAGAGGTTCTATACGGTGGCAACGTCCTCGACCGTGAGGGTTTCTTTGTCGAACCGACCATCATCAAGATGCCCGCAGAGGCGCCCATCCTTGGGGTCGAGACTTTCGCACCGATTCTGTACGTCATCGAGTTCGACGAACTCAGCGAGGCCGTGGCGATCAACAACGGAGTCGACCAGGGCCTGTCGTCGGCGATCTTCACCGACTCGATGAAGTCGGCCGAACGGTTCCTCTCTCACGAAGGATCAGATTGCGGCATCGCCAACGTCAACATCGGGACGTCAGGCGCCGAGATCGGTGGAGCCTTTGGCGGTGAGAAGGAGACCGGCGGCGGCCGCGAATCCGGCTCAGACTCGTGGAAGGCCTATATGCGTCGTCAGACCGTCACCATCAACTGGAGCGATGATCTCCCGCTGGCCCAGGGAATCGAGTTCGGATAAGTCGAATGCGGGGGCCGGATAGGCCCCCGCACTCTCACTTCGACACGTAGTTGATTACTCGGCCGGGAACGTAGACAACGCGCCCTGGGGGATCGGGGACGGCAGTGACGATTCGTCGTGCGGCGACATCCACCTCGTTCTCGTCGGCATCCGGCGGCACCGAGATGACGCCGCGACGTTTTCCATCGACCTGGACAACCAGATCGACGTTGCTCGTGCTGCGTTCCGAGCCATCAACCGACGGCCACGACTGGGTATGGACCGAGAAGGGCTCGCCCAGCCGGCTCCACAGCTCCTCGGCCAGGTGAGGAGCAAACGGGGCCAACAGACGCACGAGCGTGCTCCGCGCTCTCGCCGATCGAGCCTGATCGGCGAATTCCATCAATCGCGCCAGAGCGACGTTGAATGAGAACCGTTCGATGGCCTCCGTCACCGAAGTGATCACGGCGGCGAGATCGGTGGCGTTGTTCTCCTCGAGGGGCTGTTCGACGGCACGCCAGCATCGAGCCAGAAAGCGCTCGATCCCGGCGATGCTTCGATCGGAGAATTCACCACCTCGGCCCCATGGTGCGGAGAACATCAAGGCGCAGCGAAGCACGTCGCTTCCATGGTCGGCGATGTAGCCATCCGGCGAGATCACGTTCCCTCGACTCTTTGACATCTTCGCCCCGGCCAACACGATCATGCCGCCCAGGCCTATCCGGGGAACCGGCTCCTCAATTGGAACGAGATCGAGATCGTGCATCGCCATGGTCAGGAACCGCGCATATAAGTGATGACGTTGCACATGCTCGGAGCCACCACCGTAGAAGTCGACGGGAAGCATCGCCGCGGTTCGTTCCTCATCCCAGGGCCGATCATCGAATTCGGTTGAGGGGTAGCGCAGGAAGTACCAGGCCGAGTCGACAAACGTGTCGCTCACGTCTGTCTCTCTCCTCGCATCGCGTCCGCAGCAGGGGCAGGGAGTAGCCACCCAGTCCTCGTCGCGGGCCAGCGGTGAGTCACCGGTCGGCCGGATGTCATCGATCACCGGCAACTCCACAGGCAGGTCTTCCTCGGGAACCGGCACCGCACCACAGTTCGGGCAGTGAATGATGGGTATCGGCGGCCCCCAATACCGTTGCCGCGAGATGAGCCAGTCATGAAGCCGATATCCGTTCTCGGACTGTCCGATCCACTGGCGTTGCAGCCGCCTCGAGCGTTCCGACCAATCCAGATCGTCGAGACCGGCCAGCAGCCTGTCGGCGTACTTCGTGATCCGTAGGAACCACTGTTTCATCACTCGCTCCGCTACCGGAGAATCACAGCGTTCGCAGACTGTTCCATCCTGCTCGGTCTGTTCCCGAGCCAGGACCGTCAGGCACGATGGACACCAGAGCACCGGGGCCTGCGACTGGTAGAGGAGACCGGCCTTGAACATCTGTACCAGGATCCATTGCGTCCAGCGGTAGTAGCTCGGCTTGCTGGTGTTGATTTCGCGGGACCAATCCCAGGCCGCTCCGATCTGGGAGAGTTGCTCGCGGTAGCGGGCCGTGGTGCGTTCAGTCAGGGCGGCGGGGTGTTCCCCGGTCTGCAGTGCGTAGTTCTCGGTGTGGATACCGAAGGCATCGAATCCGATTGGCTGAAAGACCTCATGGCCGCGCATCCGCTGGTAGCGGCCGTAGGCGTCGACGCCTACGTAGCGAAAAACATGGCCGACGTGGAGTCCCTCGGCAGAGGGATACGGAAACTCGACGAGGTTGTAGAAGACAGCATCCGGCTCGACCGAGTCGAGGTCGACCCGGCCTACGTTCGCTCTGTCCCACTGCTGTCGCCAATGGGCCTCGATAATGTGCACGGGGTAGGGCATTTCCATGAGAGCGGGCCCTCCCTTCTTCTGCGTCTATGCATGCGCAGCTCCTTTCAGGAAACAGAAAACCTCCCAGCGCGGGGCATAGGAGGTTTGGGCGCAGCCGATTTGGCTGCGCCTACTCGAGCTGAAGTCGGGCTTGCGGCTTCATGAGGGAAGCATACCCCGGCAGCGGTGCCGCGGGGCTCGATTTGTCTGCGGCTCTTTCGCTACGCGCCGAGCTGGAACGGCGGGTACTCGTCGGTGAGGCTCATCATCCACGAGTACACCCTCATGTACCAACGCATGGTTCCGACGGTGAAGTTGAAGACGCCTTCGGGGTAGTAGCCGGTGAAGGCAATGGCCCAGAACGCAAACCATCCAGCGATCATCGCCGCGATCTGAATGAAGTAGAGCACGATGAAGTGGGGGACGAGCAGTAGGACCTTGAGGAAGAAGATGATGCCCGCGACCGCCAGGCCCCTGCGCCTCTCCAGGGTGGGCTCGGTGATGATGACCTTTGATTGGTATTCCGGCTGTTCCATGGCGAAGGCCGGATACTCATCGCTCCAGCTCGCCATCCACGCCGTGATTCTCAGATTCCAGCCAAGAGAGTTGTGCAGGAAACGGGCAATACCCGGAGAGAGGCTGCCGTTGAGGGCGATCCCCCAGTAGCCAAACCAGGTCGCAAAGAATGCCCCGATCTGCACGAAGTAGAGGAGGAAGAAGTGCGGTAGCGCAAGGAGAGCCTTGATGGGGAGCAGAATGCCCAACACTGCAAGGCCACGGCTACGGGTCCCATCCCCGTACTCAATCGCAACATCAACCGGATATGCCATGCCAACTCCCACTAGTCGATTGGGTTGACGATACCCGACGCGAGATGGACCAGGTTCAACCGAATCGGTAACCGACGCTGCGGACGGTGGTGATCCATGAGGAGCGTTCCTCCCCGAGCTTGGCCCGGAGCCGTCTCACGTGTACATCGACGGTGCGTGACCCGCCGAAGTAGTCGTAGCCCCACACCCTGGCAAGGATCTGATCCCGGCTCCAGACCCGACCGGGATTTTCGACGAGGAACCTCAGTAACTCGTACTCCATGAAGGTGAGGTCGCGGGGGTCTCCGCCAACCGTGGCTTGGTACGTGGCGGTGTTGAGCTCGAGATCCCGGAACCGCACGATGTCGTCGTCGGCGATCGCAGGAACCGCGGAGTGCAGCCTGCCCAGCCGCACCCGAAGCTCGGTGCGGTCGACGGGGGAGAGAACGAAATCGGCGAACCCGGTTTCGCCGATGATGTCGGTGGTCATAGTGCGGTCGATCAGGAGCAAGACCGGTAGGCCGTATTCGTCGGTCACTTTTGCCGCCAGCGACAAGGACCGACCCAGATCCGATGTGACCTCGACGACCGCGGCCGTCCAACCGCTTTCCGGCATGCGCTCGTCGATGTCGTCCAGCGAGTCGATGGGCACCGGCTGATACCCGGCATCCAATAGAGCCGCGATGAGGGGTTGGGTCGGAGCAGCGGGGTAGACGGCGACGAACATCACAACACCGGCAGATACTGCTCTAGCTCGAAGCGGGACACGTGATGCTCGTATCGCTGCCATTCCCGGCGCTTGTTCTTGAGGAACCACTCGAAGACGTGCTCGCCCAGGGCGTCCTTGACGAGCGCAGATGACTCCATCGCATCGAGTGCCTCGGCCAAGGTTGCGGGCAACCGCTCAGCAGATGATGCGTTCGGAAGTTGGTACCCGTTCTCGATCCCGGCCAGACCGGCGGCCAGAATGACCGAAGAGGCGAGATAAGGGTTGCAGGACGGGTCGGGAGCGCGGTACTCGATCCGGGTGGCCGCGGGCCGGTTGCCGCCTGTGCTGGGCACACGGACCACGGCTGCCTGGTTGGTGCGGTCCCATGTGGACAGCACAGGCGCGTCGAAACCGGTCACGAGGCGCTTGTACGAATTGACCCACTGGTTGGTGACTGCGGTGATCTCACGCCCATGGCGAATGAGGCCGGCCATGAACGACTTCGCGGTGGCGGAGAGGTTGTCCGGCTGCTCATCATCATGGAATGCATTGGTGTCGCCTTCGAACAGAGAGATATGAAGGTGAAGACCCGATCCGTCGTGCTCTTCGAGCGGCTTGGGCATAAAGGTCGCATAGATGTCGTGCTCCATGGCGACCTCTTTGATGGCAAGCCGGGTCGTCATCAAGTTGTCGGACATCGTCAGGGCATCGGTGTGACGAAGATCGATCTCGTGCTGGCTCGGTGAGACCTCGTGGTGCGATGACTCGACGGGAATGCCGAGTCGCTCCAACGCCACGATTGTGCCGCGCCTGTACTCCTGAGCGACATCGAGAGGTGTCAGATCGAAGTACCCGCCGCGGTCGAGGATCTGCGGATCCGGGCTGCTGTCTGCGAAGTAGAAGTACTCGATCTCGGGGCCGACATAGAACGTGTACCCGAGATTGCGGGCCCTGTTGAGGTTGCGGCGTAACACCCAGCGCGGGTCCCCCGTAAAGGACTCACCGTTGGGCCGGACGATGTCGCAGAACATCCTGGCGACTCCTGCGTCTCCAGATCGCCACGGCAGAATCTGAAAAGTGGTCGGATCTGGCTGCGCCAGCATGTCCGATTCCTGGTCACGAGAGAAACCATCGATGGCCGACCCATCGAAGCGCATGCCGTGGGCAAATGCCGACTCCAGCTCCGCCGGGGTGATCGCAAAAGACTTGAGAAACCCGAGAATATCGGTGAACCACAGCCTGATGAAGCGCACCCCGCGCTCCTCGACAGTTCGTAGTACGTATTCCTCTTGCCGCTGCATTGCTACCTCCGGGGGCGATGGTAAGCCAGAAACGGCGCCAACGACAGTCCGAATGGCGCCTGAAACACAGCGTTCACATTCCTGTTACCGGAGCGAAACCCTCAATTGACATACTTGCTCGCAGCAACGGTTCCGCGTCGCAGCGTGTGCGGCGCGTTGTCATATCAAGGAGCAGAACATGGTCTACAGGGCCGAATACATCTGGATCGATGGTCAGAACCCGACAGCCAAACTACGGTCAAAGACCAAGGTCATTCCCGACGGTGAGGCGCCCCCGATCTGGGGATTCGACGGTTCGAGCACAGAGCAGGCCGTGGGCAGCTCGTCTGACTGTGTGCTGCGTCCGGTGCGCGTCGTTCCGGATCCGATTCGTGGTGGCGATAACAAGCTGGTGATGGCCGAGGTGCTCAACACCGACATGACGCCGCATGAGACCAACAAGCGTGCCTACTGCGCCGAGGTTGCCGAGAAGTACGCATCGCACGAGCCGTGGTTCGGCATCGAGCAGGAATACACCTTCTTCAAGGATGGGCGTCCGCACGGTTGGCCGGCGGGCGGTTTTCCGGCCCCGCAGGGTGGCTACTACTGCGGTGTCGGCGCCGACGAGATCTGGGGCCGGGACGTCGTCGAGCAACACACCGAGGCCTGCATCGCAGCCGGTCTCGAGATTTCCGGCACTAACGCAGAGGTCATGATTGGTCAGTGGGAGTTCCAGATTGGCCCCGGCGATGCCCTCAAGGTATCCGACGAGATTTGGTTGGCCCGCTGGCTGCTGTACCGCATCGCCGAGGATTACGACATCTCCGCTCACCTGATGCCAAAGCCGGTCTCCGGCGACTGGAACGGTGCCGGTGCCCACACCAACTTCTCGACTAATGAGATGAGGGAGAGCTACGACCCGATCATCGCCGCCTGCGAGGCATTGGGTACCAAGGCCGACTACCACATCAAGCAGTACGGAGCGGGGATCGAGACTCGTCTCACCGGCCTCCACGAGACCGCACCGTGGACCGAGTACTCGTATGGGGTTTCGGACCGTGGCGCCTCAGTGCGTATCCCGTGGCAGGTCGCTCGTGACGGCAAGGGCTATATCGAGGATCGTCGCCCGAACGCCAACATGGACCCGTATGTCGTTACGGCGCTGATCACCGACACCGTTTGCTCTGCTTTCGAGAGCGCATAGGTCCCGCAGGGAGGGATGTCTCGCTCCTCCAACCCGTCCGCAGGACGGGGCCTGGTCGAAGATCAGGCAGAGACAGAAAGAAGCCGGAACCGCGTACGGTTCCGGCTTCTTCAGTGTTTGGATCTTGGCTGCTGCTACTCGTCGGCGGGCGGTTCCATCGCCGCTTCCTTGGCGTCCTCGAGAGCCTGAACGAACGTTGCCGCAGCGATGTTGTAGTCCTCCAGCGCAGCCAGCCGCCGCTCGGAACCCGACGAGTTCACCAGGCCGTCGAACATGTTGTCGGCCTCGAGCTGCATTGCTGCCGCCGAGGTCGTGACATCGCTCCACTCTTCCTGAGCAGGCTCGGGGACCTCGTTCTCGAGCATCGCGGCGACCCGATCATTGAACTCGCTCGTTGTGACACGCAGGTCACTCAGAGCATCTCTGGTTGCCCCGTATCCGGTTGTCTCCGAGTTGTAGTCGTCGTTGATCGTCTGGGCGTTTGCCCGCATGCCGTCGGCCTCAGCGGACAGAGAATCGACAGTGGCAATGAAGGCCACGATCTCCGGAGCCAGCGCTGTAGTCGTGGTGCTCTCCGCAGGCTCAGTCGTGGTCGTTCGATCAGCTGCTGCCGTAGTCGTCGTTGTCGGCGTTTCTGCCGGCGGCAGGTTGTTGACGAAGGTGTACGTAAATAGCACCAGCGCTAGAACCACCAGCGGGAGAATCCATCGGCCGTGTTTTGGGTCTTCCTTGCTCACCGGCGCAAAGATAGTCCTTCCTCGGACCTGTGCCATTTCATGTCGCGGTGGAGGTACCCTGCGCCCATGGATATTCAAGGGCGTGTTGCGCTGGTTACCGGTGGGGCGAGGCGGGTCGGCCGGGCGATCGCGCGCGGACTTGCCGACGCCGGCGCAGACGTATTCATCCACTACAACCGGTCGGAGGAACCGGCCCGGGCGGTCCAGGCCGAGCTCGAAGCACTCGGGGTGCGTAGCGCGGTCGGTGCGGTGAATCTGGCAGAGCCAGAGCTGGTTCCGGGCCTGATCGACATGGCGACGGAGGCGCTCGGGCCTGTCTCCATCCTGGTCAACTCGGCATCCGGGTTTGCGACAGACACCATCGAGGATGTCACCCTCGCGGGCTGGAGACGCAGCCACGACCTCACCTTGACCGCCCCGGTCTTTCTGACGCAGGCCTTCGCCGCCGCATTGGGCAGTGAGACGCACGGCGCTGTTGTGAATGTCACCGACGTGCGGACGATGCACCCGTACCTGAAGCACTTCTCGTACGTCGTTGCCAAGGGCGGCGTGGACACCTTCACACGTGCTGCCGCCCTCGCTCTGGCCCCACAGATCCGGGTCAACGCCGTTGCTTTGGGGGTGATCCTCCCGCCACCTGGTGAGGACGCAGAGTATGTCGAGGCGTTGGCCGCTGCGCTACCGCTGCAGCGGGTCGGGGGCACCGAGCCGGTGGTCGCGGCGGCGCTGAGCCTGATCCGCAACGATTTCGTGACCGGCGAGATCATCCGTATCGACGGCGGCGGCCACCTGACCTAGCCCGATTCGCACCGACTGACATGGCCTGTCGCAACACCGTCCCCGGCAAGTGAGAAGGGCTATAGCTCGAAGACGTCGCCCTCGGCCGCAACCGACATACCGGCTCGGGCGACGGCGATGTACTCATTGCTTGCCGGATTCAGCAGCGGGTTCGTGTGGTTGAGGTGAGTGAAATGGATCTTGGCTCGCTCGCGGTCATCGAGTGGGGCGAAGCGACGCAGAGAGTCGCTCACCAGCGGGTGGGCGATCGCGGCAATATCCCGGTCGGGCAGTTCGGTGGCATCGAAGAACGTTGCGTCGATCAGGGCAGCCGTGCAATCGCGAAGGTGCGTCTCGACCGACGGTTCCCATCCATCCCAACTATCGGTGTCGGGGACGTAGATGAGCGACCTTGTGGCTCCCTGTACCCGATAGCCGACCGTCTCGCTGTACTCATCGCGATGAGGAACCGGGAATGACTTCACAGAGACACGCGGTGTCAGCTGGACTGTGCCCCCCGGGTCGAGCACTCGCAGATCGATGTTGCCTGCGGTCACAAGTTGCTCCCATGGGCCATTCTCCGCAATGAACTCTGCGAGACGCGGAGCGGCCCAGACGGGCAGATGATCAGCGTTCACTGCCTCCCGCCCCAGATACATCAGGCCGGTGTAGTGGCCGACGTGACCATGGGTGAGCAGGACTCCGGCCAGTTCGACCCCGTCGAGACGTCTGAGATGCTGCCGGAAATCCGGTCCAGCGTCGAGGAGCCAGGCCCGTCCTTCGTCGACTACCGCAACGCATGTGGTCAGATGCCCGGCGGTATCCCGGCAACAAGTCCGGTCACATCCGGGTTGAGGATGTCCACCATCCTGGGCGATACCGAGGACGACAGCGTACGAGTTCACTGCAGGAGCCGGACGAAGAGGCCGCTGGTGATCTTGGGGAGGAACCAGGTCGACTTCGGTGGCATCACCAGACCGCGGTCTGCGACTGCGGCCACCTGATCCATCCGCGTGGGATGAACGAGGAAGAACGCTCCCGATCGTTCCTCAGCTGCGATGTACTCGAGGGGCACGGTGCCCGGCACGTACTCGAGACGCTTGCTGGTGCGGGGGTCGCTGATCCCGAGGATCGGGCCGAGGATGAGGTTGTTGAGTAGGACAACGTCGAGACTGCCGTAGGGATCGTCTGCGTTGTACAACTCATCGGGGACCGTCAGCCGGTACCACTTGCTCCCGACGTGCATCCCAAAGGTACCCGGCCGCTGCGGTCGTGCCTCCTCAGGATCGTCGCTGTGGATGCGTTCCACCTCGAGCCGTTCTGCCACCTTGTGGACAAACTCCACGTCGGTGAGGCCGCCGAGGTCGGAGACCAACCGGTTGTATTCGATGAGCCGCAGTTGCTGAGACGGGTAGATGACTCCCATCACGTAGTTGAACGGCTCGTCACCGGTGGCATCTGGATGTTCTGCTGCGGTCTCGCGAGCCAGCGCGGCGCCCGCTGCCGCCCGATGATGCCCATCGGTGATGTAGAGGGCGTCGATGTTGTCCAGACATGACTCGAGTTCCGCGACGTCTCCCGCAGACTGCACCTTCCACACCGTCTGCTGAACACCGTCAGAGCTGAGGAAGTCGAGCATCGGCTCTCTGCCAACGAGTCGGTCGATCAGCGCATTGATCCCGGCATGCTTGTAGGTCATGCACATCGGGTAGGAGTTCGCCTGGATACGCTTGAGCGCCCTCACCAGGGATGCCTCGGCCTCCGGGCGGGTGTGCTCGTGACGCTTGATCAAGCCGCGGTCGTATGCCGATGCGTCAACCTCAGCCACTATGCCGGTTTGGGTACGGACGCCATCAGAGACTCGATACACGTAATACGACGCCTCGTCCTGGTACTCGTAGATACCCCGCTCAATCATGATGTCGAGCCGGGCCCGGCCCACTGGTGTCGCCAGGTCCGACTCGCTATTGCCCCCGGGGATGATGTCGCGCATCACGAGCTCAAAGGAGAACGGATTGGTTGCCTCGAGGTTCTGCCAGTAGCCGGGTGGGACCCGCTTCTTCGGCACGACCGCGACGCGTGGGGCGTAGTCGGCGGTGGGCAGATAGATTTTCGTTGGCCGGACGAGCGGGCGCTCCGTCACTTCGAATTCACCGACACGGCAATGACGTTGCTCACCTCTTCCAGCTTGGCAACCGTCTCGTCCGACACCTCCCCAACCACATGGATGAGAGCGGATGCCGCGGTCCTGCCGGCGAGCACAAAGTTCTCCATGTGCTCGACGTTGAGCCCGGCTTCACGGAGGGTGCCGAGCACCCCGGCGAGGACACCAACGACATTTCGATGCCGAATGGTCACCGTCTGTTCGGAACCGGCAACCAGGCCGAGGTTGACGCAATTCAGCGGTGAGCCTGCCTGGAACGCCTCAATGGATTCGATGACGCCGTCGGCGATCGCAACCTGCGCCTGGTCGGTCGACGCCCCGATGTGGTGCGTTCCGTATACGGACGGGTGTTGCGCCAGCGATGACTCGAATGGTGCATCGCCCGATCCGGGCTCGCCCTTGTAGACGTCGAGCCCGACGCGGAGATCCTTCTCCTCGATCGCTTCGAGCAACGCCTCCTCGTCGATGACGCTGCCCCTGGCAGTGTTGATGATTACCGTGCCGGGCTTGACCGTGGCGAGTAGCTCGCGCGACAAAAGACCTTCGGTCTCTGGGGTCGCCGGCACGTGGAAGCTCAAGATGTCGCAACTGCCGGCCAGAGCGAGCAGGTCCGGCTCAAATCGGGTGCCGAGCTGCTTGAGCTCGTGCAATCGCAACGGGTCACGGTTGGCTCGATCGACAACGGCGATCTCCATGTCAAAGGCATGGGCCCGCTTGGCCACTTCGAGCCCGATAGAGCCGAGGCCAACGATGCCGATGGAGCGGCCCGCGAGGCCTTTGGTCTTTGCGTACCGCTTTTTGCGCCACTTGCCCTTGCGCAAGTCCCGGACCTGGTCGGGGATATTGCGGTCTATCGCCATGATCAGGCCCATTGTCAGCTCGGCTACGGCAACGGCGTTCTTCCCCGGCGTGTTACATACAAAGACCCCGTTCTCGGCTGCGTGGTCGACGGCGATCGTGTTGACGCCAGCGCCGGCGCGAATGACCAGATTCAGCTTGTCCGCAGCATCGATCGTTTCTGGTGTGACCTTCGTGGAACGAACGATCAGGACTTCGTATCCGGGGATTCTGGCCGGCAGATCGTCCTTGGATAGGGAGGGCTCGAGAGTCACCTCGTGCCCTAGATCACTCAGCTTGGCGAGGTGAGACTCGGAGAACTTGTCGGCTATCAAGACCTTCACAGGCATACTCCCAATGATCAATGGCACATAATGTGCCTATCGCTGGACTCATCTTTACACTTTGTTCAATACCTACCAAGTGCGCCCGTCGGGCGCGCCGATAAATGGAGCATCATGACAACCCCGGTTCCATCTGACCTCAAGATCGCCCAAGCCGCCGACGTTCGACCCATCACCGAGATCGCCGACAGAATCGGCATTGACCGTCGCCATCTCATTCCGTTCGGTCATGACAAAGCCAAGGTACACCTCGATGTGCTCAGGGACATCTCAAATCGCCCGCGGGGCAAGTACATCGACGTGACCGCCATCACTCCCACCCCGCTCGGCGAGGGCAAGACCACCACCGTCGTTGGTCTCGTCCAGGGTCTCGGCATGCTCGGGCACGAGGCAATCGCCACGATTCGACAACCGTCACTCGGCCCCACGTTCGGCATCAAGGGTGGCGCAGCTGGAGGTGGATTCAGCCAGATCATCCCCATGGAGGACTTCAACCTTCACTTGACCGGCGACAACCACGCCATCACCGCGGCGCACAACCTGGCTGCCGCCGCCGTTGAGGCGCGTTGGTACCACGAAGCGCAGTCGAGCGACGAGCAACTGGAGCGACGCGGCCTCGAGCGGATCGCGATCGACCCGTACTCGATTCAGTGGAGGCGGGTGGCCGATGTCAACGACCGGGCACTGCGCAACATCATGGTTGGAATGGGCGGCAAACCGGACGGCAAGCCGCGCGAGGCCGGCTTCGACATCACCGTTGCCAGCGAGCTCATGGCAATTCTGGCCCTCGTCGACGGTGATGACTACGCCTCGGCGCTCGCCAATCTGAGGGAGCGAGTCGGCAGCGTCGTGGTCGGCTACTCCAAGCAGGGCGACCCGGTGTCTCTCGACGATATCGAGGTCGCCGGTGCCGCCACCGTCTTGATGAAGGACACGCTGCATCCCAACCTCATGCAGACCCTGGAGGGTCAGGCCGCCTTCGTCCACGCCGGTCCCTTCGCCAACATCGCTCCGGGAAACTCCTCCATTCTGGCGGACCACGTCGCTCTCCACCTCGGGGACTATGTCGTGACCGAGTCGGGCTTTGGTGCCGACATCGGCATGGAGAAGTTCTTCGATATCAAGTGCCGGGCCTCGGGGCTGGTCCCCGATGCCGTGGTGCTGGTCGCCACCATCCGCGCGCTCAAGATGCACGGTGGCGGGCCCAGGGTGATCCCCGGTCGCAAGCTCGACCCGGCCTACACCAAGGAGAACCTCGACCTGCTCGAGGCTGGGCTACCCAACCTCCTTGCCCACATCCGCAATGCCGACCTGTTCGGTATGCCCGTGGTGGTTGCCATCAACGCGTTCAGCGACGACACCCCGGCTGAGGTCGAGTTAGTACGCCGAGCCGCTCTCGAAGCCGGGGCCGTCGCCGCCGAGGTGACAACCCACTGGGAGAACGGTGGGGCCGGGGCCATTGATCTGGCCAAGGCCGTCGTGCAGGCATGTGAGGAACCGGCCAGCTTCGAGTACCTCTACCCGCTCGACATCCCGATCCGCGACAAGATCGAGATCATTGCCAAGCAGGTGTACGGGGCAGCGGACGTCAAGTACGACGGTCTCGCGGAACGGCAGATCGTGCAGTTTGAGCATCACGGCTGGGGTGGTCTTCCGATCTGCGTCGCCAAAACCCACCTGTCGATCAGCCAGGACCCCGAGTTGAAAGGTGCCCCCACCGGCCACGTCGTCCGGGTCCGGGAGGTGCGCGCTTCCGTAGGCGCAGGGTTCATCTATCCGCTGCTCGGGACTATGCGGACTATGCCCGGCCTGGGTATGACCCCCGCGTACATGAATGTCGACGTTGATGAGGATGGCAAGGTCGTAGGCTTGTTCTAATGGCGACACGACCGAATCGAATCACGGTCATCTTTGACGGTGACTGCCTGCTTTGTCGCCGCTCGGTGCACTGGCTACGCGATCGCCACAAGCACATCGCGGTGGACACAGTTGCGGCTGCAGATCCTGCTGCCGTTGCCGGCTACGGCCGCGTTCCCGGATACGGCGACAACATGGTGGTGGTTGGCGACGACGGGCGGATCTGGGTCGGTCCGCCAGACGCTTACCTCGTGGTGATGTGGGCGGTGCGAGGCACCAGGATGTTGTCGTATCTGCTGTCGTTGCCGCTATTGAAGCCGGCAGCCGCCGCCGTCTTCAGGTTCGTCGCGGGCAATCGGCACCTGATCGGCGGCATCGGCGGTGACCGATGTGCGCAATGCGCCACCTAGCGACTGTCTGATTACGGACAATTGCGGCTGAGCCGGCCAGGGCTGCCGGTTGCGGGGAGAGCCGACAAAAAGGATGACATGGAGAATCGCAAGCGCGTGCGTACCGAGCAAGGTCTCCGACGGGTTCGCACCTATCTGGGTGGCGAGCTGGTCGCGGAGACAATCACCCCGCTGCTGGTATGGGAGAAGCCCTACTACCCGGTGTACTACTTCCCGCTCGCCGACGTCCGGGCGGAGCTGACGCCAACGGGAGATACGAGGCGTTCGCCCAGCCGGGGCGAGGGGACGCTCTACACGGTGTCTACCGGCTCGGCGAAGGCCGTCGGCGCTGCATATCGTCACCTGGACTCGCCGATCGAAGAACTGCAGGGTTATGTAGCCTTCGACTGGAACGCAATGGACTCCTGGTTCGAAGAGGACGAAGAGGTCTACGTGCATGCCCGCGATCCGTACACCCGCGTCGACATCCTGCAGAGCAGCCGACACATCGAGGTCGTCATCGACGGGGTGAAGGTTGCCGACTCTCACGCTCCCCGTCTTCTTTTCGAAACCGGGATGCCCGTCCGCTACTACCTGCCGAAGACCGATGTGCGGATGGACCTGCTCGAGACTACCGAGCTCCACACAGCGTGCCCGTACAAAGGAACGGCGAGCTACTACGACGTCGTGATCGAAGGGAAGCGTCACGAGAACGTCGTCTGGTGGTACCCGTTCGCTACGGACGAGAGCCAGCGGGCGGCCGGGCTCGTCTCGTTCTACAACGAGAAGCTCGACATCTATGTTGACGGCAAGCTCGAGACCCGACCCAAGACAATGTTCTCCTAATTCAACTAGTTGGAATTCTCAACAACCCCCCGAGAGGCCGAGGACCGTATACTTTGCGCTTACCGTTCCGAGGAGGAGATTTCTATGAAGGGTTCCAACGGACGCGCGTTGCGGAGATGGGCCGCATTGCTGCTTGCGTTCGCATTGATCGGAGCGGCATGTTCCGATGATGGGGACGACGCCGCAACTACGGCCGCCCCCGACGACACCACTGCTGCGACCACTGCCGCGCCTGCTGAGGCGCTGAAGGTCGGCATGGTGTTGGTCGGTCCCCGCGACGACCGCGGCTGGTCCCAGGCCCACTACGAAGGTGGCCAGTATCTCGAAGAGAAGCTCGGTGCCGAGCTAATCGTCGTTGATCTGGTGAATCCAGCCGACAAGCCGGAGACCACCGTTGAGCAGGTGATCGCGGACATGGTCGATCAAGGTGCACAGTTGGTCTTCGCCACGTCCGACGACATGAAGGATGGTGTCGAGCTGGCAGCTGAGGCGCATCCGGATGTCCCGATGATTTGGTCCTCAGGCGACAGTGCCTGGGCAGATGGTGAGGCTTACCGGGGTGACCTGGCGCAGCTGGGCAACATCATGGGCAGGATGGAATACGGCAAGATGATCGCCGGCTGTGCTGCAGCTCTGCAGACAGAGACCGGCCAGATCGGCTATCTCGGACCACTGATCAACGATGAGACCCGTCGCCTGGTTGCGTCGGCCTACCTCGGTGCGAAGCACTGCTGGGAAGGCAGGGGTAACTCCGCAGACGATCTCGGATTCACCGTGACGTGGATCGGGTTCTGGTTCAACATTCCGGGTGTCACGCTCGACCCGACCCAGGTTGTCAACGAGTTCTACGACGGTGGCGCCGATGTCGTCATCTCCGGAATCGATACGACCGAAGCGATTGTGCGCGGTGGCCAGCGTGCTGCTGCCGGTGAAGCCGTCTGGGCGATCCCCTACGACTTCGAGGGTGCTTGTGCCGAGGCCGAGGAAATCTGTCTTGGTGTTCCGTACTTCAACTGGGGCCCGTCGTATCTCGAGGTGGCACAGTCGGTCATCGACGGCAGCTACACCGCCGAGTGGCAGTGGCTGGGTCCTGACTGGTCGGACATAAACAACCATGACACCAGCGCCATTGGCTGGGTCACCGGTGACGCACTCTCCGCGGACAACGCGGCGACGCTCGATACGTTCATCGCCGGCCTTGCCGACGGTTCGATCAACCTTTGGTCCGGCCCGCTCAACTTCCAGGATGGCTCTCCGTTCCTCGCCGATGGCGAGGTCGCGACCGACCAACAGATCTGGTATCTGAGCCAGCTGCTGGAGGGTATCGACGGAGCCAGCTCGTCGTAAGACCAACCGCTTTGGGGGGCGCCGTACGGCGCCCCCCAACCATCAGAAGGGGTTAGATGCTCGAGCTGCTCGACATCCATAAGCATTTCGGTCCTGTTCGCGCCAATGACGGCGTGACCATGCGTGTTGAGGCAGGGACGATCCACGGCTTGCTGGGTGAGAATGGAGCGGGCAAATCCACACTGATGAAGGTGCTCGCCGGGTTCATCACCGCCGATAGCGGTGAGATCCTGCTGGGTGGCAAGCCACTCGAAGTGAGTAATCCGAAGGAATCCGTGGCAGCCGGTATCGGGTTGCTGCACCAAGACCCTCTCTTGTGTCTTCCTTTCTCGGTGCTCGAGAACTTCATGTTGGGGCGGCCGGAGAGCCTGGTCCTCGACCCGGACACGGCGCGAGCCGAGCTCGAGGAGCTTGCGGCCCGGTTTGATTTTCAGTTCTCCCCCGATGCGACGGCACGATCGCTCACCGTCGGCGAAAGGCAACAGCTCGAGATTCTGCGTCTGCTGTCGCTCGGAGTGCGGGTGCTCATCCTCGACGAGCCCACGACGGCGATCTCTGCCACGCAGCGCATCCTCTTGTTTGCGACCCTCCGGAAGCTTGCGGAGGAAGGGCTCACCGTGATCTTCGTTTCGCACAAGCTCGAAGAAGTCGAAGAGATCTGCGATCGGGCAACGATCCTTCGTGCCGGTCAGGTGACCGGCGATGTCGATCTTCCCGTCCCTGCCGCTGAACTGGTCGCACTGATGTTTGGTAAGACGATCATTCCGGAGGAACGCGCTGATGTTGCGATCGGGGAGCCGGTCCTGGAGCTGACCAACATCACCGCGGCCGAACGACTGGTAACTCTCCGAGATGTCTCGCTGGAGGCACGAGCCGGAGAGGTCATCGGTCTTGCCGGTCTCGCCGGCAGTGGCCAGAGGACGATGCTTCGCGTGTGTGCCGGACAGCGAAAACCAGACTCAGGCACGGTGACGGTGCACGGTGTCGACGTCACCAATACGAGCTATAACCACCACCTCGACATCGGAGTGCACTGGCTGCCTGCCGATCGCCTCGGCGAAGGCTTGGTTGAGGGCCTCAACATCACCGAGCACTTCGCTCTTGCCGGAGACACCCCGCAAGGGTTTGTCGT
>SWCD01020171.1_pt1 | contig 60095 bp, 54 predicted proteins | sample 4693011 | NCBI WGS metagenome assembly SWCD01 (sample SAMN10267278, study PRJNA491770) | bioreactor metagenome | isolation source: DHS bioreactor inoculated with marine | place: Japan: Omine Ridge, Nankai Trough
CCCCCCCACTAACATTGCTGGCAAAATACTCAGGTGGTAAAGTAGCGCCGATAAAACAAACCCACATAATTCTAATAAATCAGGGTATCCTCAGGGTAAATCCTATAGTGAGTCGATTCTAATGAGCAAATATGATGCCTCGTCGATCGAGGTATTAACAGGCCTCGAACCGGTCCAGAAAAGACCGGGCATGTATACAGACACCACGCGACCCAACCACCTGGCCCAGGAAGTTATCGATAACAGTGTCGATGAAGCGATCGCCGGTCATGCCAGCAAGATCGAAGTCGTACTCTACAAAGATGGCTCTCTGAGCGTGACCGACGATGGCCGCGGCATGCCGGTCGATGTTCACCCGGAAGAGGGTATACCCGGTGTCGAAGTCATCCTTACCCGGCTGCATGCCGGAGGTAAGTTCTCCAATAAAAATTATGAGTTCTCCGGCGGCCTGCACGGCGTTGGCGTCTCGGTAGTAAACGCCCTGTCATCCAGGGTGGATGTCGAAGTGCGCCGCGATGGCAATGTCTATGCGATGTCGTTCAAGCATGGTGCCAAGATCGGCAAACTGAAAAAGACCGGTACTGTTGGTAAGCGCAATACCGGTACCCGGATCCATTTCTGGCCGGAGAAGAAATATTTCGATACTGCGACTATCTCTGTCTCTAAATTGAAGCATGTCCTGCGTGCCAAGGCAGTATTGTGCTCTGGCCTGGAAGTGACTTTTCTGGAAGAGAAATCAGGAGAAAAAGAAAGCTGGCTCTATGAGGGCGGGCTGGCAGATTACCTGGGTGAAAATCTGTTCGAGAGGGAATGCATGCCGGCCGAACCTTTCGTCGGCAGCCTTTCAGGCAAGAGCGAAGAGGTCGACTGGGCGTTGACCTGGCAGATCGATGCCGGTGAGTTAACCACCGAATCTTATGTCAATCTTATCCCGACGGCCCAGGGCGGTACCCATGTTAACGGTCTGCGTACCGGCTTGACCGAAGCGCTGCGCGAGTTCTGCGATATCCGTAGCCTGCTGCCGCGTGGCGTAAAGCTAAGCCCGGAAGATGTCTGGGATAAAGTCTGCTATGTGCTATCTGTGAAACTCGCAGACCCGCAGTTCTCCGGTCAGACCAAGGAGCGCCTGTCGTCACGCGAGTGTGCCGCATTTGTTTCTGGTGTGGTCAAAGATGCATTCAGTATCTGGCTCAACCAGCATACCGAAGCGGGCGAGTCGATAGCCATGCTTGCTATCGAAAATGCGCAGAAGCGCCTGCGTGCCGGTAAAAAAGTCATCCGCAAGAAAGTGACCAGCGGGCCTGCGCTGCCGGGCAAACTTTCTGATTGCTCTTCGCAGGATGTATCGCGCACCGAACTGTTCCTGGTAGAGGGAGACTCGGCTGGCGGCAGCGCAAAACAGGCGCGCGACCGGGAATTCCAGGCGATCATGCCGTTACGCGGAAAGATCCTGAACACCTGGGAAGTCGAGCCTGACCAGGTACTGGCTTCACAGGAGGTACATGACATCTCTATCGCCATCGGTGTCGAGCCCGGCTCTTCAGATCTGAAAGACCTGCGTTATGGCAAGATCTGCATCCTGGCCGATGCTGATTCAGATGGATATCACATCGCGACGTTATTATGTGCGCTATTCCTGAGACATTTCAGGCCGCTGGTGGAAGCCGGCCACATTTATGTAGCGATGCCGCCGCTGTTTCGTATCGACGTGGCGAAAGAGGTGTTCTATGCGCTCGACGAACCTGAAAAGCAGGGCATACTCGACCGCATCGAAGCGGAGAAGATTCGCGGTAAAGTCAGCGTGACACGATTCAAGGGTCTGGGTGAGATGAACCCTATGCAACTGCGTGTCACCACCCTGGCACCGGATACTCGCAGACTCGTCCAGTTGACACTGGGCGAGGGTGGCAAGAGCCACAGTATGCTGGACATGCTGCTAGCGAAAAAACGTGCGGGCGATCGTAAGGCCTGGCTGGAAAAGAAAGGTGCATTAGCCGAGGTCTAGGCTAGTCATATCAACAATATTAAAGATTCAATATTAAATAAGCGATAACGATATTATGAGTTCACAATCAGAACTAGAATTCGAAGGCATCGAAAAACTTCCGCTGTCTGAATTCACCGAACGTGCCTATCTTGATTACTCCATGTACGTCATCATGGACCGGGCATTGCCGTATATCGGTGATGGTCTGAAACCGGTGCAACGACGCATCGTGTTTGCCATGTCCGAGTTAGGTCTCAACGCCACTTCGAAACACAAGAAGTCAGCACGTACGGTAGGTGATGTACTGGGTAAGTATCATCCGCATGGTGACAGTGCCTGTTATGAAGCCATGGTATTGATGGCACAGCCATTCTCATATCGTTATCCGCTGGTCGACGGCCAGGGTAACTGGGGTGCCCCTGATGATCCTAAATCGTTCGCAGCGATGCGTTATACCGAATCGCGGCTGGCGCCGTATTCTGAAGTCCTGTTAACAGAGCTGGGCCAGGGGACCGTCGACTGGCAGCCGAATTTTGATGGCACCATGGAAGAGCCAAAGGCGCTGCCGGCACGGTTGCCTAATATCCTTTTGAATGGCGGTACCGGCATCGCCGTTGGTATGGCAACAGACATCCCGCCGCATAATCTGAAAGAAGTGGCCAGTGCCTGCGTCAGGCTGCTGGAGAGTCCGAAGTCTACGCTCGAAGAACTCTGTGAGCATATCCAGGGCCCTGATTTTCCGACCAATGCTGAAATCATCACTTCCAGGAAAGATATCTTCGAGATCTATCAGAGCGGACGTGGCGGTATTCGCCAGCGTGCCTGCTACGAGATGGAAGATGGTGCAGTAATCATTACCGCGCTTCCTTACCAGGTGTCGGGCAACAAGGTCCTCGAACAGATCGCTGCACAGATGACGGCGAAAAAACTGCCGATGGTCGAGGACCTGCGTGATGAGTCTGATCATGAGAACCCGACGCGACTGGTTATCATGCCGCGTTCGAACCGGGTCAATATCGAAGAGTTGATGGCTCACCTGTTCGCTACCACAGACCTCGAACGCAGTTACCGTGTCAATATGAACATGATCGGTATCGATGGCAGGCCGCAGGTCAAGGACCTGCGTTCGCTGCTCGAAGAGTGGCTGAAGTTCAGAACGGTCACCGTGCGCCGACGTCTTCAGTGGCGCCTAGACAAGGTCAATAAACGCTTGCACATCCTGGATGCATTGCTGATCGCGTTCCTGAATATCGATGAAGTGATCGCCATCATCCGCGAAAATGACAAACCTAAACCGGTGCTGATGTCACGCTTCAATATCACCGATGTTCAGGCTGAAGCCATCCTCGAACTGAAACTGCGTAACCTTGCAAAACTCGAAGAGATGAAGATACGCGGTGAACAGGATGAACTTGCACAAGAACGTGAACAGCTTGAAAAAATACTGGGTTCCGCCAAACGCCTGAAGACACTGATACGAAATGAAATCATCACTGATGCTGAAAAGTATGGTGACGACAGGCGTTCTCCGATCGTCCAACGAGATGCCGCCCAGGCGCTGGATGAAACCGCACTGATATCGAGTGAAGCGATCACCGTCGTGTTATCCAGCAAGGGATGGGTGCGTTCAGCGAAAGGCCATGATATCGATGCCGAGAAACTAAACTATAAAGCCGGCGACGGATACCAGGCATCGGCACAGGGAAAATCTAACCAGATGGCAGTGTTTATCGACTCCAGTGGCCGTGCCTATACTATACCCGCTCACAAACTGCCTTCGGCAAGGGGGCAGGGTGACCCGCTGAGCGGTTATTTTACACCGACACCGGGCGCACACTTTGTTGGTGTGGCGATAGGCAATCCTGATGATCTCTACCTGATGGCTAGCAACTTTGGCTATGGTTTCGTGGTCAGACTGGGTGATATGCAGGCCAATGCGAAAAAGGGTAAAGCGGTGCTGAATACCGGGAAACAGGCGCTGGCATTACCGCCGGTAAAAGTGAGTGATGTGAAGTCTGACCAGATAGTCGCGATCAGTTCGGCGGGTCACATGCTGGTGACGCCGGTAGAACAGCTGCCGCAGATGTCTAAAGGCAAAGGTAACAAGATCATCAATATTCCATCCAAGCTGCTGAAGGCCGGCGATGAGAGTGTCGCTGCGATAACGGTAGTGCCGGAAGGCGGTAAGCTGGTGGTGCACTCGGGCAAGAAATACAAGGCCATGAAACAGTCAGAGCTCGATGGTTATTTCGGTGACAGGGGCCGTCGCGGTCTCAAGCTTTCACAGGGCTATCGCGTGGTCGATCGACTGGTCGTGGAATAGTGCCCGGCGGCTATTGAAAAAAATGCCTGCCGCCACCATTACAAGCCATAGATAGAACTGGCACCACTGCCTATTCCGATGAAAGTGGAAAAGGCAGTGGTGCATTTTCCAGTGACTGAAATCTGATTTATATCCGAGGTCGAGATGAAACGTATCGCTCTATTTTTGTTAACCAATCTGGCTGTGCTGGCCGTATTAAGTGTCGTGCTCAACCTGCTGGGTGTCGATTCTCTGCTGGCAGAAAATGGTGTCGATCTTGACCTGCAGGCTTTACTGATTTTCTCTGCCGTTATCGGCATGACCGGTTCGTTTATCTCGCTCGCCATGTCCAAATGGAGTGCAAAACATTTGACCGGCGCCCAGGTTATTACACAGGCACAGAATAAAACACAGCAATGGCTGCTGGCGACGGTCGAAAGGCAGGCGATGCAGGCTGGTATTGAAATGCCGGAAGTCGCAATCTATCCATCACCCGACGTGAATGCTTTTGCCACAGGTATGAGCCGGAACAATGCGCTTGTCGCAGTCAGTAGCGGCCTGATAGAAAACATGAAAATGGACGAGGCTGAAGCGGTGCTCGCACATGAAGTCAGTCACGTGGCCAATGGTGATATGGTCACCCTGGCGCTGATCCAGGGTGTAGTTAACACCTTTGTTATCTTTGCATCGCGTGTCGTCGGCCACATCGTCGACCGTGTGATACTGAAGAATGACCGCGGTCATGGTATCGGTTTCTTTGTCTCGTCGATGATCGCCCAGGTCGTGTTCGGTATCCTTGCCAGCGCCATCGTGATGTATTTTTCCCGTGTGCGTGAATTCAAGGCCGATGCCGGTGCCGCGAAACTGGCTGGCAGTGAAAAGATGGTGGCCGCACTGCAGCGTCTGCAGATGATCCATCAGCCTTCACGTCTGCCGGAACAGATGACGGCGTTTGGTATCAATGGTGGACTGGGTGATGGTATCAAGAAGCTGTTTATGAGCCATCCGCCGTTGGAGGAGAGGATTGCGGCATTGCGGGCATATCGTGAGTCTTAAGTTTTAATATTTACTTTGTGTTTATTTTATTTTGCTTCGTTCTCTTTTTGACGCTACTTAGGTACGTAGATTGTTAGCGCGAGTTTCGTCCGACTCGAAAGACAGATGTTTAGTAGTTACTCTGTACTTTTTGTTTGGCCTTGCGGGTCTCGCCCCACTGGCGAGGTACTCTTTTGCAACAGCCCAATAGAGTACCCAGAAAAGGCCGCCACGTTAGCTGCGCCCCTAAAAAGCAGGGGTTCCCATTGAGGCAGTGCTGTTGTCATGCTGTGCCAGAACTCGCAAAAGTCGCTCAGACAGCTGGCCCAGAAAGCCCATACTAACAGCACCGCCTCAATGGCTTGCTAAGGTGGGTTGAAGATCAAAAGCAAAAAAACTGTTGCTGAAGAATTATTACTCTTTACGTAAACACCCGTTTTTCTTTTACGCTTTTGACTTTACTTTCCCTTTTTGTTCGCTGAATTGCTTACTGTTGGTAGAGCAAATTCGCCATGGACGGAGAATTTAGTCCTGTGCGCCCGGATGGCGCATCAGGACGGGCTCGTTGGCAACAGTGAGCAATTCAGGAACCCCGAGTGTTTTTCTCGGGGCAAACGAAGTGGGATGGCATTCTTTTGGTTACTTTTCTTTTGCTACTGAAAGAAAAGTAACTCGCCGTAACAAGGCGAAACTCGTGATAAAAATTCACGTACCTAAGTAGTATCAAAAGAGAAATGATCAAACGAAAAAGTAACTAACCAGCGGGGCGAGTCCCGCAAAGCTAAATTAAAAAAATGTTATAAGTTTAAGAAAAACGAATACTAAGAGACAGTAAGAAATAGACCAATCAGCCCGACATCTCAGTAAAATCATACTCCATCTCAGGCAACGGCTCCTGCAGGAAATACCCCTGGATGAAGTTGACCCCCATGCCCCATAACAACGAAAGACTGGTCGCGTCCGGGACATGTTGTGCGATGGTGAGTTTGCCGAGTTCGGCAGCCTGTTCCGCGAGGTTCTTTATCGATTCCTGGTTCTGCGGATTTTCACCCAGGTTCTCCATGAAGCTAGCTTCCATCCTGACATAGTCAGCGTGTATGTGTTCCAGCAGCTGGAACGGGTTGGTGCCGGTGCCAAAGTCATCGAGTATGAAGCCGCATTGCAGGGCTTTGAGTTTATGCGATAAAGTTTTAGCATTCTTCAGGTTGGTCACTGCCACAGCTTCTTTGACTTCAAAGTTGAGTGTATTAGCGGGGATTTTCTTATCTTTGATCTGGTAACTCAACCAGTCGATCAGGGTGTCATCTTTCAACGATGAGGCAGAAAGCTTGATGAAGAATCTGGTTGTTTTCCCCAGTTTCTGTCGATTTATAAATTCCTGTATTGTTCTATACAGTACCCAGCGGTCGATGGCGATAGCCATACCGATGCGTTCAGCAGCCGGCAGGAAATCCTGCGGCATGACCAGGTCCTGGTTGTCATCGGTTTCCATGCGTACAAAAACCTCGTAGCGTTCGTCGGTATCACCATGCAGGCTTACGATGGGCTGATGGTGTAGCACGAATCGGTCATTCTTAAGTGCGTCTGTAAGCTGTTCCTTGAATTTGGCATCGACCTCATGACGTGTGAGTTCGCCTTTTTCAGGGGTATAGGTGAATACCTGGTTGGCGCCTTTCTGGATAGCGGATGCGACGGCTTTTTCTGAGCGGGCCAGGATGTCGTTGTACTCCGGGGAATCGCTATCGATAAGGGCGATACCGATACTGCAAGTGGTGTTGATGCTGGCGCCTTTGATATTGGTCTCAAGCTGGGATATGGCTTTCTGAAATTCGGCAGCATAGCTATCGATGTTGTCTTTATTATAGCCGGTAGCGATTACAGTAAAGCTGTCATGCGTGTAGCGTGACAGCACATCATCGTCGCGTACAGAATTGCTCAATGCTTTTGCAGCTTCGACGATATACTGGTCTGACTCGATGACACCGACAGAGTTTTTGATCTCGTCGAAATTGTCTATATGAATCTCCATAAGAGCAGCAGTATATTTACCCTGCTCGCAGTCCGCGATAGTTCTCTCCAGCTTCTCGACGCTATACTGACGGTTGAACAGACCGGTCAACTGGTCTTTCTGGCTGAGTAGTTTTAGCTGACGCTCCAGTTCTTCAGAGTTCACGTCTTCTTTACGGATAATTATCTGTATGCAGGGTTCGCCTTCTATCTGTGCGGGCGAAAACTCCATCTCACCATTAAACTCACTACCGTCGGGTTTACGTAAGGTGGTATCAAGTTTTTCTACACCCTCATTGTCTTTTGTGTATTGACGTAAAAAGTCTTTAAAAGCATCTCTACCCTCGATGGCGACCATGTCAAGGATAGGTAGACCTTCGAGGTCATCAGATTCTTCGATATCGAACATGTCCAGGTAGGAACGGTTCGAGTAAACGTGCATGCCTTCGTGTATGTAGGCGATTGCATCACGGGAACTGTCCAGCAATGAAGAGCAGCGACGTTCAGATTCTTTGAATGATTTCTTGAAACTTGAAATCTGTTTGGCGCATGTCGCGGCCTGGTATTCACGGGTAATAATAAGTATCAGGTGGTTGATGTCACTGAAGCAGGTGGCATCAACAGCTCCGCTTCGCATGGCGCTGACAGCATCGGGCTGCTCCGTTTTGTTGACAGCTATCACTCGGCAGCTTTCAGTCCTTTTATCTTTTTTCAGGCACTCGATGGTCTGCTTGAGCGAGATGAGCTCCATGCCTTCGAAGTAGATGATGATTTCAGGTGTCTGCTTGGCAAGGACTTCAAGAAGGTCTTCCTCATCTTCAGCGCGTGAAGAGCGAGCCGTGTAGCCCACTGTTCTTAACGAGCTGACGATCTTTTCTTCACTATCGAAAGAATCATCTATGACGACCAGGTTAATTATTTTATCTTCCACTTATGGTTCCCACGAAAATATGAGTATGTTTGTCGAAAAGAAGAACCTACAATGACGACCAGAGCTCGTCGAAGTCATCTTTGTTCTTGCTTGCTTCTTCTTTTTTCACCTGTTTTTTAATGCGTTTGTCGACTTCCGTGTTTTTATAGGTGAACTGGGTGAAAGAGCCCGTGGTTTCTTTAGTTTCTCCTAAAGTTATACTTATTTTACTCTCCATGATCTGGACGATGAGTTTATCATCTGTTTTAAATGCATGTGAAGGCAGCAGGATGCTGGATGATTGATTCAGGGCTTTGATTCCAGGTAGCATCAGGCATTCAAATGGTACTTCGCTTGGCCGGTTTGCGCGTTGCGCGGTAGCGGCTACGACTTTTGGCGATATTACCTGTACGCCGATCTCGAGGCCATGCTCCTGGGTGAACTGCATCCAGCGGATTACGCCGACACGCCATTCGAAATTATTTTTAGCATCGAATTCCTGTAGTGCGATAAGCTCACCGATCTGAGCCTTCGATGTGTCATCCGAATTCCAGTGCAAGCAGTAACCGCCTGCACTTATATTGACGACCTGCCAGTGTGACTCTGCATTTAGCTGACGCTGTTTGATCTCTGCTTCATTGGCAAACGCCTGTTCTCTGGCATAAGTCTCGGTCAGTGCGCGACCTTTTGCCACCATGTCCCATGAACCGATTTCATTTGCACCTAATTCGGTGTGCGTCATGTAGCCAGGTGGTTCATCCACCTTACTGATCGGATCCAGGGTGAAGCCCGGATCCTGTTTTGTTGAAGCTGAAGTGCGTACGAAGCCTGACTTGGTATCTATTTTCCCATCGGTCTTGAAGGAATTACGAATCGACTTTGCGGTCTGTGAAAGGCCGATAGAAACATTGATATGCCCCACGCGTTCGGCACGTGAGAAACGGCGTTTTGCGCTTACGCCCCATGACAGTGCCAGTGCATTCAAGGTTTCCAGCGGAATATCGTCACCAACAGCCAGCTTCTGTTTCTTTGCACTTCGTTCTTCGATCAATGTTTTGACATGCGCGACAAGGTTGCCAGCATGCAGTGTGCGTATGGTTACATTTTCTGCCAGGTCTCTTTGTGTCAGGTAGTTAGGCGGTGAGTCTTCATCTATGCGCATACAGAATACCTTATCTATAAGTTCTTCCGAGCCTTCACGTTGAATATTTGAGTACCTGGACCATTCATATAATTCTTTGAAGACGCGCTCACTGTCACGTTGCCTGAGAGCGATCGGGCGTGCCAGAGAAAATAGCAGCATCTGTTTGTAACAGTTTGCGATATTTAGTTTGTCCGGGTTTTTTTCTGTGTCGATAACGCTATGTTCAGTAATTCCTCTTTTTTCGGCAAATGCATATAGCTGGTGTGCGTCATACCATAGATGTTTCGGGCAGTGGGCATAGACTTCGCTGGAACGCAGCAGCATCTCAGAGAGATAGTTAATTGCTCGGCACGCAGCAATGCTCAATGTCTTGTCGTCGATCTTTGTATCGATGTTATTAGCAGCTTCATAGATGATGATCTCGTAGCCGTATATTAATTCCTGCAGTATCGACTGGTTTAGGTTGACGATCTTCTGGCTTTTATCGGGAAGAGGTAAGGTGCGATTGATGAAATACTTTTTCAGGTTGTCAAAAATATTACGTGCGAATACACGTATCATTTCTAGATCTTCCAGGCGCTGTTTATTTGGCATCGACTGGCGGTTCAGGTCGCGCAGTATCATGAAAGTCTGTTTGGTGAGTTCGCCCATATTGGAATTGGGCAGGGCAGAGAGAACCTTCTTCAGTTTTCGAGGCTGGTTCGGTGTTGCATCCGCAGCGGGCGCGTGTTGTGCTGGTATGTTTAATTTCATGGTTTTTATTTTGTTATTTAATCTCTATAGCCCGGTACGCGCCATATAAAACAATAACTTGGCGTTTTGATTATAATTATTCCATTATTGCTGTTAAGTGTAGCTTAGATATTAAAAATTGCAGTTTTTGCCGGTTTTCCTGCGCTTTCCTTCACCAGCCTGGGTACCAGGTAGCCAGGCAGCTGTTGTTGCATACCAGTGATGATATCCAAAGCATTTTGTCGGTTAACATCAAAATGCATTGCGCCACTGACCGGGTCGAGCATGTGCAGGTAATATGGCAATGTCCTGCACTGCAGCAGTCGTTTACTCAATGTGATGAGCGTGTTGGCATCATCGTTGACGCCTTTCAGTAATACGCTCTGGTTTAATAGAGTGATGCCGGCTGCATGCAGTGCGTGTAGTTTAGACTGCTCAAGGTGCTGAAGTTCATTGCCGTGGTTGCAGTGAATAACCATGACGATCTGTAGTCTGCTGGATGCGAGCAGGTTCAGTAAGACGTCATCCATGCGACTGGGTAGTACCACGGGAAGTCGGCTGTGGATGCGAAGTGTTGTCAGTTGCGCGGCAGTTTCCAGTTGCTGCACCAGGCTGGAAAGCTTCTCATTATCCATGACCAGCGGGTCACCACCGCTCAATATGATCTCGTCTATCTCGGGATGTTGCCTCAGGTAATCGAGTGCTCCGCCAATATCCTGGCTATTACAGGACGACTGCTGGTATGGATAATGTCTGCGAAAGCAGTAACGACAGTGGATAGCGCAGGCGCCGGTGCTTATCAGCAGAGCGCGGCCATGATATTTATGCAATAAGCCGGGCGATGCCATCGCTGCAGCGTCGCCGACCGGATCGTATAAGCCAGTACTCTGTGTGGGGCGGTGGTTTTCTTCTGACAATGGCAGGACCTGGCGCAGCAGCGGGTCATTGATATCACCGATCTGCATTTTTCTAACATAACTCTCTGTTACCAGGCATCTGAAGTCCGGTTGTTCCTCGATGGCTGAGAGCGATGATTCAAGTCGCAGTTTCTTCAGCAGTTGCGATGCTGATGTCGTGGCATTGGCCAGCTCTTTTTTCCAGTTTGGTTCTGCGGATGTTGAGCTTGCGGAGAGCCGGAGGGGGGCGATTAATGTCTTGACGGGTGATGGCATGGCTGGTGTTGGTTCGATACAGGGTAAATTAGTCGGTGTTGTGATTTAAGTTGCAGGAGATTCAGGGTAATATACCGCGATTATTTTATATCACAGTAATTTAGCGCAGAAGGGTGAAAGTTTACCATGGCAACCTACAGTACAAACCAGTTTAAAAATGGCTTAAAAATTATTCTCGATGGAGACCCTTGCTCTATTACAGAGAATAACGTGGTAAAACCCGGTAAAGGTCAGGCTTTCAATAAGATCAAGGCAAAAAACCTCAGGACGGGTAGAGTTCTCGAGCGCACTTTTAAATCAACAGAATCTGTTGAAGCCGCTGATGTCGATGAGATGAATGTGGAATATCTATACACCGATGGTGAGTCCTGGCATTTTATGGAGCCGACCAGTTTTGAGCAATATGCCGCCAGTGAGGTTGCAGTGGGAGACGCCGTGAAGTGGATCAAAGGTCAGGAGGTCTGTGTTATGACTTTGTGGGATGGTGCTCCTCTGACTATTGCGCCGCCAAATTTTGTCGAACTGGCAGTTGCGCAGACTGATCCCGGTCTGAAAGGTGATACTGCGCAGGGTGCGACCAAGCCGGCCACCCTGGAGACTGGCACCGAGGTCAAGGTGCCGCTTTTCGTAAACGAAGGAGATATATTGAAGATCGATACGCGCACCGGAGAATATGTATCACGTGCTTGACAGCTCAAACAATGCCTGACGGTCCTGACGCACAGGCATGGCAGTCTAAAGCCAGCAGAGAGGCGTTTTTAAAGAGAGCTCTGATGATGAAACGCATCAGGGCTTTTTTTGATGCCTGCGATGTCGTCGAGGTTGAAACCCCGCTACTCTCTCATTACGCGACGACCGACCCGCACCTGGATAGCCTGTCTACGCGTTTTCGCGGACAGGATTGTTATCTCAACACCTCGCCGGAATATGCCATGAAGAGACTGCTGGCACAGTGGCGGCAGCCCATATACCAGGTATGTAAGGCATTTCGTGATGATGAGTTGGGTTCGTACCATAATCCTGAATTTACTATGCTGGAATGGTACCGCCCAGGTTATGACATGATGCAGTTGATGGATGAAGTGAGCGAACTGATGCGTTCTCTGTTCGTTCAGGCCGAAATCGATCTTTCATTTGAATACTTGAGTTATCAACAGGCCTTCGAGAATGTGACAGGCCTCGATCCGCATCATATCAGTGCGCCGCAGTGTTTTCAGTATGCCGTCGATAACCATGTCGAAATCCCGTCGGGCCTCACGGCAGAAGATGATGTCAATGACTGGCTGGACTGGTTGCTGACAGAGTTGATTCTGCCGGGTTTCAAGTCGGATAATTTTACTTTTTTATACGATTATCCAGCCGCACAGTGTGCCCTGGCGAAACTTGCAGAGGGTGAAAATAAGAAGAGTGTGGCTAAGCGTTTCGAGCTGTTTTATGGCCAGATCGAACTGGCGAATGGCTTTGATGAATTAACCTGCGCCGATGAACAGTTACGCCGATTTCAGCGTGAAAATGAGCTTAGAAAACGTGCTGGTAAGCAGGCATTCAGTATCGATAAACACTTCATCGATGCGCTTGCTAGCGGTCTGCCGGCGTGTTCCGGCGTAGCGATGGGGCTTGACCGCGTGCTGATGGTATTGACAGGTAGTCGCTGTATCGATCAGGTGTTGTCGTTTGCCTGGGATAATTCATAGCTCAGCCTTGGCCGGTATGGCAGGAAAGTAAACATGAAAATTTGTCAGTAAATTTATAAATTTGTATATAAATGATATGTTTTTCTATCAGTGGTACTTGCAAACTGGTGACAAGCTAGCGAAAAACCTTGCAATTATATTTGTCACAAGGCATTCTCTACTGCTAATACTAATCATTTCTATATGGTTATGTAACACTCATTATTTTATGTAAATGAACATGAAGGTAGCTTTGAGCATGTCAAGAATAAGTCGAATAAAATTCCTTTTTTATCTCTCCTTAACACTACTTACCGGATGGTCTGTTCAAGCTCAGGCAGATAATGTAATAACTGTTGGCGTAGCTCCACATGGTGGTTATGTGATTCTTGGCGGCAGCGTTATTCCACTCAAAGAGGTCACCCTGGCCGCCCAGATGCCAGGGCGAATAGTGAGTATTGCCGGCGAAGAAGGCGATGAGTTTGCTGCTGGCACCGAGCTGGTGAAGATTAATGATGACGATTTGCTGGCTAAAAAAGCGGCTGCTGAAGCACAGCTGGCAACATCGCAGAACGCGATGCAGAACGCCCAGGTTCAGTATAACCGGGAGTTGTGGAACCCACGCGTGTATAACCCGCGTCCGATGGCCGGTATGGGTATGCCGTCGATGTTTGACGGTTTTTTTGACGATAATGACTTTATGCCTGGCAGCAACGGCAATAAGAGTATCGAGAGGCATGCAGACCTGGTCACCCAGGGAACGCAGGTGGCAACAGCCCGTTCTCGTATCACAGAAGCAGAGTCAGGCTTACGTGAGATCAATGCTAAATTGCGTGACACCAAAGCGATTGCACCATTCGACGGTGTCATCATGCAGAAGATGGTAGAAATCGGTGACACTGTGCAGCCAGGCCAGCCATTGATGGTGTTCTCTTATTCAAAATACCTGCGCATCCAGGTTGAGGTGCCAGCGCGTTTGATGCCTGGGCTGACCAAGGGCATGGTCGTTCCGGCCAGGCTGGATGTGGGTAATACCCAGATTAATGCACGCGTTGCCCAGATTGCCCCAATCGCTGATAACAAGCAGCATACTGTCACCGTGAAGTTCGACCTGCCTGAAGGTGTACCAGGTGGTGCGGGCATGTATGCTGAAGTGATGATTCCTGATGTAAATTCACCGACCAGGGCGCTTCCTGTAATACCGAAGTCTGCTATCAGTAAACGTGGCAGTCTGCCTTCGGTCAAAGTTCTGGATGAGGACAACGTTCCCAAGATGCGCTTGATCCGTACAGGTATCGAAATCGGTGACAATACTATAGTCGTACTTTCCGGGCTCGAGCCGGGCGAAAGAATACTGACGAACAGCGGTGAGCCACAACCACCGATACCGTGGGATAAATAACCGTACAGCGATACGATGAGGTGCCGGGATAAATTACCTGAACCTACTAAATACGGGCGATCAGTTGTTTGGTATCGGCCTGACTTGTCGTCGCTCAAAGTACAGAGTGGCCACAACGAGCGAAAATAACAGCCAGAATAATAAGAGTGATTGTTAGAACATGACTGACGAACTGGATAAAAATCAAAACGATAGCGATGATTTGAATAGTGAGGTGCCGCCATCCGCGACAAGCGAGGGCAAAGAACTTGGTCTCGCTGGTACCATAGCAAAAACATTTATTAATTCACCTGTTACCCCGATGTTGCTGATAGCAACTTTGCTGATCGGCCTGAGTGGCTTGATATTCACACCGAGGCAGGAAGATCCGCAGATTTCAGTACCGATGATCGATATCTTCGTGTCATACCCGGGCACTTCTGCTTCGCAGGTGGAGAGTCTGGTCACCGATCCGCTGGAACGATTGATGGATGAGATACCTGGTGTCCGCCATACTTTTTCGGCTACTCAGCGTGGTAATGCCATCGTCACGGTCCAATTCTATGTCGGTGAGAACCTGGGTGAATCCATCGTCAAGGTGACGGATAAGATCAGTTCTAACATGGACAAGATGCCACCGGATGTTATGCCTCCCCTGGTAAAACCGGTCGCTATCGATGATGTGCCGGCTGTGGCGGTTACCCTCTGGTCCAAGGAGGTCGATGACAGTACGCTGCGTATCCTCGGTAATGATGTGTTACAGGAGCTGGGGCAGGTCAAAAATACCGGTAAAGGCTTTGTCGTTGCAGGTCGCGCGGATCAGATACGTGTCGAAGTATTGCCAGAGCGGCTGGCCGGTTACGGCATCAGCCTGCAGCAGGTGGCAGGTGCTATTAAAGTAGCCAATACCCAGCAAAATGTGGGCGCAGTCGAAGCGGGTAGCAAGTCATTCACGGTTTACTCGGGTTCTTTCCTGCGTACAGCCAGTGATATCGAACGCCTGGTCGTCGGTATGAATCAGGGTTCGCCGGTGTTCATGCGCGATGTAGCGGAAGTCTATCATGGTCCGGAAGATGCCAGGAATATCTCCTCTTATTTCGCCGGACCAGCCTACGAAGGTATCGAGCGGCCTGTGGGTGACCCTGCGGTCACCGTTGCCATCGCCAAGAAAGAAGGCGCCAATGGTGTTACCGTTTCCAAGGCTATTTTGAAAAAGCTGGAAGAATTAAAAGGCACTATCATCCCTGATAATGTCCATGTTGAAATTACCCGTGACTACGGTAAGTCTGCCAACGATAAAGTAAATGAGTTACTCAGTGCTATGTTCGAGGCGACCGCAGCCGTTGCTGTGCTGTGTCTGATAGGTTTGGGCTTCCGTGCGGCATTCGTGGTAGTGACGGTAATCCCGGTGGTTATCCTTATTACTATCTGGTGGGCGTGGATGGTCGATTACACCATCGACAGGGTTAGCATGTTCGCACTGATCTTCGCGATCGGTATCCTGGTCGATGATGCCACGGTGGTGGTGGAAAACATATTCAGGCACTGGTTGATCAAGGGGCGGACCACGCTACCTGATGCGGTAGATGCTGTTCGAGAGGTCGGCAATCCCACAATCCTGGCGACATTTACCATTATCGCTGCGCTGCTGCCTATGGGCTGGGTTAGCGGTATGATGGGCCCTTACATGCGGCCGATTCCGGTGATGGGTGCGTCCGCCATGTTTTTCTCCCTGATTGCTGCTTTTATCTTTACACCATGGTTTGCCGTGCGCGTTCGTCCACAGCTCGATGCCCTGGAAAAAGCCGAGAAGAGAGAAGAGAAGACCCGCAAGTTCGTCGCTGCAATCTATCGACCTCTGATCATGCCGCTGGTAAACAGCCGTAAACTTGGGATCCTGTTCCTTATCAGCGTGATCGCGGTTACTGCGATGACGATGTTGCTGTTTTACCCGACGCAATGGGTCGCAGTAAAAATGCTGCCGTTTGATAATAAGCCTGAGTTCAGCGTTATCATCAATATGCCGGAAGGTACAGCGATGCCTGTAACCGCCAACCTGGCTAATGATCTGGCTGTGACACTAAATCAAATGCCAGAAGTGAAAGCGATACAGACTTATGCGGGTACTGCACAGCCTTTTAACTTCAATGGTATGGTGCGTCATTACTACCTAAGAAAGCAGCCATGGCATGGCGAATTACTGGTGCTGCTGAAAGAGAAACACGAGCGAGAAAAAAGCAGTCACCAGATAGCTGAGGAAGCACGTGCATTGCTGACGCCGATCGCTGATAAAGCGGGTGGCCGTATCGCTATCGTAGAAATGCCGCCTGGACCGCCTGTGCTGCAGACTGTTGTTGCCGAAATTCACGGGCCGGATGCTGAAACCAGGCGCGAAGTGGCTAGCAAGATGACGGAGTTCTTTGAAAAAGCGGAAGGCGTCGTCGATGTTGACAACATGATGAATGAGCCATCGCTACACTGGCGTTTTGAAGTCAACAGGGAAAAAGCGATCCGGCAGGGCGTTACGGTTGACAATATCAATGGTACCCTGGCTATGGCCATGGGTGGTTTCAAACTGGGTGACGTAAAACGTGCATCGGTAATCGAGCCAACCTTTATAGTGATCCAGGTGCCGATGGCGACTCGCTCACAGGTGAATCAGCTGAGTAACCTGCCGATGGTTACCGCAGATGGAAGTATCACGCCATTGGGTGAGCTGGGTCGTTTCGTGCTTGAGGAGAATGAGCCGATTATCTGGCATAAAGATCTGCGTCATGTGGAATTCGTTACCGGTGAGATGGAAGGCCGTCTCGGTGCGCCGATCTACGGTATGTTCAATGTAGAAGAGTTTACCGATGAATACACCACGCCTGATGGTGTCATCATGGAAGGTATGCCGATGAACCTTATCGGTCCACCGAGCAGTGATACGGTATCTGGCTTTGAATGGACGGGTGAATGGACAGTGACCTATGAAACATTCAGAGACATGGGTCTTGCTTTCATGGCTGCACTGGTACTGATCTACGGTCTGATTGTCTGGGAGTTCCGTGACTTTGCCCTGGCAGGTTTGATCATGTCTCCGATCCCGTTAACCATGATCGGTATCGTCCCGGGACACTGGTTCCACGGTGCTGAATTTACCGCAACTTCCATGATCGGTATGATCGCTCTGGGCGGTATCATAGTGCGGCAATCAATCCTGATTGTCGAGTTTGTAAAGATCGAGGTAGCAAAAGGTATCCCGGTAAGGGAAGCTGCTGTCAACGGTGCTGAGATACGTATGCGCCCCATATTCATCACCTCTCTTACCTTGATGGCGGGTGCCTTCGCCATCCTGAACGACCCGATCTTTAACGGTATGGCTATCAGCCTGTTATGGGGTGCTGGCGTCGGTACGCTGATGGCAGTTATCGTCATCCCGCTGGGCTGTATCAGTGTGCGTGAAAACTTCTATTACGAAGAATCAGACTCCGGTGAAAGGAAGATCAGCGACAAGTTTGCCGAGATAGAGGGTGAGACGCTCGAGCAAATGAATTCCACTGAGAGTGAATACAGAACACCGTTATGGATGAAAGTCTACGGTGCTATCGTCGCTCTGTTCGGCTGGATCATTGTTATTGGTCAGATGATCTTCAATCTATTGCGCATGCTGCTAGGTATGGTTATGGGTATGTTCGGTTCGAACTCGACGCCGCCACCCTCGAGCCCGCCACCGTCTGCTGCACCGCCCACGCCGCCTCCAGCACCACCGGTTGCTCCTGCTCCTGTCAGTTCTGATGAAAAATCCGAGCCAGGTACAGAGGTTAAGCCTGATGACAAACCTGCGGCAAGCAAGGCAGTGACACCTAAAAAGGCGCCTGTAAAGAAAGAAGCACCTAAAAAAGTTGCTGTGAAAAAAGTAGCCGCCAAAAAGCCTGCAGCGAAAACAAAGACAGCACCTAAGAAGTTGGTTGCTGAAAAGACTGCTCCCGAAGAAATAGTCGCTGAGAAGCCGGCACCAGTAATAACTGAACCTGTCAAAGCTGAACCTGTGAAAGAACCGGTTCCAGTGAAACAGGCTGTAGTCGAAAAGAAAGTTATCAAGAAGAAGATCGCTAAAAAGAAAGCAACGAATAAGGTGGTGGCTGAAAAAGTTGCTGTTAAAAAAATAGCGGTTAAGAAAGCGCCATCGAAAAAAACATCTCCGGGCGGTCGCCGTGGTATTCGGCTGAAAGATGATACCTAGGGACTAGTGAGGTACTCGGATGCATTTACTAAATAGTAGTGGTTGTGTAAAAAACACGTGTTTTCTGGCACTGTTGCTGACGTTCTCAACTAATATGCAGGCGGAACAGTCTTCAGCACAGCCTGATGCTGTATCACAAGCTGCACAGCCAGGTTCTGTGCAGCCTGCTCCTTCGGGCTATCATGAACGACAAAGAACGTATAATTTCCCTCGCTGGCCAGAGCGGAAGGTCGAGCGCAGAGAGATGGTGCCACCGCCGCCACCTGGTCCGTATATGTCTTCTGCGTTGACGCTCACAGGTTCTGGTGCTGACAGCTCACCGTTCACACGAGAGCCGAGCTCAGCCAGGCCAGCTACCAGGTCTAGTGCTTCAATGTCGACATTTAGTCCGGATATTCCCTGGCCCAGCATTTCTCAGTCGCCGAACCGCTGGCAGCCGGAGAATGGTTACCACTATGTGCAGCCACAGGTAAAGAATCAGCCTTATGGTGTCACACCATCAGGCTATCAGAATGGTTATATGCGCCGTGCCGTGAATCGATCGTCGCCAGTACAGCAGCGAGACCAGGTGTACAACGCCGGTGGCCAGTCACGATATAGCTACAGGTGACCGCAGGCAGCTAATAATATGATGCACCCTGCTGTCGGTAAACCTTGACCGATGTACAGGGGCGTTAGAAGCCATTCAATTAGTCGGAAGAGAGTAGTGTAATTTGGTAAAATATATTGTCTGAGTCAGTGGTGGTTTTTTCAGAGTATGTTTTATGCAGTACAGGTCAATTAACAATAAGATTTTTACAAGCCGGTTTTTTACTGGTGGGATGTTTAGCTTACTGATGATAATGGTTCTACCCGTGAATGCTGACGCTGGCAGTTCACAATTTTCAGTTAGACAAGTAGCTGAAAACTCTAACCCCTGGGCTCTACCTGCAAAGCCGCAAAACCGGAACGCATATCCTCATCCGTATGGTTATGGACAGCAGTATCAGGGGGCGCCAGCGGATGAGACTGGTCAGCAAGTGCAAGGTGGCGAAAGTGCCAGTGAGTATCATCCTCCTCACCAGTACCAGCCTTCCCATCAGTGGCAGCCGCAGAGAGATCGTTTCGTTACGCCTTCCTTTCTTGAGTCCTTAAAAAAACAGCAGCAGCAATACCAGGTAATGCCGGAGAACCGCCAGAAGCAGCACAATCCATGGCGATCTGATTCCTCATTGCTCTGGAAGGATCCTTATGGTGATCCATTATATGGTGGCACGGAGGTGAACCCATTGTACGATACGCCGGCTGTGTCACCCTGGGGTGAGGGTCCTGATGTCCTGTATCGCGGGGAGTCATTTCCCCTTGTTCCAGGTGAGGCATTAGGCGGTTTTCCGCCTATGCATGTGCCATCATTTGGCATGAAGAATTTTAAAAACAGTGATTCTGATGACTCTGATGAGATCTATGAAAACAACGTTTTTAACCCATTTACGTTTTTGCCGAAATGAAGTTCAGCCTGGTCTTATGGTAATGGCTTCTACTGGTTAACAGGCGTATAGTGTGTGTTTGTCAATGTAAATATTGACTGCTACACAATGAGAAGGTGTTGAGTTACTCCCTCGATTCAATGCCATTACTAATGAGGGTAGTAACGAGGTAATAATATGAAATCAATGATGAAAGTTGCTGCTTTAACTGCAGCGTTAGGTTTTGCAGTAGCTCCTATTTCCGCAAGTGCTGATTGGGATATGCCGTGGGATAACAATAGTAACAGCAGCAACAACTGGAACAATAATAACCGCTGGAACAATGACGGTTATGGCTCTGGTTACGGCGATGGTTATGGTGATGGTTCCGGTGATGTTGATGGTAATTTCAACTTTGGCATGAGCGGTAAAGGCAGTGGCCGTGGCCGCGGTAATGCTCGTAATGAATATTATGGCAATGGCTATAACACTAACAACTGGGATAACCGTTGGGATAATAACAGCGGTTACTATAACAACCGTGGTTATGGTCGCCCATACTATGGTCCAGGCCCAGGTTATGGCCCAGGCCCAGGTTATGGTCCAGGTCCATATGGTGCGCCTCAAGCTGCACCACAGGCTGCACCTGCGCCAGCACAGTAAGATGATACTGACAGGGCGGTGCCTTATGGGCGCCGCCTTTTCTGTTATAGATATTTATGAAGTACTCTACAGCTATAGTGATTTTGCTATGTACTGCGTACACAGCAATAATACAGGCAGCGTCATTTACCGCGGACGCTGTACAGATTCGTGGCGAGAACATAAGCCATGCCAAGATGTTCTGGCTGGATGGTAATGTGCGATTCGAATATACCGAAGATGGTGTACCGATGGCGCAGATCTTCGATAACAAGAACAACAAGATTATCTGGTTAGATAATGAGAATAAATACTATCTGGAAAGGGAAATGCCGGAGAGTGAAAAAGTATCGACTGGTAGCAAAAGCACTCAAACAAACGATCCTTGTAAGCAGTTCGTCGATGCAGAATGCGTTTTTCTAAAGAAAACGAAGATAAATGGCCGAAAGGCAGATAAATGGCTTATCACATTAGATAATAACGGCCATGATTTTCATATTTTTCAATGGATAGATGAAAAGTACAAAAACATCCTGAGGCAGGAAAATTCTGATGGCTCAGGTCTCAGTGTAGCGATAAAAGATGATCAGGAAGTGAATGGTCGTAAAGTCAGAAAACTGACTATGATCGCATTCAGTGCAACAGGTGAGCAGAAGCAGGGTACCCAGTGGTACGATAATGAGCTCGATATCGTGGTGAAGCAAAAGTATCAAGATGATGTCGTTGATGAACTGCGAAATATTGAAGTAGGTAAAGTGGACAAGCGGCTGTTTACGGTACCGAAGGATTATGCTCTGTTCGATAGTGAGGTACAGACAGCACAGAAGAATGAAGCTGATTTACTCACAGACGGAAATTAATTTGACTCGCTTATTGATATAAGTCATAAGGCATTGATATTAAAAATAATTATAATCTTACAATAAACATTATCGGGTAATCGTTTATGTTAACAGTTGTTGGAAATCTGAAGGGCGGTACGGGGAAGAGCACGGTCGCATTTAATCTGGCGGTTTGGCTCGCGCATGACAAGGCCGGGGTAAAGGCGTTTGACCTCGACCCGCAGTGTACACTGGTTGATGTTGGTGAGGTCAGGGTAGAAGATGGATATGAACCCTCTTTCGAAGTTTCAACCGACTTAGGTGAACTGGAAGCGCTCGCGAAAGACAAAAAAAACAAGCAGCCGATCATCGTAGATATGAGTGCGACTAACATGTTTGCTATGGAAAAAGCTATTTCGCTGGCAGACAGGGTGTTGATACCGATACAGCCCAGCCAGGCGGATATCTGGTCGACGCAGCGTTTTCTGAAGATTGTTAACAACAATATCGATAAGAAAAAAACGGAAGTATTAGGGTTTCTCAATCGGGCAGACACACATATCGGTGTGCGTGAGACAGATGAAGCTGAACAGGCACTGCAGATGATGCAGGGAATCAAGGCTCTTGGCATCCGTTTGCATCAGCGCACTGCCTACCGTCGTTCATTTAGTGAAGGGCTTGCAGTATTTGAACTTGACCCCATGGGTAAAGCGTCAAAAGAGATGAAGCAGCTGGCTATCCTGTTAGATTAGTACAGCTGGAATAAATATTCCTCGTTGTTAAGGGCAGGGAATAGAGGCTAAAGATGAAAATGTTACGGTTTCAGAGGTTAATATGAAAATTCTTCGTTGGTTATTAAGTCATACATTTCTTATCCTGTTAATCGTGGCAGTGATTTATGGTTATATGTTCTGGGGTAATCTGGCCGGCGAAGATACGCCTGCAGGGAAAGCAATCGCTTATCTTTCAGATGAGTTTGTTGAAGTTGAGAGTTTTGTCGAAGCGGTTAAAGCAAAACAGGCGGAGCTGGCAAATGAGAAGGCGCCTGTAGGGGAGGCTGCTACAGCACCTGTTGCACCAGAGGTGCCACCTGCAACTGTTCAGCCGACCGCTATTGCAGTTAAGCCAGAACCACGTCCAGAGCCGCGTCCTGTACAACAGCCGCCAGTGAATATCAGCTATAGCCATAACCAGAGACCGGTTCAACAGAACGCTATGGCTGCTGTCGATAATCGTGCCGTAAATCAAGCTACGGCTGCAGCCGCTGAAGTACCGGTGTCGCCACCGGCGGTGACGAAAACGCCAGAAGAGAAGTTTATCTCTCCCGAGATCGAGCAACAGCTAAGTAATGTCGATGACCACGGTAAGGTCATTGATGCATCACAGAAGAGTAGCTCGGTAAAAGAGAACTGGGTAACTGCAAGAAAAGCTTTTTATCAACGGGACTATGATAAATCCATACAGAGTTATAAAGATGTGATTGCCAGTACAGAGGATAATTTTGATGCCTATGGTGAACTAGGTAACGTCTATTTCAATCAGGGTAAAAAGCAGGAGGCTGCATCAGCATATTTTGAAGCGGCCGCTATACTTATCAAGAAAGGCCAGGTAAGTCGTGCCCAGAGTTTGATGGGATTGATGCGTCATCTGGATAAAGCTAAAGCTGAAGAGTTACAGGGACTGATAGAGTCTGCCAGGTCGTAAAGACGGGGTATAGACGAGGGTTTGTATGTTTTATGCTCTACGTAACTTATTCGCCTTAGTTGGTTTTTTGGCGGTAGTCATCGCGATTTATGCTGCAGTGAAGATTACCCCTATGATGCAGACATTTGAGACTTTCGATGAAGGTGCTTTCGATGTCTACTTCGAGATGATGGCTAAAGTGCTGGAGACGGGAAACTCCGCGGAAGCGATGGTCTGGAAAGTCAAAGTCAGTGAGGGTTTGTCCGCTGACGGGGTAGAAGAGACTATGCGTTTCGTTGCGAACGAGCACAACATAAAAAATGTCGGTGAGTTACCTCTGTCCGGCCAGATCGAAGCAATGACCGGTAAAGAAACGCGTTATCTGAAGATCTATATGTTCTGCAACGCGCTCACTGCCGCACAGATGCTTGAATACAGTGATGCTTATTCTGCATTTTTACCATGTCGGGTCAGCATGGTTGAAGATAAAGCAGGAAGGCTGTGGTTATATTCGTTAAATATGGATGCCATGATCTACGGTGGTACCCCTCTACCTGCTGAGTTGAAGGAAGAAGCGGAAGGGGTAAAGGAGATTATATTGGACATTATGAATCGAGGCGCTAAAGGCGATTTCTAAGATGGCAGATGATAAGAAGACTGATAAGCAGTCTACGAAGAAGGCAGCTGCGGCAAAAACCAAGCCTGCCAGCAGCTCTGTAAATAACAAGGCGGCTGCGAAAACGGTAGCTGATAAACCAGCTGTTAAGAGCGACGAGGCTAAAGCTATTAATGCGGCAAGTTCCTCTTCGTCAGCAGAACAACAGCCAACGCTAAAAGCATCCAAGGATGCACTTGCCGCGATCGAAAAAGCGGGTGCCTCAAAAGACTCTGATATGAAAGCGGCCGCCAGGAAGATTAGCGAAATGGATAAGGTCGCAGCAGATAATTCCATCAAATCTAAAAAGAGTGTTGACGAGTTAAAGGCACGTGCTAGCGAAGCCAAGCAGCGAGCACAGAGAAAAATACTGGAAGAGTCCTATGTCAGTGATAAGCCAACGGATCCGCTGGAGCGACTGGCCAATACCTTTGATAGCAGTGCGCGCCGCTGGGAGATGGTGGTCTATCCATCGATGTTTGCATTCGTGCTGCTGGCCGGTTACGGTTTCTTCCTGATTTACCGCTTAACACATGATATCGCTATCCTTTCACAGTCCGTTACGCACATGGCGGTAATCGTCTCCGATGCCATGCCGCGTATGACGAAAGACCTGAATGTGATGACCGGCAGCATCGACAATATGACAGGCAACATCAACGGTATGACGACTGAGATCACCTCGATGTCCGGTCAGATGGATAGCCTGACACCGATGAGCCATAACATCCAGAGTATGACGCACAACATCGGCAGCATGAATCGCTCTGTTTATGGCCTGCAGCGTGACATGCATGGTATGAACCGGACCGTATCCAGTGGCCCATTTGGTATGATGAACGATATTATGCCATTCAGTTCAGACACAAACATACCACCGCCAGTACAGCCTTCACCGGTATGGCCTTCATATAACCCGGCGCCTCAGCAGCAGATGTATTATCGGCCTCAAGCGGCGCCTGCTCCTGCCGCTGTCAAGCCTGCGCCGGCAACAGCGAAAGCGCAGCCTGTTCAGCCGACAGTTACAACAGAAGTGACCATGCCGGGTGCGAGTCCGGTTTCTCTGAAAGAGGTCTCCAGCCCAAAAGCATCTGAGACAGTACAGGATAAAGGTAAGTAATCTGCTATGTTAAATCGCCCGGATAAATCCATTCGAGATCGTTTAACCAAACTGGAGACTCATTTAAACAATGAGAATCCGTTGTTGATCGATGTGGTTTCACGATTTAAAAAACTTGATACTGTCGCTTATAAGATGGGCTTGCTGGACACCAGTGATTCCTATGCAACCAGCATTCCATGGTGGCCGCTGGTCTCTATTCTCGGTACCTTTTCGGCGGGTAAATCGTCATTCATCAATAATTTTCTCGATGACAAGTTACAGCTCACCGGTAACCAGGCCGTCGACGACAAGTTCACCGTTATCACCTATAGCAGCAGTAAGGAAAACCGGGTGTTGCCCGGTGTTGCATTAAATTCAGATCCACGATTCCCGTTCTACCAGATGAGTGATGAGATCGATAAGGTAGCAAGTGGTGAAGGCCGCCGTATCGATGCTTACCTGCAGATGAAGACATCGCATTCAGATAAGTTAAGCGGTAAGATCATCATCGACTCCCCCGGGTTTGATGCGGATGAGCAGCGTAATGCAATCCTGCGGTTGACAGATCATATCGTCGATCTCTCTGACCTGGTGCTGGTCTTTTTCGATGCGCGTCACCCTGAACCGGGTGCGATGCAGGATACGCTCGATCATCTGGTAGGTAATACCATCAATCGCAGTGACTCGGAAAAGTTCCTGTATATCCTCAACCAGATCGATACCGCTGCGCAGGAAGATAACCCCGAGGCCGTAGTGGCGGCATGGCAGCGTGCGCTGGCTGCGAAAGGACTGACGGCTGGCCGTTTTTATTCTATCTATAATCAGGATGTTGCGGTGCCTATCGAAGATGAGGCGGTTCGCCAGCGTTTTGAAAACAAGTGTGAACAGGATAAAGCCGCAATCTTTGAGCGTATACATCAGGTAGAAGTGGAGCGTTCGTATCGTATATTAGGTGCCTTGCAGACCATCGCCGGCGATATAGAGAACCACGTGGTACCTGTGGTCAAAGCAGCGATGACCCGATGGCTGAAGATGGTGTTAACCATAGATGCGTTTGCTATCGGCATATTCTTAATGATTCTATTAGCACTTGGCAACGTGTTTGATGTTTGGGCGTTGTTCTCTTATGACTTTGCCAATGAAGGCATTATGTCTTCGCTCAAGCTCGGGCTTACCGTGGCAGGTTTCCTCGTCGTTCATTATACTGCACGCGGCTTCGCAGCGCGGGTGATAGCGAAGAAGCTGGTGTCAAATGTGTTTGCAGATAAAAGCCTTGCCGGAGAACATCGTGAAGGCAAGATACTCGCTGGCAGTATCAAAAGAGCATTCCTGAAAAACACGCAGCCTCTGAGGAGTATTTTCAGACCGATGCCTGTCGGCTGGTCTATGCGCTCAAAACGTACCCTGGTACAGGTGGCTGCTGATGCCAGTGAGTTCATTCAGACGATGAATGACCGTTATACAAAACCATCGGGTAAAAGCGCTCCCGCCGCTGAGCCTGCCGTCACTAAGGAACAGCAGGGAGAAGATCTGGCCCACGATACCGAAGCTGCTTCGGTTGAATCTTTGTCTGCGGTGAAGTCAGAATCTAACTAGTCTTTATTTGCTGTCCAGGTCTGGTATTCCAGGGTTCTATGCCCTGGAGCTTGGTATCGCCAGGCGCTGGCCGAGCTTGATTTCAGCTTCGGCTTTCATCTCACTTGCAATCTGCATTTCATCCGTCGCCAATACGATGACAGTAGAACCCAGGTTGAACCTTCCCATCTCTTCACCGCGTTCCAGCACGATGTTTTGCCCGCTGTAATCAAAACGTTTTATCCTTTTGGCTTCGCTGGTGATCAGTCCATGCCATACGGTCTCGATCGCTGAAACATTTATCGCGCCGACCAGTATCAGTGCCATCGGACCCTGGTCCGTCTCGAAGTAACATACACAGCGTTCATTGCGCGCAAACAAGCGAGGGATATGGTTGACCACGAATGTAGCTACACTGAACAGGCGGCCGGGAATGTATTGCATGTGTTTCAGCACACCGGTAGTCGGCATATGTATACGGTGATAGTCCCTTGGAGACAGGTATAGCGTGGCGAACTGTCCATGTTCGAAGGTCTCTGCCATGGCTTTATCACCGCCGACTAGTTCCAGCAGGCTATATTCCTGGCCCTTGGCCTGGAATATACGACCGTCTCTTATCGGCTGAGCCTGGCTGACTGAGCCATCAACCGGGCATAACCAGTTCTTTTCGTCATCGTCGAACGGCCGGCAATCAGGTTTTAATGCCCGGGTAAAAAACGCGTTCAGAGAATCATAAGCGAACATGTCTTCTTCGACCGCTTCATGCATCTTAACCGGATTTAAGTTGGTATAGCTACGGATGATGAAGTTTTTAAGCGGCGTCCAGCGTATCCTCGCGAGTTTGAACATCAGCCAGGAAATGGCATGATGCGGCAGGATATAAAATAGTGAAGCGAGCAGTTTTTGTTTCATTACAGGTTATCAGGTGACGATGGATCTTATGCGATCCGCTTACTAGAACTCGGGTTTTTCCACCGTGACAGTGATGGTCTGGCTCTTGTTGTCTTTTGTCGTCAGGTTAATTTTTATGGTGTCACCAGCTTTAAAAGTGTTAACAGGGTTGAATAACATAAGATGTGGGCCACCGCGCTTTAATTCAAGTTTACTGTTAGCGGGAATCATCAGGCTGCTATGACGGATCATGCGGGCCATACCGTTCTCATGGACTGTCTCATGAAATTCGATACTGCTGTAACTCTCAGATTCTGCACGCATGACTTCGATAGCGCTTTCTCCCGTATTCTTCAAGGTCATATATGCCACCATGACTTTGCTTACCGGCGGCGCTTCAGCTATCCACGCATTCTGGATGACGAGGTTGGTATTGCCATTCTCTGATTCAGCTGCATGCAAAGAGCTGAATACAGCGGAGAGAAAGACTAACAGTATGCTGATGGTTTTATGCTTCATGGCGTGATGTGTCGAGCTTGATTAAATGAGGGCTGGTCTATTCAGACATCGGTGAGTAGCTGATTATAATCGCATACTGCCAGGCATGGAAGCGGCCTTTTTGTGTACAATACAGGGATGATAAATAAACGCGAAATTGCCAACGATCTGGTTACGCTGCGAGACCTGATCCGCTGGGGTACCAGCCAGTTTAATGCGGCAGATCTCAGTTTTTTGCAGGGTATGCCGACTGCGATCGATGAAGCGGTTTATCTATGTTTGAGCGCGTTGCACCTGCCGCCTGACTTTAGTGTTGAGTATTTTGATTGCGTGCTGACCATGGATGAGCGTCTGCAGGTCTTAGGTATGTTCCAGCAACGTATAGAGCAGCGTAAGCCGGCAGCCTATATAACCAGCGAGGCATGGTTTGCCGGGCTGAGTTTTTATGTCGATGAACGTGTCCTGATCCCGCGCTCACCGATCGCAGAAATGATCCAGCAACAGTTCTCACTGTGGATCGATCCTGATCGGGTGCATAACATCCTCGACCTGTGTACAGGTAGTGGCTGTATTGCCATCGCCTGTGCCTATGCATTGGAACATGCACAGGTCGATGCCAGTGATATTTCTGCAGACGCCCTGGCAGTCGCTGAGATCAACCGTGAGAATCATGGACTCGAACAGCGAGTACAATTGCTGCAATCAGACCTGTTCGAGTCCATACCGGATAAACGTTATGACATCATCGTTAGCAATCCGCCATATGTCTCGCTACGGGAGATGTCTGAGCTGCCAGTAGAGTTCGAGTTTGAGCCGGGTGGCTCGGCACTCGCGGCTGGCGAAACCGGTATGGATATCGTCTTGCCTATGCTGTTACAGGCCAGGGATTACATGACTGATGATGGCATACTGGTGGTCGAGGTCGGATACTCGAAACCGGCGTTAGAAGCCCTGTTACCAGACGTGCCTTTTTTCTGGGTTGAATTCGAATTCGGTGGTGACGGTGTTTTTGTCTTGACTGCAAATCAGCTGGCGACGTATCAGGCTGATTTTGAGCATGTTAATATCTAACCACATCTAAAATATAATAAGTAGTTACACATATGTCAGGAAATACGATAGGAAAATTGTTCAGTTTGACCACTGCCGGTGAATCGCATGGTGCCGGGCTGTTAGGTATCATCGACGGCTGTCCGCCGGGGATCGAGCTGAGTGAAGAAGATCTGCAGCTTGACCTCGATCGTCGTAAACCGGGCACCTCGCGTCATACCACGCAGCGACGTGAGGAAGACAGGGTGAAAATATTTTCTGGTGTATTCGAAGGTAAAACAACCGGCACCAGCATCGGTCTGCTGATCGAAAATACAGACCAGCGTTCGAAAGACTACGGTAATATTATGGACCGTTTTCGACCCGGGCATGCCGACTATACCTACCAGCAAAAATACGGCATACGCGATTACCGTGGCGGCGGTCGTTCTTCAGCACGTGAAACGGCAATGCGTGTGGCCGGCGGTGGTGTCGCGAAAAAATTTCTCAAAGACCGTTATGGTATAGATATATACGGTTACATGTCACAGCTTGGTCCGATCGGGATGCCGATGCTGGACAGGACTGAAATAAACAACAATGCTTTTTTCTGCGGTGATGTTTCGAAGATAGCCGAGCTTGAAACCTATATGGATGCGCTGCGCAAAGAAGGCAATTCCGTCGGAGGAAAGATTACCGTGGTCGCAGAAGGCGTCCCCCCTGGCCTTGGTGAACCGGTCTTTGACCGCCTGGACGCAGACATCGCACATGCCATGATGGGTATCAACGCCGCCAAGGGGGTCGAAGTGGGTGACGGATTCGGCTGTGTCGAAGCCAAGGGTACTGAGTTCCGTGACGAGATTACGCCGCAAGGATTTCGCAGCAACCATGCAGGCGGTGTCCTGGGCGGTATTTCCTCCGGGCAGGATATCGTCGTACATACCGCGTTCAAGCCGACATCAAGTCTCCGTCTTTCTGGCGATACCGTCGATATCGACGGCAACGCGATCGATGTGGTAACTCATGGCCGGCATGATCCCTGTGTTGCCATCCGTGCCACTCCGATCTGCGAAGCCATGCTGGCGATAGTGTTATGTGACCACCTGTTGCGGCAGCGTGGGCAGAATATGGATGTCCACTCACAAACCCCTGTTATTCCGTCACATACCTGATAAGAAATATCCAGATGGTCAGGAGTGTTGTCCCTTACTGGAAGTTAAGCGGATTCTATTTTTTTTACTTCGCATCGCTCGGTGTACTGGTTCCGTACTGGAGTCTGTACCTTAAATCACTGGGTTATAGCAGCCTGGCGATCGGTACTCTTGTGGCGATTCTGCCGGCAACAAAACTTGTCGCGCCTTACATATGGGGCTGGCTCGCTGACTATACACGCCGCTCCATGTTTATCATCCGTGTTTCCAGTGTGTTGGCACTGTTGAGTTTTTCCCTGGTATTTCTCAGTCAGCAATTGTTGTGGCTGACATTCGCCATGCTGCTGTTCAGCTTTTTCTGGAATGCCACCTTGCCGCAGTTTGAAGCCATGACTTTGAACCACCTGGGCGAAGATTCACACCATTACAGCATGATCCGTCTGTGGGGTTCACTGGGGTTTATCGTGATCGTGGTTTTGATCGGCGAATTGCTGCAGACGTTCGGGACCGATGTTATTCCCATGGTCGTGCTGATTACTTTCGGGTTTATTCTGCTGTTCAGTTTTATCGTTCCGGAGAAGCTCAACACTCCGCACACCGATCACTCACCTATCTGGCATGTCATCAGGCAGCCGAAAGTGATGGCCTTCCTCGTTGTCTGCTTTTTGATGTTATGCAGCCATGGACCATATTACACCTTCTATACGATATTTCTCGAAGAGCAGGGATACAGCTCGCACATGATAGGAGTGTTGTGGGCGGTCGGCGTCGTTGCTGAAGTGGTGATCTTTTTACTGATGCACCGTTTATTGCCCACTTTTGGCGCACGCAAACTACTGGTTGTGACCCTGATGCTGACGACCATACGCTGGCTGCTAATCGGTTTTTATGTCGATGATCTTGTCATGCTGTTCCTCGCGCAGCTGATCCATGCTTTTTCATTCGGAGTATTTCACTCGGTCGGTATCTCGCTGGTGCATGACTATTTCATCGGCAATCACCAGGGCAGGGGACAGGCGCTGTATGCGAGTATGAGCTTTGGTGCCGGTGTTGCAGTCGGCAGCCTGATCAGCGGACTGCTCTGGGACAGTATGGGTGCCAGCGTGCTGTTCGTGTTTGCAGCGTGTTGTACGGCAACTGCCTTGCTTATCGTCTGGCGATATGTAGAGCCGCCTGGTAAGTTAAGGGCAGCCTGAGATATTTGTCCGAATATACGCGAGGCGTAGCTTAGCGGCCCGAGTTCTTCAATGTTTCCAGCAATGCATTGGCCGGACTCGATAAGGTTCTGGACGCATGCAGCAGGATGCCCAGATGTCGCTCCATTTTGACGCCTTTTAGGTTCAGACGGTGTAACGAATCATCGATCATCGACTCGGGTAGTACACCCCAGCCCAGGCTGTTCTGTATCATGGCCTTGATGGTCTCGAGATAATTAGACTCCATGATGATCTTTATGTTTTTGTCGAGCTTCAGCGCAGTGTCGATGATGTTGCGCGTGTGCGTACTGTGAGACTGGATCAATACCCCATGCTCGACCAGCTGCTTCCTGGTGACGGTTCTGTTTTTTGCCAGCACATGGTCGTTGGCAACAACACATTGCATCGGGTCGCTCCAGACGGGTAATGTTGTAAGCGGTTTCTCGACCCTATCGGGTAATGTGACCAGGGCGAGTTCTATACTGCCTTTCAGTATCAACGATGCTGCCTGCTCTGAATCCATGAACTGGATATCCAGTTCCACTTCGGGGTAGTGCCTGGTGTATTCACGCAGAACCGGTGGTAAACGATGCAGCCCGATATGGTGACTGGTGCCGAACTTCAGATGGCCGCTTACCTGTGTACGTAGATTACTGATAATACGCTGTGTCTCTTCGAGTTCAGAGATTATCCTCTGATAGCTGGGAACCAGTGCTTCGCCGGCCTGCGTCAGCTGCACGTTCTTACCCAGGCGGTCAAATAGCTGGCAGTCGAGGGAAAACTCCAGCGTCGCTATACGTTTGCTGATGGCGGGCTGGGTGATGAACAGTTTTTCAGCTGCACGCGAGAAGGACCGGGTTTCGACCACGGTCAGGAAGGCTCGGATGTTTTGTATATCCATGATATTTTAGCTGGATCTGGTTTTAACTTGTTTTCGTAGGCTGGATATCAGTATATCTTATGTATTCTATAAAGTTATCGATTATATAAAAAATATGAATTTGTTTTATAGTGAATAAAGCACTAGTCTTGCCATGGCAGATACTTTGCTCTTATATTCACGTCCGAAACGGAGGTTGTTATGTTTAAAAAATTCTTCTTCACAATATTGCTGCTGGCTTCGGCAGATGTGCTGGCAGAAGGCTTCTATCTCGACAGTAAAGATATTCAGGGCCAGCTGGCTGTCGACCAGGTATTTAACAGTTTTGGCTGTACGGGTAAAAACGTCTCTCCACAGTTGAACTGGGCGAATGCACCAGCCGGTACGAAGAGCTTCGCTGTCACAGTTTACGACCCTGACGCACCGACCGGCAGCGGCTGGTGGCACTGGGTCGTGTTTAATATCGATAAATCGGTCAAGGGTTTCAAGACAGGCGCCAGCAACAATGCCATGCCGGAAGGTGCAGTCGAAAGTATCACCAGCTACGGCAGTAAAGGTTTCGGTGGTGCATGTCCACCCGAAGGCGATAAAGCGCATCGGTATATCTTTACGGTTTATGCACTGGATACCGAGAAAATCGAGCAGGATGCGGATGCGCGTCCAGAGTTAGTCGGTTTCTTCATCAACAGTCACACGATCGCAAGGGCAAGTATCATTGCCTATTACGGTCGCTAATCATGGTTATAAGTCAGTTATGAGCAAGGCAAAAACACTTTACGATAAATTATGGGACGACCATGTCGTCCGCAGCGAAGAAGATGGTACGGCTTTATTGTATATCGATCGTCACCTGGTGCATGAGGTAACGTCTCCGCAGGCATTTGAAGGATTGCGCCTGGCGGGACGTCAGCCATGGCGTGTCAGCTCTATCGTTGCTGTGCCTGATCATAATGTGCCAACGACAGATAGGGCAGAGGGGATAACCGATCCCGTAGCCAGGCTGCAGGTCGAAACACTGGATAGTAACTGCCAGGAGTTTGGTCTGACCGAGTTCGATATGAGTGATGTGCGTCAGGGTATCGTGCATGTCATCGGCCCGGAGCAGGGAGCAACGCTTCCCGGCATGACGGTGGTCTGTGGCGACTCTCATACTTCGACTCATGGTGCTTTCGGTGCGCTGGCTTTCGGTATTGGCACATCTGAGGTCGAGCATGTACTGGCGACGCAATGCCTGATGCAGAACAAGAGCATGAATATGCTGGTATCGGTCGATGGCGAAGTCGGAGCCGGTGTTACTGCCAAGGACATCGTGCTTGCGATCATCGGAAAGATCGGTACTGCCGGTGGCACCGGTTACGCTATCGAGTTCGGCGGTGACGCTATCCGTGCGTTGTCAATCGAAGGCCGTATGACGGTATGTAATATGGCGATCGAGGCTGGCGCCCGTGCAGGTATGGTAGCGGTCGATCAGACCACGATCGACTATGTCAGAGGGCGTCCATATGCACCTGTCGGAGAGGTTCTGGAAAAGGCCGAGGCTTACTGGTCTACCCTGCACAGCGATGATGGCGCGCATTTTGATAAGGTCGTACGTATCGATGCGGCAGAGATCAAACCGCAGGTGACCTGGGGTACTTCACCTGAAATGGTAGCGGATATCTCTGCGCTGATACCGGATCCTGATGCTGAGGTAGACAAGGTCAAGGCTGAAGGTATGAGAAAAGCTCTGGCTTACATGGGGCTCGAAGCGGGTACACCGATATCTGAAATCGCGGTTGATAAAGTATTTATCGGTTCCTGTACGAACTCTCGGATAGAAGACCTGCGCGCCGCCGCGAAGATTGCTGAGGGTAATAAAGTATCCGATAATATCAAGCTCGCCATGGTGGTACCAGGATCCGGGCTGGTGAAGAAACAGGCGGAAGAGGAAGGCCTGGACAAGATTTTTATCGAAGCCGGTTTTGAATGGCGTGAGCCTGGCTGTTCCATGTGCCTGGCGATGAACGCTGATCGCCTGGAACCGGGAGAGCGCTGTGCCTCGACATCCAATCGTAACTTCGAAGGCAGGCAGGGGCAGGGCGGTCGAACACACCTGGTCAGTCCGGCGATGGCTGCCGCAGCAGCGATCAATGGCCACTTCGTAGATACTACTGGCTTATACTGACGGGAGGAAATCATGAGAGCGTACATTATACTGGCCCTTATGTTGACACTGCTGAGCGCGTGTAATTTTAAAGAAGGGCTGAAAGAGACCGGTGACACTATCCAGGATGGTGCGCAAAATGCGGCGGAAGCATTGAAAGAGGTTCCGGCAGACATAAGTAAAGCGTCTAATAAAGTAGAAGATGATATAAGAAACTAGAGATCTATGATGCAGAAGTTTACACAACATACAGGCATAGTCGCACCACTTGATCGACCGAATGTCGATACCGATGCGATCATACCTAAACAGTTTTTAAAATCGATAAAACGTTCCGGTTTCGGTCCGAACGCTTTTGATGACTGGCGCTACCTGGATGAAGGTGGCCCGGATATCGATAACGCCGGTCGCCGTCTAAATTCCGAATTTATCCTGAATCAGCCACCCTACGATAAGGCCACGATATTGCTTGCTCGTGAAAATTTCGGTTGCGGTTCTTCACGCGAGCATGCGGTTTGGGCGCTGGATGATTTCGGTTTTCGCGCCGTGATAGCACCGAGTTTCGCCGATATATTCTTCAATAACAGCTTCAAGAATGGCCTGCTGCCGATCGTGCTGGATGCCGATGTCGTCGATGAGTTGTTCAACAGGGTGTCCGCCAACAAGGGCCTCGAACTTTCTATCGACCTTGCCGCACAGACAGTCAGCTGTGATGGCGAAGTGGTAGCATCGTTCGAGATAGATGAGTTTCGAAAACATTGCATGTTGAACGGGCTTGATGATATCGCGCTGACACTACAGCATGCCGATGAGATAAAAGCATACGAAGAAAAAAGGAAACAGACAGCACCCTGGTTGTTCTAAGTCATGTCATCTGATAGATGAACAATGCATGATTAAAGTGATGACTTTAATTCTACAGGGGGCTATCACTTAACGTTTTTTAGCGGCCTGATGGTCGGTTTATATTATTTAAGAGAACTACATGAGTTTAAAAATTGCTGTGATGCCAGGTGATGGCATCGGTATAGAAATTGTTGCTGAAGCAGTCAAGATACTTGAACATTACAAGAGTAATGGTCGTCTCGATGTCGAGATGGAAGAGGCGCCGGTCGGTGGTGCCGGTTATGATGCTGCCGGTAAACCCCTGCCAGATGAGACACTGGCGCTGGCGAAGGCATCTGATGCGATATTGTTTGGTGCTATCGGTGGTCTCGAATATGATGGCCTGGCACGTGAGCTGCGCCCTGAGCGGGGTCTGCTTGCACTGCGCTCTGAACTGGAGCTGTTTGCCAACCTGCGCCCGGCCATCCTGTACCCGCAACTTGCGGCTGCATCATCGCTGAAACCAGAAGTGGTCTCCGGCCTGGATATCATGATCGTGCGTGAGCTCACCGGCGGTATTTATTTCGGCGAACCGCGTGGCATAGAAACCGATGCCTCAGGTGAGCGTAGAGGTTTTAATACCCTGGTATATAAGGAGAGTGAGATCGATCGCATCAGCCGTGTCGCTTTCGATATCGCGATGAAACGCGGCAAGCGCCTGTGTTCGGTCGATAAGGCGAACGTGCTGGAAGTATCCGAGCTGTGGCGTGAGGTTGTTACCCGCAATGCCAGTGACTACCCGGAAGTCGAGCTTAGCCATATGTATGTCGACAATGCTGCTATGCAGTTAGTGAAATGGCCGAAACAGTTCGATGTCATGGTCACAAAAAATATGTTCGGCGATATACTTTCGGATGCTGCCGCGATGTTGACCGGTTCCATCGGTATGCTGCCATCGGCCTCACTGGATGCTAATTCCAAGGGTATGTATGAACCTATCCATGGTTCAGCGCCGGATATCGCAGGTAAGGGTATTGCCAATCCGCTGGCTACCATCCTGTCACTGGCCATGATGCTGCGTTACAGCCTCGACCATGCCGATATCGCCGATGACATAGATGCCGCGGTAGGCCGGGTTCTGGATAAAGGCCTGCGTACGCTTGATATCATGGCTGAAGGATGTACCGAAGTGGGCACCGAAGCCATGGGTGAGGCTGTGCTTGCGGAACTGTCATAACGATATCCACGACTGTCGCCGTGAAAATGATTTTTAAATATTAAATTTTATTGTGAAGTATAAATTATGAGTAAAACATATGATGTTGCGGTCGTCGGTGCCACCGGTGCTGTCGGTGAAACCATGTTGTCTATCCTGGCGCAGCGCAAGTTTCCGGTTGGAAACGTGTACGCGTTGGCGAGCAGCCGTTCTGCAGGTAAACGTGTCGAGTTTGGTGACAAGACGCTGGTGGTAGAGGACCTGGACAAGTTCGATTTTTCAAAAGCGCAGATCGGACTGTTCTCTGCTGGTGCTTCTATCTCTGAAAAGTACGCACCTATCGCGGCAGCGGCCGGTTGTGTCGTGGTAGATAATACATCGCAGTTTCGTTATGACGATGATATTCCGCTGGTGGTGCCTGAGGTCAATCCACATGCTATCGCCAATTATAAAACCCGCGGTATCATCGCCAATCCTAACTGTTCGACTATACAGATGCTGGTTGCGCTGAAACCTATCTATGATGCAGTCGGTATCGAGCGCATCAACGTAGCGACTTACCAGGCGGTTTCCGGTACCGGCAAAGAAGCGATCGAAGAACTTGCTGGCCAGACGGCCAGGCTGCTCAATGCAAAACCGATCAAGTGTGAGGTCTATCCGAAGCAGATCGCATTTAATGTGCTGCCTCAGATCGACGTGTTTTTAGAAAACGGTTACACCAAGGAAGAGATGAAGATGGTCTGGGAAACCCGGAAGATCTTCGAAGACGACAGCATCAAGGTCAATCCTACAGCGGTGCGTGTGCCTGTCTTCTATGGCCACTCAGAAGCGGTACACATCGAGACCAGGGAGAAAATCAGTGCCGAGAAAGCGACCGAACTGCTGTCAAAAGCTGAAGGCGTACAGGTGATGGATGAGCGTGTAGACGGCGGATATCCTACTGCAGTGACAGAAGGTGCAAACAATGACGCGACTTACGTAGGTCGTATCCGGGAAGATATATCACACGATAGAGGCCTGGACATGTGGGTGGTGTCTGATAACGTGCGTAAAGGTGCGGCATTAAATAGCGTACAAATTGCTGAGATTTTGATAAAACAGTATTTATAACCTATAGTTATATCTGCATACTTAAAGTATATTATCAATAATATGCTTACGAAGCAGAAAAAATAAGAATAAATCGTGGTTAATGCCTGATTTTATAGTACTTTAAAAGTACCAGAACAGGTTTTGACGGGATGAACAGGGGATCACCAGTGCGTAAATTGCCAGCTCGTAAACTGCTCGGAGCCATCGTGGCTGCGGCAATATTTCTGCCAGAAACGGCTTACACCTTGGGGTTGGGTGAGATTGAGGTCAACTCAGCACTCAACCAAAAATTAAATGCCAATATCGAACTTTTGTCGGCGACGCCCGAAGATACCGAGACGATAATCGTCAAACTGGCTTCACGAAAAGAGTTTAGCCGTGCCGGCCTGGATCGTCCTTATCTGCTTAACGATCTGCGTTTCAAGTCTGAAGTGATCGATGGTGTCCCCCACATCATAGTCACTTCCAGCAGCCCGATACGTGAACCATTTTTAAACTTCTTGGTTGAAATCGACTGGCCCAATGGCCACCTGCTGCGTGAATACACGGTATTGCTGGATCCACCGGTGTTTATGACTCAAACCGCAGCTCCCGTCGCAGCGCCGCAAGGAGGTGCGGCAGATAGTTCCGGCTTTCGTCCGAGCTCATCAGGAGGCACAAACGTTGTACCCGTAGTTACACCGGGTGTTACAGCCTCGCCACGACCGGCAACGGGTAGCGTGGTCCCTGCACAACAGCTGCAGCCACAGCCGGTAGCCCAGACCTATGTCCCCGCGCCATATGTTCAGCAACAGGCAGCGATAAATCAACCGCCTGGTTCTTACCGGATCAAGTCCGGAGATACCGCCTGGAGCCTGGCAAATGCCATGATGCCTGATCAGAGTATTACCGTTGAACAGATGATGATCGCGATGCTGCGCGCTAACCCGGAGTCTTTCATCGGCGAGAATATCAATGGTTTGAAGCGCGGATATATCCTGCGTGTACCTGATTACGATGAAATAGTTTCAGTTAACCCGGCAGATGCACGTGCATTGGTGCGAGAGCAGGCCGCCCTCTGGCGCCAGTATCAGCAGACACATGCTGGTGGTCAGCCTTCATCTGCGATGCCCGCAGATGAGATGGGCGATTCTGCCAGCAATGAAGATGCTGGCGTCAGCAGCGGTGAAGATGATGCTTATCTGGAAATAGTCAGTGCAGGTTCAGGTTCTTCTACCATGAGCAGCAAGGATCCTACCGAGATGTCTGCACAGGAACTTCGTGCAGAGCTGGCGCTGGCGAGGGAGAGAGTTGAGACTGAACGTGTAGAGAAAGAAGCGCTACAGCAGAGGGTCGAGAGCCTGGAGCAGAACCTGAGTGAAATGAAAGGTATGTTATCCATAGAAGATGACGCTCTTTCAGATATTCAGTCACTAGGCCAGTCCGAAGAAAGTTCTGTACAAAGTGATATGCAGGAACCGGACAAATTTGATGAAGCCGTGGCTGAGATGGCAGAGTCGAACGAAAAGATAGAAGACATGCTGGCTGAACAGCCTCTAGATGGCGCCGTTTCTGAAGAGTCTGAGATGACAGATTCAGATATGGCTGGTGTCGAAAGCGAAGATGGTGAGTCCGCCCTGTTTGTCGATGAGACATCAGCTGGTTCTGAAACAGCTTCGGATGAGATGGCCGCTGAACAGCCAGAAGTCACCGAGCCGATGCAGGAAGAGGTCGTTGCAGAAGACATCGTTACGCCACCGCCTGTCGTCAGGCAGCCGCCAGCTGATCCGCTGAGTAAATTATTGAGTGATCCGATATTACTGGCTGCCGCTGGTGGTGGTTTACTGCTGGTACTCGCAGTGATCGGTCTGATAATCAAGAAACGTCGCGAAGCTGCAGAAGAGGAAGCGCCAGCTCCGATGGATATGGCTGCTGACGATCTGGAAAGCGTTGCTGATGATATCGCTGCCAAAGAAAGCGCAGAAGCCGAAGTCGAATCACTTGCGGGTGACCAGTCGGCGGATGATGCAGCAGAAGAGTTTGATTCAGATTCGACCATGATACTCGACTCATCTGTCGAGGACACGATAATAGCCGAAGAAAGCAGTGCGGCCGAAGAAGGTGAAGATGAGCCGCGTGATGATGTTATCGCAGAAGCGGATGTCTACCTGGCCTATGGTATTTATCAACAGGCAGAAGAGCTGCTTACCCAGGCAATCAAAGATAATCCTGATCGTGATGACTACCGGGTCAAACTGGCGGAGACACATTACGCGAGTAAAAATGCTGAAGCATTCGTTGACACGGCATCTGAGATCAAGAAGCGTGCGGGTGATGAAGATACCCCTGCATGGAAGAAAGTTATGGTCATGGGGCAGGACCTGTGTGCAGATAATCCAATGTTCCAGGGCAGCATGGTCGGTGGGCTTGATGTCGATTCGCTGGCACCCAAAGCACCGGAAATGGATTTTGACCTGGGCCTTGATGCGAGCGAAGAGCCTGCTGATGCAGAGCTGAATCCGGACGATCAGCCGCTTGAGTTACCGGAGACGGAATCTGAGGAACAAGCTGAAGAAGATCTGGGTATCGCTGAGCCGGTTGCGGAGATCGAATTTGATCTAAGTGATACCGGTGCTGTAGAAGAAGCTTCGGAAGATGATGAGTTCTCTCTGGATATCGATGCATCTGAACTGGATATCGACATACTGGAAGAGGCTGAAGAACCGGCCGCAAGTGAAGAAGATGAAATTCACGATGCCGGAGATATCGATATCGACTTTGGCCTGGATGAAGAGACACCTGCCGACGAAGAAGAGGAAGATGAAGAGATCGCTATCGATCTGACCGATGAAGCAGAGTCTCTTGAACTTGGTCTGGATGAAGCATTTACGGAAGAATCAACTGAAGCAGCAGATCTAGAAGAGGCTGCTGTAGAAGAAACTGATATAGATGATGAAGCTGTCGAGCCAGAAGCAGAAGCTGTTACCTCAACTACTGGTGAGTTGTCTGATGAAGATGACTTCGATCTATCTAGCCTGGATGATGTTGACGAGGTAAGTACCAAGCTTGATCTTGCCCGTGCCTACCTGGATATGGGTGACCATGAGGGTACTCGCGGCATACTCGAAGAAGTAATTGCAGAGGGTAATGATGAGCAGAAGAAAGAAGCCGCTGAGCTGATGGAAAAGCTGGATTAGTTTAGTCCAGAACTCATCACTAAAACTGCTGTAAAATAACGAGCGCCAGTCTGATTTCAGACTGGCGTTTTTTTATTGCATTTTTTATGACCATGAAAAGAATCGTATTAGGTATCGAATATAACGGCAACCAGTTTAATGGTTACCAGTTACAGTCTGCGGGCACGAGAACCGTGCAGGGTGAACTTGAAAAAGCACTGTCGAAGGTGGCTGATGCGCCTGTCCGTCTTACCTGTGCAGGCCGTACCGATACCGGTGTTCATGCTACGGGCCAGGTGGTGCATTTCGATACCTCTGTACAGCGCGAGCTGAAAGCATGGATGTTAGGCGGCAATACCAATCTGCCGCGTGATATTTCCATCCATTGGGTACGTTCAGTGAATGGTGAGTTCAGTGCACGTTTCAGCGCGATCTCCCGCAGCTATCGTTATATCCTGTTCAATCGTAAAGTGCGTTCAGCGGTGTTTCAGCATAATGTCTCCTGGTCTTTTGAACCACTGGATGCAGCAGTGATGGATGCTGCCGCGCAACTGCTTATCGGGGAGCATGATTTTTCAGCATTTCGTTCATCGCAATGCCAGGCAAAGCATGCAATCCGCGAGATGCAGGCGATTAGCGTTAAACGCGAGGGTGATTTCGTGGTTCTGGATATCAGGGCGAATGCCTTCCTGCATCATATGGTCAGGAATATCATGGGAACACTGATGGTAATCGGTCGTGGTGAACAGCCAGCGGCATGGATGCGTGAGGTGTTGCTGGCACAGGACAGAAAAAAAGCAGGTATGACAGCACAGGCCGCCGGATTGTACCTGATTAATGTAGAATACCCCGAAGAATATGGTTTGCCAGATAGTGGCTGGCTGCCGAATATAAGTTAGTTTCGAGCCGATAATTAAATCAAGAATAATAAATTCAGGATAATTTAGCTGACAATTATTCATCTAGCAGGCAACAAATCTCCATGCGTACTCGTGTTAAAATTTGTGGAATAACCCGCTGTCAGGATGCGCAGCTGGCAGTCGATGCCGGCGCAGATGCTATCGGGCTGGTTTTCTATGAAAAAAGCCCTCGTTTTGTAAGTAACGAGCAGGCGGCTGAAATCTGCCGTATGATACCGGCGTTTGTCAGTCGCGTGGCACTGTTCAAAGACGCCGACAAAGCGATCGTCGACTCGGTGCTGGCACAGGTCGATATCGATCTCTTACAGTTTCATGGAAGTGAGACTGCCGAGTATTGTCAACAGTTTAATCGGCCCTTTATAAAAGCGATAGGCGTGAAAGGCATCGAGCATGATATCGACTATTTGATTTCAGTCGCTGAAACTTTTGATACCGCAAAAGCTCTATTACTGGACGGTCACGCTCCAGGTGAGGATGGTGGTAGCGGGCAATCATTCGACTGGGCTGCGATCTCGGGAATCGGAAAAGCGGTCGTACTGGCAGGCGGTTTAACGGTAGAAAATGTGCGCCAGGCGATAGCGATGGCTCATCCTTACGCGGTCGATGTCAGCAGTGGCGTCGAAAGTTCACCGGGAATTAAAGATAAAGACAAAGTTGCAGCCTTTGTGCAGCAGGTAAACGCTTGAATATCCAGCAAGCTTAAACAGGATTATGATGTAAATATTGTTATGACTCAGTTAATAGATAAATCAGTAAAACAGAAACCTGAATCAGTCGACTATTCCTCGATGCCCGATGAGCACGGACACTTCGGTATATACGGAGGTATATTTGCTTCTGAAACATTGATGCAGGCACTGGATGAACTGCGTGATGCCTATGAAAAGATCAAGACTGATGAAGATTTCCAGAAGCAGTTCGATACTGATCTTGCGCAGTATGTCGGGCGCCCCAGCCCATTGTATTTTGCCGAACGCCTGAGTCAGCAGGTTGGCGGAGCCCAGATCTATCTCAAGCGTGAAGACCTGAACCACACCGGAGCGCACAAGATCAACAATACCATCGGGCAGGGGCTGCTCGCAAAGATGATGGGTAAGAACCGCGTCATCGCAGAGACTGGTGCCGGTCAGCATGGTGTGGCATCAGCCACGGTAGCGGCACGTTTTGGCATGGAATGCATCGTGTATATGGGTGCGGAAGATATCGAGCGGCAGGCACCCAATGTCTATCGTATGAAATTACTCGGTGCAAAAGTGGTTGCGGTCGAATCCGGTTCAAAAACATTGAAGGATGCTTTGAATGAAGCCATGCGTGACTGGGTGACAAATGTTGATGATACTTTCTACATCATAGGAACCGTTGCAGGCCCACACCCATACCCGGCTATGGTGCGTGATTTTCAGGCAATTATCGGTCGCGAAGCAAAAGTGCAGATGCAGGAACAGTGTGGTTGTCTGCCTGATGCACTGGTCGCCTGTGTCGGCGGCGGTTCAAATGCGATTGGCCTGTTCCATCCGTTCCTGGAAGATGAATCAGTCCTAATGTACGGTGTCGAAGGCGGTGGCCTCGGTGTTGAAACTGGTAAACATGCCGCGCCTTTATGTGCCGGCAGCCCGGGCATTCTACATGGCAACCGCACCTATCTGATGGAGGATGAAAATGGCCAGATCATCGAGACGCATTCGGTTTCAGCTGGTCTCGATTACCCAGGCGTTGGTCCTGAGCATTCCTGGTTAAAAGACATAGGCCGCGTCAATTATGTCGCTGCGACTGACGACGAGGCGCTGGAAGCTTTTCACACGCTCACCCAGGTGGAGGGGATAATTCCTGCACTGGAGTCCAGTCATGCCATCGCGTATGGTATAAAGCTGGCTGCAGGTATGAAACCAGATCAGCGTATCATCATCAACCTGTCTGGCCGTGGTGATAAAGACATCAATACAATAGCAAAGATTGAAGGTATACAGTTGTGAGTCGATTAGCAGCCCGTTTTGCCGAATTAAAGGAACAGAAGACAGCATCAGGTTCTAAAGTTGCACTGATTCCGTACGTGATGACTTACGATCCGGTACCCGAGATCACCTTACCGTTGATGCATGCCATGGTTGAAGCTGGTGCGGATGTGATAGAACTGGGGGCGCCGTTCTCCGATCCGATGGCCGATGGCCCGGTGATACAGGCTGCCTCAGAGCGCTCACTGGCCCACAACACCAGTCTGCATGATGTGTTCTCACTGGTGACCGAGTTTCGAAAAACAGACGACAGCACGCCGATCGTGATGATGGGTTATCTCAACCCGATCGAAGTGATGGGTTATGATGCTTTTGCACAACAGGCATCTGCCTGCGGTATCGATGGTGTCATCACCGTTGATATGCCGCCGGTCGAGGCAGCGGATTATGTCCCTGCATTGAAGACGCATGGTCTGGATCCGGTCTTTTTGCTGGCGCCGACCAGTACTGAAGAACGAGTTAAAAACCTGGCTGATGTCGCCAGCGGTTTTGTTTATTATGTATCCCTGAAAGGCGTCACCGGTGCAGCGACGCTGGATGTCGCCGGTGTCGAGCAGAAAGTGGCTCAGATCAGGCAGTTCATCGACCTGCCCATCGGTGTTGGCTTCGGCATCAGTGATGCCGAATCAGCAGCAAAAGTCTCCAGGTGCTCAGATGCGGTAGTCGTGGGTAGTGCAATCGTTAAAAAAATGACCTTGAACAGCGGGAAAACCGAGCAAGATAGGTCTATAATTATCAAAGAAATCAGTGATATACTATCTGCAATGCGCGCTGCTATGGATGCCGCCTAAGATATTGACGTGATTAGCTGATTTTGAACATGCCACAAAAATTACAGAACAGGTATATAAAATGAGTTTAAGCTGGTTTGAAAAATTGATGCCAACGAGCATCCGAACCGACAGCAGTACGAAGCGCGGTGTACCTGAAGGTCTTTGGACCAAGTGCACATCTTGCAGCGCCGTATTATATCGTGCTGAACTGGAACGCAATCTCGATGTATGTCCCAAGTGTAATCATCACATGCGTATCTTCGGGCGTAAACGTATCGCCATATTTCTCGATGAAGGACCGACAGAAGAGATCGGCGCAAACCTGGTTCCATTCGACAAGTTAAAATTCAAAGATAGCAAGAAATACAAGGACCGCTTGCTGCAGGCACAGAAGAACACAAACGAGAAAGATGCGCTCATCGCCATGAAAGGCAAAGTGAAAGGCGTACCTGTTGTCGTCGCTGCTTTTGATTTTCGATTCATGGGCGGCTCCATGGGTTCGGTAGTGGGTGAGCGTTTTCTCAAAGCTGCAACTGTCGCACTGGAAGAAAAGATTCCTTTCATCTGTTTTTCTGCATCAGGTGGAGCACGTATGCAGGAAGCATTATTCTCATTGATGCAGATGGCAAAGACCAGTGCTGTCCTTGCCAAGCTGGCTAAGAACCGCGTGCCTTATATCTCAGTTCTAACTGATCCCACGATGGGTGGTGTGTCAGCGAGTTTTGCTATGCTGGGCGACGTACACATCGCTGAGCCTAAAGCGCTGATCGGTTTTGCCGGTCCACGCGTTATCGAGCAGACCGTCGGTGGCACACTGCCTGAAGGTTTCCAGCGTAGTGAGTTTTTGCTGGAGCATGGTGCTATCGATATGGTTGTCGATCGCCGTGACCTGCGTGACCGTATCGCAAGCCTGGTGTTAATGCTATCCAATAAACCGGCGACTCAGACCCTGTAGAAGTTCATTCGGTAATGGTCCTCGTGAAGAGGACCGGTGCGATATGCGATTTGAATGCCTCGATGACTGGCTTGCCTGGCAGGAAAGTCTCAATCCCAAAGAAATAGATCTTGGCCTTGACCGTGTAAACCGCGTGTTAGAACGGGCAGGTCTGCCCAAAGAGTTCAACTGTCCGTTGATCACGGTGGCCGGTACCAATGGTAAGGGGTCTGTGGTCGCCATGCTCGAAGCTATCGCCGCTGCTGCCGGGCTGAATGTCTGCAGCTATACCTCGCCGCACATCTTTAGATACAACGAACGCATAAAAATTAATACCAGGCCGGTGGACGATGTTTCGCTATGTAAAGCATTCGAGCATATCGATAAGGCGCGTGGTGATATCCCGTTGACCTATTTTGAATTCGGTACACTGGCAGCCATCGATGTATTTTTCAGGCAGCAGCCGGACCTGGTGATACTTGAGGTCGGTCTTGGCGGCCGGCTCGATGCCGTCAATGTGATGGATGCCGATGTCAGTATCGTAACCTCGATCGCGATCGACCATATCGACTGGCTGGGCGATGACCGTGAAGCAATCGGTTTTGAAAAAGCAGGTATTTTTCGCTCGCGAAAAACAGTCGTCTGTGGTGAGCTTGATCCTCCACAGAGCGTTGTTGCAGAAGCCGGTAAAAAACAGTGCAGATTCCTGCTGGCAGGGCGTGATTTTGATGTCCTGGATGAAGACAACAGCACTGGTGCTGAATGGAGATTGAACAGTCCTTTTCATGCTATCACGGGCTTGCCGGCACCTGGCCTGAAGGGTGATTTTCAAAAGTTTAATGCTGCCACTGCCATAGTAGCCTTGCAGGCAATACAGAATTGTTCATTGCTAGATAAACAGGTCGATCTCGATCTTGCTTCGAAATCATCGATAGCGGGGCTCGTGCTGGCAGGGCGGTTCCAGAAGCTGCAAGGTAATCCTGACGTATTTGTGGATGTCGCTCATAATCCTCACGCCGCATCGGCGTTGGCATCACAGCTGAAATTGACAGCTGGCGCTACAGGCAGGACATGGGCTATCGTAGCGATGCTGGCAGATAAAGATGTCGCCGGTGTGCTGGAAAAGCTTGTTCCAGATATCGATATCTGCTGTATCGCCGGCCTGGGAAATGTTGCCAGGGGTCTGACTGCCGAGGCGTTTCTGGAAAAGCTGCCGGAGCAGGTTTTACACTGGGTGATACCTGCTATAAGCGCGGAAAATCGACATGATTTGGCCGTAAATCAGTGTACAATGCTGTCTGAAACAGTGCTGCTGAGTACAAGCGTAGCAAAGGCATGCCAGTTGGTGTTGTCAAAAGCGGACATAACTGATCGTATAATTATTTTTGGTTCGTTCTATACGGTTACTGAAGCGATGCAATTTTTTTCTGTGAACAATGATATTTTGGAGTTAAAAAACTAGTGGAAGCGCCTTTACAACAACGTATTGTCGGTGCCATTGTTCTGGTTACGCTCGGGGTTATCTTTATTCCCGCTTTACTCGATGGATCGGGTTACCGTTCACGCCAGGTTCAGGATATCGAGATCAAGGAGAAACCCGAGTTTCCACCATTGACCCAGAAGAAGGTGACGCCCATCCCTACCCCACTGGAGGCAAACAGGCAGGAACAGGTGCAGGTACAGAAAACTGATCCCGAACAGGTACATAAAAAACCGGTGAAATCATTTGCGCTACAGGTCGGTACCTTTGGTAGTAATGAAAATGCAGAGAAAATGCGTGATGAGATGATAAAAGCAGGCTATAACGCGTTTGTTCATAAATCAACATCCAAGGGAAAAACCAGTTACAAGGTCAGGGTGGGGCCTGAGCTGGAGCGTAGTGTTCTGGAAAAAATAAAGTCTGACCTCAAAAAATCAAAGAAAATTGATGCTTATGTGGTCAATCATCCTTAGGAATATGGGCCATACGTTCTCATCATGTGCTTTCAGAAAGCCGGCAAAAGCGTATAATAGCCTTTTAGAAAAACACATGTGAATTTCATGACAGTCGTAGACGTAGTCGTAATATTTGTAATCTTCCTCTCTGCCTTGTTCAGCCTGATCCGCGGCTTTGTCAAAGAAGCTATCTCGCTGGCAACCTGGATCATCGCTATCTGGCTAGCTGCAACCTTTGCCCCCAAACTGGCTGCCGCACTGCCGAATTCTATCGAGTCTGAAGCTGTGCGCCAGGCGATCGGATTCGGTGTATTATTTGTAATGACGCTGATCGTCGGTGCTATCGTCAATACACTGGTCAATCAGATCGTGAAAAAAACCGGGCTTTCCGGTGCGGATCGAATCTTTGGCGTGATTTTCGGTGTACTGCGCGGTGGCCTGATTATTATCGTCTTCGTCGTCATCGCTGGTATGACGCCATTACCTGATGCCGAGTGGTGGCAGTCGTCGACTTTACTGCAATGGTTTGAAAGTGCGGCCATGGTTATTCAGGACTATATCCCGGAAGACCTGGGTCTTTCTTACCAACCAACGAAATAAAGAGAAGCGTCATATGTGTGGTATTACCGGTATAGTTGCGCACAGCGCAGTTAATCTTGACCTGTATGAATCATTGTCCGTATTACAGCACCGTGGTCAGGATGCGGCGGGAATAACGACCTGTGAGAATGGCCGCTTCTACATGAAGAAGGGCAACGGCCTGGTACGTGATGTATTCTATAAGAAACACATGCAGCGACTACCGGGAAAGATGGGCATCGCCCATGCACGTTACCCGACTGCAGGTACCTCGTCATCAGCTGAAGCGCAGCCGCTGTATGTGAACTCTCCTTACGGTATTGCACTGGCGCATAATGGCAACCTCACTAATGCCGAGCAGTTGAAGGAAGAGCTGTTCCAGACCGAGCTCAGGCATCTGAATACCGATTCAGATACCGAAGCGCTGCTCAATATATTCGCGCATGAACTGCATTTAATCGCCAAGCCGGCCTTCAATCACGAAGACATTTTTACCGCGGTAGAGGGCATACACCGCCGTTGCCGTGGCGGTTATGCCGTGGTCGCCATGGTGGTCGGTAAAGGCATACTGGCGATCCGTGATCCATATGGTATTCGCCCGCTGTGCTATGGTACGCGTGAAACCGAACAGGGGCTAGATTATATGGTGGCCTCTGAGAGTGTGGCATTACAGGCACAGGGGTTTGAACTGGTAAGAGATGTGGAGCCGGGTGAAGCGATATTCATCAGTGAAGAAGGAGAAATGTTTGCCAGGCAATGCTCGAACAACCCGATATTGTCTCCCTGTATCTTTGAGTATGTCTATTTTGCCCGGCCTGATTCAATCATCGATGGTATCTCCGTATATAAATCACGTCTGCGCATGGGACAGACGCTGGTGCAGAAAATCCTGCGAGAAAAGCCTGACCATGATATCGATGTCGTTATCCCTATTCCCGACACCAGTCGCAGTACCGCGCTGGAAGTTGCTTTTCATCTCAATGTCAAGTATCGCGAAGGTTTTATCAAGAACCGATATATCGGTCGTACTTTTATCATGCCGGGGCAGAAAGAACGCAAGAAATCTGTGCGCCAGAAATTAAACCCGATAGAGCTGGAGTTTGCGGGCAAGAATGTTCTACTGGTGGATGATTCTATCGTGCGCGGTACAACGTCCAAGCAGATAGTGCAGATGGCACGTGAAGCCGGTGCCAAGAAAGTCTATATGGCTTCAGCTGCACCACCGGTACGCCATCCAAATGTCTATGGCATAGATATGGCCTCGCATAAGGAATTCGTCGCACACAACAGGACCGTGGAAGAGATCACCGAGATCATCGGTGCAGACTGGTTGATCTATCAGGATCTGGAGGACCTGATCAAGGCAGTACGCAAAGGCAACAGGGCGGTCACTGAATTTGACTGTTCATGTTTTGATGGCAAGTATATTACGAATGATGTTGATGAGGCTTATTTCAAACGTCTGAATGATCAACGAAACGATTCGGCCAAGAATAAAAAGAATATCAAGACAGCTGGAAAGTTATAAAACTGTACAGCCATAAGCCACGTGTAATAGATCATTGAATCGATAACACTATTCGAGTTATGGATGATGTCAGTGCTGCTATACCTCTGGCACCAGTCCCATCGATTCCGCCAGTAAACCTAGAGCTAGCATCAGCCATAAGATGCTACCGGCGACTATCAGCAGGTAGTTCCACAGGCTGTACTTGTAGTTCAGATATCCCAGCATATCGTTGTTTATCCTGTTCACTGTTGCCTGCACCGTGACCAACGGGTATGCACTCAGCAGGAAGATCACGAGTGAGACTATGATCATGGTGTTGTCTGGCAACATCTCCAGCATGCCGGAATCCATTGGTATCTTGTCGATGAAATTACCGATAATGATTGCAGCGACGAATAATGTCGCCATCAGGTTTGCATTGAATTTATGTTTATCTTCCAGTCCCTCAGCGCTTTTGTTTATCCGTCTGAACAGTGAGTGAGTGAAAAAAATAGAGAAGATAGCACGCATCATTGGAAAGATTTTCTTACTCATCCAGGGCTGTTGCAGCGTCCAGTTCTTATAGAACCAGTAGACGCCATAGAGGCCAAAACTCAGGAGGTAGAGTGTTATTAACTTGCCTTCGGAAACGGCGAAGTACTGAAGCGGTTCTTCATCTTTCGAGATGCTGCCAGTCAGCTCATCGTTGTTATCAGGCACTTCAGATCTTTTACGCTCGAGTTCTTCGGTATGCTCTGGAACGGTATTGATCTCTCTATCTGATTCGTTCATGCCAGTCTCGCCAATAAGCTTTCGGATAAAATATAATGCGGGCTTCGATTCTAGCGCAGAAATTTTGATTGAGGAACTTCCTCGGCGGCCTATTTAATATAAGCTATTGATTATACTTTCAACTGTGTAATACTCTGGATTCGTCTATACAAGGTGGTAAATTGAACTCTATAAATGTCAATGTTTCACAGCAGCAGCTTCGCCTGCTTGATGAGGATGGCAACCTGATCCATCAGTATCCCGTGTCGACCTCAAAATATGGTACCGGTAACCAGAATGGCAGTGAGCAGACACCGCTCGGACTTCATCGTATCAAAGACAAACTGGGTGGTGCCATGCCGGTCAATGAAGTTTTTATCGGTCGCTTGCCTCATGGTAACCTCGAAGAGTGTATCGAACGTGGTGTGGAATTGCCTGATGACGTTATCATGAGCCGGATAATGTGGCTCGAAGGTATGGAACCTGGGCGTAACAAGGGTGGTTTTGTCGATACCTATCAGCGCTACATCTATATCCATGGGACCAACCATGAAGATGATATAGGTAAACCCTCGTCGATAGGGTGTATACGAATGCGTAACAAGGATATAGTCGAACTGTTTCGGCTGGTTGACGTCGGTACCGAAGTGCTCATAGAAGAATAGTTATGATCTGATACCGTTTTAGCAAGAATATTTAACAAATTTAACCATGACAGACAAAAATATTAAATCAGATACGTCAGGCCTGGGCTTTGCTTCGAAAGCAGTCCGTGCTGGACAGCGACGTACACAGGAAAATGAACATAGTGAACCGATCTTTACCACGTCGAGTTTTGTTTTCTCATCAGCCGCTGAGGCCGCAGCAAAATTTTCAGGTGAACAAGCGGGCAATATCTATTCGCGTTTTACCAATCCGACAGTAAGGGTTTTCGAGCAACGCCTGGCTGCCCTGGAGAATGCTGAATGCTGTGTCGCCACTGCCTCGGGTATGTCCGCGATAACGGCAACGATTTTAGGCCTGCTGAAAACCGGTGATCACCTGGTTTCGTCGCGCAGTATATTCGGAACCACGACAGTCCTGTTTAACAATATCATCGCTGGTTTAGGCATCGAAACAAGCTTCGTCGAACTCTCGGACCTGGGCGCCTGGGAAAAAGCCATCAGGCCGGAAACAAAGCTGCTATTCCTTGAGACGCCATCAAACCCCCTGGGGGAACTTGTCGATATCACGGCATTATCCGAGATCGCGCATAAGCATGGCTGCCTGTTAGCAGTCGATAATTGTCTATGCACCCCGGCCTTGCAACAGCCTTTAAATCTGGGCGCCGATATCGTTATTCATTCGGCTACCAAGTATATCGACGGGCAGGGGCGCTGTATGGGAGGCGCGGTATGCGGTACAGAAGAAATTGTTGGTGGTGGAGTCTTTGGTTTTCTGCGTAGTGCAGGGCCGACCATGAGTGCATTCAATGCCTGGGTTTTTCTCAAAGGCCTGGAGACTTTAAAGCTGCGCATGAAAGCGCATTCGGCTGTGGCTCTGGAACTGGCAGAATGGCTGGAGCAACAGCCAGGGGTAAAGAAAGTCTATTACCCGGGTTTGCAGAGCCATCCGCAATATGCACTGGCTAAAGTCCAGCAGAGCGGATTCGGCGGTGTCGTATCATTCGAGCTAAACGGTGGCAAAGATGAAAGCTGGCACCTGATCGATAGCACCAGGATGCTTTCGATCACGGCGAACCTCGGTGATGCTAAAACCACGATCACGCATCCGGCAACGACGACACACGGCCGTTTAACACCTGAACAGCGTGCCGATGCCGGTATTTCGGATAGTTTGATACGTGTTGCTGTTGGCCTCGAAGACATCGATGATATCAAGGCCGATCTGTTGCGCGGAATGTCTTAGACGGTAGTTCTTTTTGGGCTCAGATCAGTAGCATTCATACAGAGTTTAGGTCAACACGGAAAACGGGTTGCCTATATCTTTGACCGCCTGATGGAATTTTCGGCGACCTGCTCGGTCCCAGCATCCATGAAAAATAATCTGCGCTCAATCCTGCTTGGTTTGTTACTGGCTTCTGAGGTAACAGTCGCAGATAACAGTTCTGGGAGCGCTATCAGAACAGCAAACAGTCCGCAGAACCGAGTCGTATTACTGGAACTCTATACTTCTGAGGGCTGTAGCAGCTGTCCACCCGCCGACAGGTTTTTGAGTAGCCTGAAGTCAGCTGGAATAAGTGCCGAGCAACTTATCCCGATGGCGTTACATGTGACCTACTGGGACTATATCGGCTGGAAAGACCGTTTTGCAAAAAAACAGTATGATCAGCGCCAACGAGAACTGGCTGGTAAGAACAAGCTAAGGACTATCTATACGCCGCAGTTTGTGCTCTCGGGACGGGACTATCGTAGCTATGCAACATTTAGTAACGATGTTAATAAGCTTTCTGCTGAAACTGCTAGCGTTACCTTATCACTTTCGGTAAGTATCTCGCCGGATAGAAAAGATGGTGCCAGCATACAACTGGATCTCAGTGCAGATACTACGAAGAGCGAAGTCGATAAGCTTGCTTTCTACCTGGTGATTACCGAGGATAATTTAAGTAGTGATGTGGGTGACGGCGAGAATGAAGGCAGTACTTTGCGTCATGATTATGTGGTCAGACAGTTCCTGGGGCCATATTATCAAACAGGCACAGAACGCCATTTAACACGGCAGCAGACAGTTGCTGTGCAACCGGATTGGAAATGGGAAGATATCAGTATCGTAGCGTTTGCAGAAAATGCGCAAACAGGAGAGGTGTTACAGGCTGTCAGACTGGAGTACTAAACTGTTTATGATTCAGGCAGTTCTTTATGCAGTTCTTTATAAAGTTCTTAAGCAGCTCTATTTTTCCCTGTCTTTTATTTGTTTCTGTTCATTCGGCTTATGACCAAAGCCTAGAACTGCATAGATAGGACAGAATGCAGCGATACCTGATATCAGAGGGATCAGGCCAAGCCAGCCTAACCTCCAGAGATACATCCATTCGAATTCAAGGATACTGGTCTGTGGGCCGAACCATGCAAGTGCGATCAGCATGAATCCGAAGATTATTCTGGATAGCTGACTAAATATACCTAAATTACACATTGAGATAACACGCTGTATTAATCACTATGAGTTAATCTTAATATATTTGTATGTAGTCGTCCCTGACTATCATCACAATTTCAGAAAATATTTTGTCGCACAGAAATATAATCTAGCAGGTCTTGAAGCCAAACAGTTTATAAGCCGGACAGAACTTGAAGATACCTGTTGCTAGCGGCACCAGGCCAACCCAGCCCCAGACAACATTCTGACCGATAATCTGATCACCGACAAAGACCAGGCTGATTAAAAACAGGCCTGCAATAATACGAACGATACGATCTATTCCACCTACATTACACATGATAAATACTCCTCTTGGTTTGTTAGTGACGTTATATTATATCGTCGGGTGGTTGTCGTCAGTGACATTGTCACATTGATGAAAGATTTTACAAAGTACTACAGCTAAGGCTGTTGCTAGTCTTCAGTTTAAAGACCACAATGACAGTGGTCAGGTCAGTGGTTAATGATATCCTGCAAGGCCGTGCTATCGATGATCTTTATATTGCCACGGTTGATAATTATTACGCCTTTGGATTCGAGTTCCTTTAACTGTCGGCTGATGACTTCACGTGCGCTACCGAGTTCCGTCGCGATGTTCTGGTGGGTCGATGTCAGGATGTCATCGTCATCACGCTGGCTGAGTAGATGCTTCGCCAGGCGCACATCGATTTTTCCAAAAGCGACTTCTTCGACCAGTGTTATCAGGTCGCTGAGATGGCTGGAGAAGGCAGAGAAAACCATCTCCCTGAAAGTGCTGGAAGACTTCAGCGCTTCATTGAAGCGGCCTACCGGTATGGCTAAAGCAGTCACCACAGTCTCGGTTTTGCCTTCTGCAGGATAGTTCTTGTTGCCCAATAAACAGGAGGTGGTCAGCACACATGAATTACCGGTGAACAACCTGTATAGCAGTATCTCTCTGCCATTCTCCGCACGGGTGAAAACTTTTACCTTGCCATCGAGGATGATGAGATAGTTATTGCATGCATCCCCCTGGTGGAACACGGTTTTATTTTGCGGCAAGGTGATTATGCTGGATATATCGAATAACTGGCATACTGCATCATCTGCAGACTTCTCCAGTTCAGGCAGGTATTGCCGCCAGCCATTAGCCTTCATATTGTTAGACACAGGCTGTTGGCCATATGGCTTCGACCTGTAACTTGATGGCTTGTAACTTCAGAACTGGTATCATGACTGATACCAGTGATATTGAAGTGCCTTCAGTACTTTATTGCTGTAGACCTTTGAACCGGCGCTACCATTGTACCTGGCGAGTGCTTTATGCAGGTCGTTGTTCTCCATGTCCATATAATATTTCAGGATGGTGCAGCCCATACGCAGGTTGGTCTTCATGTCTATCAGGTTGTCGTCTGGACGGCCGATCTCGTCCAGCCAGAAAGGCATGATCTGCATCATCCCCTGGGCGCCGGATTTAGAGATAGCATAGGTGTCAAAGTGACTCTCGACTTCGATCAGTGCCAGTACCAGTTCGGGTTGCAGCTCAGACCTGGTCGCTTCATGATGGATCTGCTTGAGCATGCTGAGACGCATTTCCTCGTTTTTGACAAAACGTTTGAGTCGGTTGGACATATCCAGTAGCCAGACTTCAGCATGAAAACGGTCATCGAAACTTTCTGATGAGTTAATCGCCTCGGTCAACAGCAGGCGAAGCCTGGGATCAACTGACTGAGCGTCAGCAGACGCCTGGCTGACGGTAGATGTATTGAGGATTAATACAAACAGTAAAGCGGTTAAGCGTGTAATCATGAGTTAAATATACACATAATTGGTGTTTTTTCATTAAATGAAAGTAAAAAAGCTTTGAACCGCAGAGACGCAGAGAACAACACTTTATTAGTTAGCTGCGCCGTAGGCGCAACTAACAAAAACAAGCTCAGCGCCTCGGTAATTGCTCCTGCATTACTCTACTTACGGGCGTCCTGCCCTAATCTGCGATGAAAAAAAGATTTTACTTTGCGCTTTTACGTTCGATTATTTTGTTAAGAAAGCGATGATCTCATTTATAGCAATATCCTGGCTGTCTTCGGCATCGCGTTTTTTATATTCCACCTTGTCGTCTTTCAGGCCACGGTCACCAATGACGATACGATGAGGTATGCCGATCAGGTCGAGGTCTGCCAGCATGCCACCGAGGCGCGCCTTTTCATCATAGAGTAATACATCTAGTCCCGCAGCCGTCAGGTCATCATGCAGCTTTATCGCAACACTGCTGACCTCGTCGGACTTCTGCATGTTTATCGGTGCGATAGCGACATCGAATGGCGCCAGGCTCTGTGGCCAGATGATGCCATTGTTATCATGGTTCTGTTCGATGGCAGCCGCCACGATTCGGGTCACGCCGATACCATAGCAGCCCATGGTCATGGTGGTTGCCTTGCCGTTCTCGTCGAGCACGGTCGCATTCATCGCTTCGGAATATTTTTTTCCGAGCTGGAATATATGGCCGACTTCGATGCCGCGGACTATAGACAATGTGCCTTTACCATCCGGGCTGGCGTCACCTTCTACGATATTTCTTATATCGGCAACGTCAGGTACGGCGCAGTCCCGTTCCCAGTTGGTGCCAACCAGGTGCTTGCCATCGATATTTGCACCGCAGACGAAATCAGCACATTGCAGCGCGTCATGGTCAGCGATCACTTTTATCTTCAGCCCGACCGGTCCTAGCGAACCGGCAGAACAGCCAGCGACTTCTTTGATCTGTTCATCACTGGCAAAACAAAGCGGTGACGCTACATCTTCAAGGTGTTCTGCTTTGATCTCGTTCAGTTCATGGTCACCGCGGAGTACCAGTGCGACGACGGAACCTTCTTCACTGCCTTCGACAAGGAGGGTCTTCAGGCACTGTGAAGCATCGACCGAGAGAAACTGGCTGACTTCTTCGATACTGTGTTGCCCTGGAGTATCGACGGTGGTCATCTCTGCTGAAGCAGCAGGACGAGGAGTATCAGCACGCAGTGCTTCTGCTTTCTCTACGTTTGCCGCGTAATCGCTTTCACTGGAGAACGCGATAGCATCTTCGCCTGAATCTGCCAGCACATGAAACTCATGTGAGCTGTTGCCACCGATCGAGCCGCTGTCCGCCATCACCGCACGGAACTCCAGTCCCAGGCGGGTGAAAATCCTGCTGTATGCCTGGTACATCACATCATAGGTGTCTTGCAGACTGTGCTGACTGCTGTGGAAAGAATAGGCGTCTTTCATCAGGAACTCGCGGGCGCGCATGACACCAAAACGAGGCCTGACCTCATCACGGAACTTGGTCTGTACCTGGTAGTAGGTTACAGGTAGTTGCTTGTAGCTGGACAGCTCCTTGCGTGCCAGGTCGGTGATGATCTCTTCATGGGTCGGACCGAAACAGAACTCCCTGTCATGGCGGTCTTTCAGGCGTAATAGTTCAGGGCCATATTGTTCCCAGCGACCAGACTCCTGCCAGAGTTCACTGGGCTGTACTGCCGGCATCAGGATCTCCAGTGCACCGCAGTTGTCCATCTCTTCGCGTACGATGTTTTCGACCTTGCGCATGACACGCAGACCCAGCGGCAGCCAGGTGTAAAGACCTGACGCCAGTTTTCTTATCAGGCCGGCACGCAGCATCAGCTGGTGACTGCTGATCTCGGCGTCTGAAGGGGTTTCTTTTAGGGTGGTTAACTGGAATTTGGATAAATACATAGTAGCTGCGCTCGATAGAATGTGCGCATTTTACCAACTAATCCACAAGATGCGACTGTGATTTAATGAATACTGGCCAGTGTCTGTTTGTTATTACAGTCGATCGGGTTTTGCTTGTATATTCAGCCGGTTATCTGTTTGTAAATACTTTTGGATGAAACGGTCTAAAAGGTGCGATTGTCCCAGCCCCACATATGCCGTTGCGGACTGGAAAACTCTATGTAGATACGTGAACTGTTTATATTAAGTTCGCTGTCGAGGAATGCGCAGATCTTAGAACAGAAGTTCGGGGTATTGTTTTCGGGTAGCCCCAGGCTTTTAAGTTTCACATGAGCTGCGGGTTCATCGCTACCGGCAAAGATCAGGGTTTGCCCGGGGCTTATTTTTACCATCACATAACTTTCGGGCTTTCCCAGAATCTCCGCGGTCAGCCTGGATGCGCGCTGTGCGAGCTGCTGACAATCATCGACTGGGGTATTGGTAGAAATTTCTAACAGGGGCATGACTGGTTTACCGGTTATTTGCAGTACTTTTGCTGCTTCTTCCTGGCTGCAGATATGCGTTGCTGACGCTGTTCGTCGCTCAGGTAGCTGTATTCGCCTTTATCGTTGATCTCTCTCATACGGCCTCGACTGGATATGGCCTGCAGATCACTCTTCGCCTCGTTACACAGTTTACGGTTCTCGCGACTGACTTTCCTCTGTTCTTCAGCTTCTTTTCTTTTCTTGTCCCTTGCTTCCTGGTCAGACTTTACTATGTCTACTTCATCTTTATTCATAGTCCGTGGCGCGGTTGTTTCGTTGGTACGGATAGGGACTTTCTCTGCACCGGTATTACCGGGTTGTTCACCATAATGTACCTGGCCGTCCTCATCTACCCACTTGTAGATTCCAGCATGTGAAGGTGACAGGCTCAGCATTAGAAAGGATGCTGTGATGATACTGGCGAAACGTGTGTTTTTGTGCATTATCTGTATTTACCCATTGGCAAGCTTGTTAGGTTAAAATAGCCGTTAATGTCCATAAAATCAATAACCGTGCCTTTTCTGACGAAACAAATAGTTACAGTGATCAAATACAATCGAGCATATGCGTAATGGCTGATCGTCGTCTAAAAATATTTCATACCGTTGCCAGGCTGCTTAACTTCACCAAGGCCGGTGAGCACCTGCATATGACCCAGCCTGCAGTAACCTTTCAGATACGGCAACTGGAAGACCAGTTCAATACCCGCCTGTTCGACCGCACGCATAATAAGGTTACTCTGACCGAAGCGGGCAAGCAGGTCTATATGTACGCCGATCGTATACTCAAGCTGTATGACGATATGAACCATAGTATCACCGAGATGACCGGTGATGTCAGCGGTGGTGTCTCTCTCGGTGCGAGCACCACCATCGCTGAGTACATGCTGCCACTGCTGATAGGTGAATTCAAGGGCAAGTTTCCTGATGTCAATATCAGCCTGAAGGAGGCGAACTCCGAAGATATCATCGCCATGGTAGAAAATAACGTGGTTGACCTCGCCATCGTCGAAGGCTCGGTGAATAACAAGAACCTCATCGTCGAGCAGTGCCGTGTCGATCAGCTGCTGGTTATTATGCCGAATAATCATCAGCTCGCCAAAGAGTCGACGCTTCACGTGAAAGATATCCTGGGTCACCCGTTTATCTGCCGTGAGAGTGGTTCCGGTACCCAGGAAGCGATCACCAACTATGTCGAACAGCAAAATCCTGACGGTATCCTGAACGTCTGTTTCGAGCTCAGTAGCCCAGAGGCGATCAAGGGTGCAGTGGAAGCCGGTATGGGGATATCTATCGTCTCACGTGCCAGTATCGAGAAGGAGTTGCGCCTCGGTACCCTGACTGCAGTCGAGCTGTCACCAAAGCTTGAACGTCCTTTTTCGTTCGTACGTCAACGTTATAAATTCAAGTCACGTGCAGCCGATGAATTGTTAGGTTTTGCCCAGGAATTCTGTAAAAATATGGCCTGATCAGTTTCGCTGACGTGACTATTGCTATGTGTGGCCTCCATGATGAATAACGACAACAAGATCAAAGACAGCAAAGCACTGATCGAGCTTTATGAAGCCATGGATGACGAACGAAAACGCAGCCTGTGCGATTATGCAGACTTCCTGTATGCACAGGCAGAACCTGTCAGCAAGGAAATTCCGGAACCTGACGATATCCCGCGCCCGGAAAAGGAGACCGTGGTAGGTGCGGTCAAGCGGTTAAAAACAAAATATCACATGGTCGAGAGTATGACCGTTTTTTCGGCAGCATCAGCACTGATGACAGACCATATGGTCAAGGGTCGTGATGTGGTTGAAGTCATCGATGACATGGAACTGCTGTTCGATGATGCCTACAAAAAACTATTAGAGGATAACGAATGATCGACGTTATCCGAAGCTGGTTTGAAAAGCATTTTTCCGATCCGCAGGCGATCATGCTCATCGCCATCCTGGTAGTGGGCGGGATACTGGTACTATACCTCGGGAGTATCCTGTCGCCGGTCCTGGCTGGTATCATCATCGCTTATGTACTGGAAGGTCTGGTCAGGAAGATTAGTAACCTCGGGCTGCCTCGCTATGCCGCGTTTATCATCAGCTACCTGTTGTTCATTACCGGGCTTGCCTTGATCCTGTTTGGCCTGGTGCCGCTAGTGATCAGTCAGATGACACAACTCATTACTGACTTCCCCCGCATCCTGGAAAAAGTACAGCAACTGATACTCACCATTCCGGAACATTACCCAATATTTAATGACCAGGAGATCGAGAAGATGCTCGGCAGTTTCTCTTCAGAACTGGTCAGCCTCGGGCAGAAACTGGTCACCGTCTCGCTGGCTTCTGCGGTCGATGCCTTCACCGTGGTGGTATACCTGGTGATGGTGCCGTTGATGGTGTTTTTCATCCTCAAGGATAAGACGGAAATATTAAACTGGTTCAGGCGTTTCATCCCGGAAGACCGTGGTCTGGCATACTCGGTGTGGAAAGAAGTCGATGCCAAGATGGGTAACTACATACGCGGTAAATTACTGGAGGTCGTCATCGTCGGTGTCGCAACCTTCATTCCACTGAAGTACATGGGCATGAACTATGCCGCTACTATGAGCCTGCTGGTGGGCCTCTCGGTCATCATACCTTATGTCGGCGCGGTGGCAGTGACCATACCTGTGGCGATGATCGCCTGGTTCCAGTGGGGTGCCAGCAGTGACTTCGCCTACCTGATGATTGCCTACCTGATAATACAGTTTTTGGATGGCAATGTGCTG
>SWCD01012009.1_pt1 | contig 59926 bp, 47 predicted proteins | sample 4693011 | NCBI WGS metagenome assembly SWCD01 (sample SAMN10267278, study PRJNA491770) | bioreactor metagenome | isolation source: DHS bioreactor inoculated with marine | place: Japan: Omine Ridge, Nankai Trough
CCGCGGTTAGACGGAAAGACCCCGTGCACCTTTACTACAGCTTCACACTGGCATTAGGTCAGCGATGTGCAGGATAGGTGGTAGGCTTTGAAGCAGGAACGCCAGTTTCTGTGGAGCCTCCCTTGAGATACCACCCTTCGCTCGCTTGATGTCTAACCGCGGTCCGTTATCCGGATCCGGGACCCTGTGTGGCGGGTAGTTTGACTGGGGCGGTCGCCTCCTAAAGAGTAACGGAGGCGCGCGAAGGTTGGCTCAGAGCGGTCGGAAATCGCTCGTTGAGTGCAATGGCAGAAGCCAGCCTGACTGCGAGACTGACAAGTCGAGCAGAGTCGAAAGACGGCCATAGTGATCCGGTGGTCCCGAGTGGAAGGGCCATCGCTCAACGGATAAAAGGTACGCCGGGGATAACAGGCTGATGGTGCCCAAGAGTCCATATCGACGGCACCGTTTGGCACCTCGATGTCGGCTCATCTCATCCTGGGGCTGGAGCAGGTCCCAAGGGTACGGCTGTTCGCCGTTTAAAGAGGTACGTGAGCTGGGTTTAGAACGTCGTGAGACAGTTCGGTCCCTATCTGCCGTGGGTGTAGGAGACTTGATGGGAGTTGCCCCTAGTACGAGAGGACCGGGGTGAACGATCCACTGGTGGACCAGTTGTCGTGCCAACGGCAGTGCTGGGTAGCTATGATCGGAAAGGATAACCGCTGAAGGCATCTAAGCGGGAAGCCCCCCCAGAAACAAGGTCTCCCTGAGGGCCGTGGTAGACCACCACGTCGATAGGCCGGAGGTGTAAGCGCAGCAATGCGTTCAGCTGACCGGTACTAATTGCCCGATAGGCTTGATTTGATCCAGTAGAAGCCAGGAAAAGCTTCGGAACAAAGTCAAAAGCATGACTTGGAAATACCTCGTGTTCCTTTCTCGGTTTGGTGGTCATAGCGCGAGCAAAACACCCGATCCCATCCCGAACTCGGCAGTTAAGTGCCGTCGCGCCGATGGTACTGCGTCTTAAGACGTGGGAGAGTAGGTCACCGCCAAACCTAGAAAGGAACACGAAACGTATTCTCTCAAACGATGACAGCCCCATACCAAACAACCAATGGGGCAGCGCAATTGGCGCGGGATGGAGCAGCCCGGTAGCTCGTCAGGCTCATAACCTGAAGGTCGTAGGTTCAAATCCTACTCCCGCAACCAACTTTATACACACCAAATCAAAGCGTTACTCGGCGCTTTCAAGTGATTTTTCCGATTGCTATTTTAGTGACATTTGTGGGAATGCAGAGCCCATATTTTCTATAGTCGGTCAGCCCTTCCAGCAGTCGGTTGAGAATCCCGCTTTTTTCAGACCTAATCTTGGCTGGTAGATCGGGGTCGCGCTGAGGCGCTGTCACGACGTTTGTGAATGGCACCATAACGAGTCGCCTCGCCAAGGCCGTATCGCCGCCATCTATCACTGGCATGGCATTGGTCGTCATGAATATGACGAACTGGGGCCGAAATTCAAAATGCTCCTTGTACAGCGCCCGCGCGGTGATGACGTCTCCACCTGTCATGCGTTTAACCAACGCTGCGTCAAGGATCTCCCCTGTAGCGAGTTCAGATGTTGCAACCATCCGCGCCCCCTTGAGGCGTGCGAGATCATCCCTCACTCCGGCATTCTTCTGCCTAATGAAGGAACTGGGCTCCACGTTTGTCGAGTAATCCCCAAGCACACTGGCCACGGCATCGACTAAGGTCGATTTCCCGTTGCTGCCGGGTCCATGAAAGATGGTAAAGACCTGTTCTTTTGGGTATCCGAGTAGCGAATAGCCAAAAAGGCGGAGGACAAAGTTTCGTAGTTCTTCTGGCAAGGTGGAGGAGAGGAACCTATCAAACTCGGGGCAGGTTGCGTCTGGATCATAGTCTACTTCCGCCAGCTTGGTAATGCAGTCTACCGGCGAGTGCGGGCGAAGTGAGAAACCCGATAGGCAGAGGGTGCCGTTTGCTAAGTTGATCTCTACCTCTTGTTGATCGAAATCGTGGAAGTCTCGAGAAACACTTGGATCAGTTGAAACCAGATCGAAGACTTTTTTGATCTTACCGGCAGAGCGAAGACTGCGCGCTTGCTTGATGATATCCAAGTCGCCTCCAGAGAGTGCGACTTGGTAAAGGTTTTCAAGGCGGGTTTTGATTTGCTCTCTCGCATGCGCGCCTTCCGGGTCATTGGCCCAACGCCTTCCATCAAAACGGAGCCATCCTGTGGCAGGAGTGCGACAGGATGTTTCCGCGACAAACGGGGCTAAGAGTTTTGCTAGCGGCCCATCATCATATTCAACTCGCATACCGGCTGGGTAGTTTGAAATACTGCGAGCGATGCCAGCGACTTCATCTTCGGAGACCGTCGGCTAAGGGGGCCCGCAGGCCGCATGACGCATTGCCGACAATGCGATTTAGGTTAGCTTGATGCCATGTCCGAAACGCCCCCGATTCCCCGTGCCGATCTTATCGTGTGCCCTCAGTGCGATGCGGCGTTCCAGCTGCGCGTGCCGCCCCACGGCGAGCGGGCGGTTTGCGAGCGTTGCGGGACGGTTCTGATCGAGACCCGGCGCAAGGCGGGCCTGCAGATCATCGCGGTGTCGGTGACCGTGTTTATCCTGATCGTGGCGGCGACGGTGTTTCCCTTCCTGACGATCCGGGCCGGCGGGGTCAGCAACTCGGTCTCGATCCTGGATTCGGCGCTGGCGTTCGATGACGGCCCCTTTGTCGCGCTGGCGCTGCTGACGGCGGCGCTGATCCTGTTCATTCCGTTAAGCCGCGTGCTGCTGGCGATCTACGTGCTGACGCCCATCGTGTTGGACCGGCCACCGGCGCCGGGCGCGGTGGGGGCGTTTCGGTTGTCCGAGGCCCTGCGGCCGTGGTCGATGGCCGAGATCTTCGCGATCGGCTGTGCGGTCGCGCTGGTCAAGATCACCGATCTGGCCCAGGTGGCGCTGGGGCCCGCGTTCTGGATGTTCGCAGCGCTGGTGATCCTGGTGGTCGCCCAGGACCGGATCATGTGCCGCTGGTCGGTCTGGAATTCGCTGGACGAGGGGGCGCGCAGGTGAGCGCCGGGCGGATCGTCACCGCGCGCGAGTTGGGCGTCGTTGCCTGCACCCGTTGCGCTCAGGTCTGGCCTATTAGCACCGACATCTGCGGCCGCTGCGGCAAGCCATTGCAATCGCGGGGCGAAACCAGTCTTCAGCGGGTTTGGGCCCTGTGGTTCGTAGGCCTGTTTTTCTATGTGCCGGCGAACCTTTACCCGATGCTGCGCACCCGCACGCTGGTTCAGGTGCAGGAAGATACGATCATCGGCGGCGCGGTGGAACTGGCGACCCACGGGGCGCCGGGCGTCGCGATCATCATTCTGGTGGCCAGCGTGGTTATCCCTTTGGCGAAATTCATGGTGATCGCGTTTCTGGCGATCTCGGTGCAGCGCCGCTCGGCCGCGTCGAACCACCAGCGGCAGATGCTTTACGACGTGGTGGAATACATCGGACGGTGGTCGATGATCGATATCTTTGTGGTTGCGATCCTGTCATCTCTGGTGCAATTGAATGTGTTAGCTGCGATAAACCCCGGACCGGCCGCAATGTTTTTCGCGCTTTCGGTGATCTTTACCATGCTCTCGGCGCAGGCCTTCGACAGCCGCATGATCTGGGATGCGCAATCCGATCGGGGAGTGACGGACACAGATGAGTAATCCGCCCCCGCCCGTCAAAGTCGCCTCGCGCCGCAAAAGCTTCTTCCCGCGCATTTCCTTCGTCTGGCTGATCCCCTTGGCGGCGCTTGCCGTCGCACTTGGCGTGGCTTGGCAAAGCTACAACAGCCGCGGCCCGTTGATCGAGGTTGAATTCGTCAACGGTGCGGGGATCGCCCGGCGCCAGACGGAACTGCGGTTCCGGGACGTCGCCGTCGGCGTGGTCGAGGATCTGCGGTTCTCGGCCGATCTGGGAAAAGTGGTGGCGGTCATCCGGCTGAACAGTGCGATTGCGCCCTACGTGGACGAGGACGCGAATTTCTGGGTGGTGCGCCCCGAGGTCAGCGCGCGCGGCATCACCGGTCTGGATACGGTCCTGTCGGGCGTCTACATCGAAGGCGCGTGGAACGACCAGATCGAGCGTCCGCGCACCCGGTTCGAGGGTCTCGAAAACCCGCCCCTGCAACGCTATGGCAAGGACGGTCTGGTCATCACCCTGCGGACCGCCGCCGGCGGGTCGATGGCCGACGACAGCCCGATCACCTTCCGCGGCATCGAGGTGGGGCGCGTCGGCAAGGCGACCATCTCGGAAGAGGGCAACGCCGCCGTCGCCGAGGCCATCATCTATGCACAGCACGCCCGGCTGATCGCGCCCACGACCCGGTTCTGGGACACCTCGGGCTTTACCTTTTCGGTCGGTCCCTCGGGGGCCGAAATCGACTTTTCATCCTTCGCCACGCTGGTCGGCGGCGGGCTGACCTTTGACACCTTCGTGTCGGGCGGCGGCGCCGTCCGCGAAGGCTCGGTGTTCGAGGTATTTCCCGATCAGGCCGCGGCGCGCAGCAGCCTGTTCAACGCCTCCGAGGTCGACGCGCTGGAGATGCGGGTCATCTTCGATGAGAATATCTCGGGGCTTGCCGTGGATGCCCCGGTCGAGATTAGCGGCCTGAAGATCGGCAAGGTGCAAAGCGTCTCTGGCATGATCGACGCCGATGCGTTCGGCGACTCTCGGGTGCGGCTAAGCGCGGTTCTGGCGTTGCAGCCGGCCCGGTTGGGCCTGCAGGACAACGTGACGCCCCAAGGCGCGCTGGAGTTCCTGTCGCGGCGGATCGAGTCGGGTCTGCGGGCGCGCCTGGCCTCGGCCAGCCTGTTGACCGGCGGTCTTAAGATCGAGCTGGTCGAGACCGAGAATGCCGAGCCCTACCAGATGACGCTGACCGAAGGCGTCATGCCCATCATTCCCGCCACCGACAGCGAGATCACCGACGCCACCGCCACCGTCCAAGGGGTGCTGAGCCGCGTCAACAACCTGCCGGTCGAAGAGCTTCTGACCAGCGCGATCAGCTTTCTGGACAGCGCCAAGGCGCTGGCATCCGACAAGAACATCCGTGGGGTCCCCGAAGACCTGCGGGAATTGCTGGCCGAGATCTCGACCATCGTCGTCTCGGAGGACGTCCAGAACATCCCCGTGGCTCTGAACGCCTCGCTGACCAAGTTCGAGACGCTGATGTCCCAGTTCGACGAGCAAGAGCTTGCGACCAAGCTGGTCGATGCGCTTGAGGCCGCCGCCGCTGCCGGGCAGGGGATCACCACCTCGCTTGAAGGGGTGCCCTCGTTGATCGAACGGCTGGATAACGTGGCCGCCATGGCCGAGGAACTGCCCCTGCCGGAACTGCTTGAGCGGCTTTCGTCTGTGGCGCAATCCGCCGACACGCTTATCGGGTCCGACGCCGCGCAGGCGCTGCCCGCCGACGCCAGCGCCGCACTGAGCGAGGTGGCCGCCACCCTCAAGGATCTGCGCGAGGCCGACGGCGTCGCCAATATCAACGCGGCCCTCGTTTCGGCCCGCAAGGCCGCCGACGGGATCGCAAGTTCGACCGTGGGGGTGCCCGCGCTGATCGAACGGCTGGATAACGTGGCCGCGATGGCCGAAGAACTGCCCTTGCCGGAACTGCTTGCGCAGCTTTCGTCCGTGGCGCAATCCGCCGACACGCTGATCGGGTCCGAAGCCGCGCAGACGCTGCCCGCCGACGCCAGCGCCGCGCTAAGCGAGGTGGCCAGCATCCTCAAGGATCTGCGCGAGTCCGACAGCGTGACCAACATCAACGAAGCCCTCGCCTCGGCCCGCAAGGCCGCCGACGGGATCGCCAGTTCTACCGTCGGAATCCCCGCGCTGGTCGCGCGGCTGGATAACGTGGCCGCCATGGCCGAAGACTTGCCCTTGCCCGAGCTGGTCGAGCGGTTGTCGGCGCTGTCGGCCTCGGCCGATGCGCTGATCGACACGCCCGCCGCGCGCGCCTTGCCCGCCGACGCCAGCGCCGCGCTGGACGAGGTTGCGGCCACCCTGTCGGAACTGCGGGCCGGCGGCAGCGTCGCCAATGTGAACCGGGCGCTGGAATCGGCGCGCAAGGCCGCCGATGCGGTGTCCGAGTCGACCCGCGATCTGCCCGCGCTGATCCAGCGGATCGAATCCGTGGCCGCGATGGCCGGGGATCTGCCCCTGCCGGAACTGATCGAACGCCTGTCGACGCTGACCGAATCCGCCAACACGCTGATCGGGTCCGACGACGCCCAGCAGATCCCGACCGAGCTTGCCAAGGCGCTGGATCAGATCACCTCGACGCTCGCCGAGCTGCGCGAGGGTGGGGCGGTGACCAATGTGAACGCCACGCTGGACTCGGCCCGCAAGGCCGCCGACAGTTTCGCCATCACGACACAGGGTCTGCCCGCGCTGATCACCCGGTTGCGCGACGTGCTCAATCAGGCTGGCACCACCATCGCCGGTTATAACAAGGGCGAGGCCCTGAGCCGCGAGGCGCAGGACACGCTGCGCGACATTTCCACCGCCGCCGACGCGCTGACCTCGCTTGCCCGTATGCTCGAGCGTAATCCCAGCGCCCTTATCAGGGGAAGATGACATGATCAGACGCCTATCCGTGCTTGCCGCCCTTGCCGGGACCGCCGCGATTGCCGGCTGCAGCAACAACCCCGACCGCTATTCGGTCGCGGCGCCTCAGGCCTCGGCGCAGCAGCGCATCGCCTTCCGGGCGGTCGAGATCCGCAAGATCTCGCTGCCCGGCTATGCCGCCGCCGACGAGATCGCGCTGCAGGATCCCAGCGGCAAGGTGGTCGAAAACGACGAGGCGCTTTGGGCCGACAGCCCGGAACGTGCCATCGGGCTGGAACTGTCCCGCCATCTGGCGCGGATCACCAACGCGCGCATCGCCTCCGAGCCGTGGCCGTTCGAGGCCTACGCCGACGCCCGGCTCGAGTTGCGCTTTGCCGAGTTGGTCGCCAACACCCAAGGCGTGATGCGGGCCGAGGGGCAGTATTTCGTCTCTGCCACCAACGGCGGGCGCGAACGCTCGGGGCTGTTCGATCTGGCGGTGAACTTCGACCCCAACGGCGGCCCCCCCGCCATCGCCGAAGCCCGTGGCCGGCTGATCCTGGAACTGGCCGAGTTCCTTGCGCGGACGGCTTTGCGCTAGGCGGGCAGGGCGCGCGCTATTTCAACATGTGACTTAGGCTGGGTCGGCCGGGCGTGTCGCCCGGGCTGAACCGCTGCGTGTGCCAGCGCAGTCGTGCGAAGGGCGCCGGAGGGGGGTGGATCCGGTGATCCGCACCCCCTCCGACGCCCTCTTGCGTCAGGTTGGTCAAGGGTCAGTGAACCCGGGCGGCCCGCTTTCGGCGCAACATTCCATAGGCCGGGGCCAGCAGAACCAGCGCGGCCACTAGCAGCAGCACCGCCGAGATCGGCTTGTCCAGAAAGAACATCAGGTCCCCGTCCGACATGCGCATGCCGCGCCGGAAGTTGGCCTCGATCAGGTTGCCCAGCACCAGCGCCAGAACGATGGGCGCCGGGCGGATGCCGACTTTGCGGAAAACGTACCCGATGATCCCGAAGGCCACGGTGACATAGACCGAGAACAGGTCATTGTCGGCGGCATAGCTGCCCAGCAGGCTGATCGAGGCCACCACCGTCGCCACGACGCCGCGCGGGATCAGGGTGATGCGGCTCCATGCCCGGGCGCCGAACAGCCCCAGCGCCGCCATCAGCGGGGCGCCGATCAGCAGCGACAGGAACACCGAATAGGGGACCTCGGGGTTTTCGACGAACAGGAACGGTCCCGGCTCCAGCCCTTGGATGGTCAGACCGCCGATCAGCACGGCGGCACTGGCCGAGCCCGGAATGCCAAGGGTGAACAGCGGCGCCAGCGCCCCGCAGACCGACGAGTTGTTGGCGCTTTCTGACGCGACGACCCCCTCGGGGTTGCCCTTACCGAAGCTGTCCTTGTCCTTGGACAGGTTCCGCGCCACGCCATAGCTGACCAGCGACGCGATGGACGAGCCCGCCCCCGGCACCACCCCGATCAGATAGCCGATGACCGAGCCTTGCAGCATGGTCCGCGTATGCGGCAGAACCGAGCGCAGCTTCGGGATGACAAGCTGTTCGACCGAATGCAGCTTGCTGGAGCCGCGCGACTGTTCGATCAGCACGAAGACCTCGGACAGGGCGAAAAGGCCGATCAGGGCCGGCAGGAACGGGATGCCGTCGATCAGCGAGTCCGAGATGATGAAGCGGTCGGTCCCCTCCATCGGGTCGATGCCGATGGTGGTGATCAGCAGGCCGAAGACCAGCCCGATCAACGCATGCAGCAAGCCGCCCGCCGACAGCGCCGAGATCAGGCTAAGGCCGATGACCCCAAGCGCGAAATATTCCGCTGGGCCGAAGGCAAGCGCCACCGTGGCCATCGGCTGGGCGGTGAAGATCAGGAAGATCACCGACAGCAATGCGCCCACGCCCGAGCTGACCACCGACAGGGTCAGCGCCAGCCCGGCTTCACCCCGGTCGCGCATGGGAAAGCCGTCGAAGGCGGTGACGGCGGCGGCGGGCTGGCCGGGTGCATTGACCAGAATGGCCGGAATGGCGGCGGCGAAGTCGGCGGCCATGTAGATGGCCACCAGCAGGACCATCGCGGGGATCGGCTCCATCCCGAAGGTGAAGGGGATCAGCAGCGCCATGCCCATCGACGAGGTAAGGCCGGGCAGCGCACCGACGAAATAGCCGATGAAAATCCCTCCGACCAACGCCAGGACGACATTCAGATCCAGCATCAGTTGAGCAGAGCTAGTCAGGATTTCGAGCATTCGAACCTCAGGGCAGGGGGGTGCCAAGCACCATCTGGAAAATGAAAAACGCCACGAACAGGACCGTGCCCAGCGTGATCGCGGCAAGACCCGGGGCGCGCACGCGCGCGGCCCAGCCAAAGCCAAGCACCCAAGGCACGATGATGACGTAATAGCCCAGGACCTCGACGACCCAAGGGAACGACAGCAGCATCGCCATCGCGATCAACAGGGCAACGGGCCTGCGGACCGTAAGCTCGGTGCCGGCGGGCAGGCGGATGGCCCGTATCAGCGCAAGGACGGTAATCCCGATCAACAGGACCGCCAGAGCGGTGGGGAAACTACGCGCTCCGACGGCATCGCCGGAACGGGTCTGGATCATTTGGGCGCTGGTCCAGAACCAGATCCCGGCCAGAAGCACCAGTACCAGAATGGCGCCTTCGGCCCATCTGCGGTCCAGCCGCAGGGTGGGGACGTCGGCCGGCGCCTGAGGCGCGGCCGACGTTTCGGGTTTTTCGGACATCGGGGTCGCTATCCTAGCCGCCCATGCCCAGCTTTTCGGTCCATTCAGCGGTCGCCTTGTCCTGACGCTCGATGAAGGCGCGGAAATCGCTGGGGGCCTGGAAGCCATAGTTCAGGCCCGACTGGGTCATGTATTCTTGAAAGTCGGGCTTATCCATCACCGTTTTGACGTTGTCGCACAGGGCGTTCTGAACGTCGGCCGGCGTGCCCTTGGGCATGATGACACCGCGGAACTGCTGCCAGTCGTTGTCGACCTCGAACCCCTGCTCGGAGAAGGGAACAGCGTTGGGCATCAGCGTGGGCGCCTCGTCCGACAGGATGCCGATGACCTTGAGCGCGCCGCTTTCGACGTGCTGGCGGGTCAGGCCGACATAGCCGATGGCCACGTCGTTATGGCCGCCAAGCACGGCAACGATGCCTTCCTTGACGCTGTCGTAAGGCACCCAGCGCACGTCGTCCTCGGTGATGTCAGCGGCCTGGGCCACGATCTTCCAGGCGATCTGACCGCCCGAGCCTTCGCCGAAGCCGGCGATGGACATGTTGGCGTCGCCGGATTTGGCAGAGTCGACCAGTTCTTTCAGATCGTCGATCTCGCTGTCGCCGGGCACCACCAGAAGATAGGGGTCGACGACCATGCGGCAGGCCCATTCGACATCATCGACGGTGTAGTTGCCGGTCTTCTGGAACATGCCCAGATGCGAGGCAGTGACGGACCCGATGGTGCCGCCGTCGGCATCCTTGCGGGTGAAGACCGCCATCTGCTTGGCGCCGCTGCCGCCCGAGCGGTTCTCGACGGTGACGGTCATGTCCATCTCGTCTTCCAGCGCGGCGGCCAGTTTGCGGGCCAGCACATCGGTGGCGCCGCCCGGCTTCACGTGCAGGATATAGTCCAGACCGTCGGTCGGATAGTCCTGCGCCATCGCGCCTGTGGAAATGCCTGCGGAAATGGTTGTGGCGGTCGCCAGCGCAAGCGCAGTGACCGATCCGCGCAGGGCGCGAACGTTGATTTTATGGGCCATGTCTCTCCCTCCCTGAAAAGTTTGGCTCTGAGTCGGTAGCCCAAGTCTATTTGACAGTAGTAGTTAAAACAACTACTAAGCATGAGGGCAATTCATTTCCCGTAAGATACTGAAAGTAAATGAATCATGTGGAATACATCCAGACAGACGCTTGGCGAATCGAGAGCGCAGGCCGGCACGGGCCGCGAGGCTTCCGGTGAATTCCGGTTGATTATCAGGTCGCTGCCTGCCGCCTTCCCAATCTGGTCGGGGGCGCGGTCATGAGCATTCGTCGCATCACCTTCCGCAGGCTGGATCTGCCGCTGGTCAAACCCTACCGCCTGTCCTACCGGACCTTCCGCAATTTCGAGCCTTACCTGATCGAGGTCGAGGATGACGCCGGGCGGATCGCCACCGGCGACGCCCATATCTCGCCCGGCTCCAGCGCCGAGACCCGCGAGGGCGGGCTGGCCTATCTGCAAGACCGGCTACCGCAACTGGTCGGGCTGGATCTGGCCGAGGCCAAGGCGTTGATGCTGCGCGATTTCACCCAAAGCAAGGTCGCCACCACCGCCGTCGTCACCGCGCTGGAACAGCTTGAGGGTCTGGCGCTGCTTCGCCCCGCCGCCCCCGCCAGTCTGCCGCTTCTGATGCCAGTCGGCTCCACCGATCAGGCCGCCATCGAGGCCGAGGTCGAGGATCTGGTGGCCCGAGGTTTCGCCACCCTGAAGATCAAGGTCGGCAAAGATGTCGCCGCCGACATCACCCGGATGGGCTGGATTCAGAAGGCGGTTGCCGGACGCGCCCGCCTGCGGGTCGACGCCAACCGGGCCTACGACCGCGCACAGGCCATCGAGTTCGTCCGCGGCATCGACCCCGAAGGCGTCGTGCTGTTCGAACAGCCCTGCGAGGCTGATCTGTGGGACGACAACGCCGCCGTCGCGCAGGCCTCCGACATCCCCCTGATGCTGGACGAGCCGATTTGCACCTACGACGACATCGACCGCGCCGCCGGCATCGAAGGCGTCGGTTTCTGCAAGCTGAAGCTCAAGCGTTTCGGCGGTGTCGAACGGCTGCACCGCGGCATCCGCCGGGTGCAGGACAGCGGCATGCAGGCGGTTCTGGGCGACGGTCTGGGCAGCGATCTGCATGCTTGGCTGGAAGGCTGCGTTGCCGCCGACTGTCTTGATAACGCAGGCGAATTCAACGGCTACCTGAAGCTGGAGCAGGGCATCCTTGCCGATCCTCTGCCCTGTGTCAGCGGCGCCATGCAACTGCCCGCAGGTCCGGCCCCCGCAATCGACCGGGCGCGGCTGGACGCAACAACAACACTGACATTCACCTATCAATAAGACTCAGATGAGGGACCGCAGCAATGGCACATGAAAAGCAGATGGAAGAACTGGACCGGCGCCGCGCCGAGGCCTCGCGCATGGGCGGCGAAGCCAAGCTGAAGCGCCGCGCCGAGTCGGGCAGCCTGAACGCCGAAGAGCGGCTTTCGGTGCTGGTCGACGAAGGCAGCTTCATCGAGATGGGTCTGCTGGCCGCCTCGGCGTTTTCCGACGACGACGCAGCCCGCACCCCGCGCGACGGCAAGCTGACCGGCTTCGGCCAGATCGACGGACGCGACGTGGGCGTGGTGGTCAATGACTTCACCACCAAGGGGGCCTCGACCGGGGCCACCAACTCGAAGAAAATGGGCTATATCCGCACGACCTGCGTGCAGCGCGGCATTCCCTTCGTCCACGTGGGCGAAAGCACCGGCGCGCGTCTGCCCGACGCCATGGGCTCGAAGGGGATGGGCCAGCTTCTGGGCAACGACACCAGCCAGTTTCGCCGCAAGCGCGAGGTGCCTTATGTCTCGGCGGCGCTGAACACCTCGTTCGGCTCGTCGGCGTGGATGTGCTGCATGTCCGATTTCGCGGTGATGAAGAAGGGCTCGATCATGTCGGTCTCAAGCCCGCGTCTGGTCTCGATGGCCGTGGGCGAGGCTGTGGATCTGGAAGATCTGGGCGGCTGGCGTCTGCATGCCGAGCAGACCGGCCTGATCGACTATTTCGTCGACACCGACGAAGAGGCGCTGCTGGCTATGCGCAAGTTCCTGTCCTACATGCCCAGCCACAACAACGAGCTGCCGCCGGAAGCCCCCGTCACCGAAGGCTCGGGCGAGGATCAGGAGCGGATTCTGGACATCCTGCCCGAAAAGCGCACCACCGTTTACAACATGAAGAAGATCATCGACGTGATCTTCGACGCCGGCAGCTATCTTGAGATGAAGCCCCGCTTCGGCAAGTCGCTGACCGTCGGTCTGGCCCGGCTGGACGGCAAGACCGTGGGCGTGATCGCCAACAACCCCATCGTGGGCGGCGGCGCCCTGTCGGTCGAGGCTTGCCGCAAGGCGATCGAATTCACCGTGCTGTGCGACAGCTTCAACATCCCCCTCGTGCGCCTGATGGACACCCCCGGTTTCGTCGTCGGCACCGAGGCCGAGCGTCGCGCCGCGCCGGGCTGGATCATGAACTTCATGAACACCGCCTGCCTGACCACCGTGCCCTCGGTCACGGTCCTGTGCCGCAAGGGCTACGGACGGGCCTATGTGGCGATGGGCGGCGGCGCCCATAACGACACCATGGTCGCTTGGCCCTCGGCCGAGATCAGCTTCATGGACCCGGTGTTCGCCACGACCATCGTGCACAACAAGGTCGCCGGCGAAGAGGGGTTCGAGGACGCTTTGGAGCATACCCAGAAGGATCTGGAGATCTGGGACATGGCCAAGATCTTCTCGGCCCAGGACGTGATCAAGCCGCAGGAAACCCGCGCCTACATCATCCGCATGCTGGATGTGCACCGTCGCCGCCGGTCCGGCGGTGTGGGCGAGCACCTGATGAGCACCTGGCCCACAAGCTATTGATCGCGAGGAATATCAATGACGCATCCAATTCTTGACCGGGCCGTGGCCGATGGCCGCGCCGCCCTGACCGAGGCTGATGGCAAAGCACTTCTGCACGCCTTCGACATCAAGGTGCCCGCAACCGTCACCGTGACCTCTGCCGACGGGGTGGCCGAGGCGCTGAAGGGGCTGTCGGGTCCCTTCGTGGCCAAGGTCATGTCGCCCGAGATCCTGCACAAGTCCGACGCGGGCGGCGTGGCGCTGAGCCTTGCCGACGCCGATGCGGTAAAATCCGCAATCGAGCGCATGTCGGCCCTGCCGGGCATCGCCAAGGCCAAGCTGGACGGCTGGCTGATCGAGGAGATGGTGCCCGCCGGCACCGAGGTCGTGATCGGCGGTCTGCGCGATCCGCAGTTCGGACCGATGCTGATGGTCGGGCTGGGCGGCATCTTCGTCGAGGTTCTGAAAGACGTGTCCTTCGGCCTGTGCCCGATTTCCCGCGCCGACGCGCGTCGCATGGTCGAAAGCCTGCGCGGCTATGGCATGCTGGAAGGCGCGCGCGGTCAGGAAGGCGTCGACATCGACGCGCTGCTGGACCTGATGCTGAAGGTGGGCGGCGACGACGGGCTGCTGATGCAGGCGGCCTCGCAGGTGTCCGAGATGGACCTGAATCCGGTGATGCTCACGAAAAAGGGCGCCATCGCGGTGGATGCGCGATTCATCCTGTCGCCCGAAGACACCAAGGCGCGACCGCCCGCGCCGGGCGCGGATCTGGACCCGCTGGAACGGTTCGCGCCGCTCTTCTCGCCCCGCACGGTGGCGGTGCTTGGCGCCTCGACCACGCAGACGGCGATTGCCAACTCGTTCATCCGCCGGATGAAGGACTTCGGCTACAAGGGCGACATCTATCCCATCCACCCCAAAGCCGACGAGGTCGAGGGCCTCAAAGCCTATCCCGACCTGTCGGCCACGCCCAAGCCCGTGGATTACGCCTATGTCGCCATCGGCGCCGGGCGCATCCCGGACGCGCTGGCAGCGGCCGACGGCAATTGCCGCATGGCGCAGGTCGTCTCGTCCGGCTTCTCCGAGATCGAGGGCGGCGAGGCGTTGGAGGACGAGTTGGTCGCCAAGGCCCACGGTGCCGGCATCCGGGTGCTGGGCCCCAACTGTCTGGGCACCTATTCGCCGCGCGGCGGGCTGACGTTCCCCGCCGGCGCCCCGAAAGAGCTGGGCCAGATCGGCGTCGTCAGCCAGTCGGGCGGGCTGTCCACCGACATCATCAAGCGCGGCCAATGGCGCGGCATCCGGTTCTCGGGGCTGGTCACGATGGGCAACAGCTGCGATCTGACGCCGACGGACCTGCTGGAGTTCTACTTTGCCGACCCCCAGACCCGCGCCATAGGTCTTTACCTTGAAGACGTGAAGGACGGGCGGGCGTTTTTCGATCTGCTGCGCTCGTCCAAGGCCACCAAGCCTGTCGTCATCCTAAAGGGCGGGCGGTCTTCGCAAGGGCGGCTGGCTGCGGCGTCGCACACCGGCGCTCTGGCCGGCGACGAACGGGCTTGGGACGCGCTGGAAGCGCAGACCGGCGCCGTCATCGTGCCCCATGTGAACGCCTTTCTGGACACGCTTCTGGCGTTGCAAAGCTTCGAGCTGCGGTCTCAGGATCCGACCCACAAGGTCACGCTGTTCGGCAATGGCGGCGGCTCGTCGGTGCTGGGCTCGGACGCCTTTGCCCACGTCGGGCTGGACGTGTCGCCCTTCGACGACACCACCCGCACGAACCTCGAGGCGCTGGGCTTTCCGCCCGGAACCTCGGTGGTCAATCCGGTCGACACCCCGGTGCGCACGCTGCAGGAAAAGGACGGCTGGGTCGCGGGCGAGATTCTGGACATCATCTATGAACACGCCAAGCCGCAGGCCATTGCCATGCACCTGAACCTTGCGGCCTTCGTCGGGCGCGGCGATGTGGACCCCGTGGGCAACCTATTCTCGGTGATCGAGGATATCCGCAAACGCCGCCCCGGCGAGGGACATTTCGCGCTGGCCCTGCGCTCGGACGGCTCGCCCGAGTTGGAGGACGCCAAACGCGGCTACAAGGAGCGGGCGGCAGAGGTCAACGTGCCGGTCTACGACGAGATCCCCGAGATGGCCGGCGCGCTGGCCAACGTCGCCCATCTGGAACGCGCCTTCGACCGCAAGGCCGCGAAAGCCTGAACCGCGACAGTGTGGGACGCGTAGTGTGAGACGCCAAAGACTGAAGTTCGGGCAGGGGCCTTTGACCGGTTAATCGGTCAGGGGCCCTGTCCGCGTCAGGCCGATGCGCCGGTGCGCTGACGGAAGGACTCTAGCTGCTCGTTCGTATAACTGCGCTGACGCAGGCGGGCCAAGTGGGGGCCGAACTCGGCGTCGATCTCGTCTTTGAAGTGGTTGAAGATCTCAGCGATGTAATAGTCGTGGCGCAGCAGCGACAGCGCCATCTTGACCACCGCCTGGTTCAGGGTGTGGGCGCCCTGAATGCCCGCCGTTTCATTCGCCGTCAGCATTTCACGATGATCGACGATGATCGTGAACAGGTTGTCGGCGGTGCCCATCCGCACGCCGCTGGCTTCATGGACGTGGATCTCGCAGTTCTCGTTGCGGCGGAATTCGTCCGGATCGTCGCCGAACAGGATCACCATCAGCTTGACGCCGCGCTTGCCCGTGGCCTCGGTGATGGCCTGAATATGGGGGCGCAGCACCTCGGGCCCCGCCTTGATCCAGATCGTCGTCTGCGCCGATGCGATCATCTCGGAGACCTTGGACAGCACCTCGGCAGGGCCGTTCAGGTTCCAGACATAGTCATCCTCGGACGGGGTGGCGATCTGGGACAGTTGGTCGGCCAGATCATCGCAGGTCTCGCGGGTGCGGTCGGCGATGGCGTCGAACACCTGTCGCGGATCCTTGGCGACATAGCGAACCGGGCTTTCGCTGACCGGCATGGCCGCGCCGCGATCCGAAAGCGCCGTCAGCGCGGTATAGGTGTTGGGGCGCGGGACGCCGGATTTTTTGGCCAGCTCATAGGCGGTCGAGGGCGACATCTCGAGCAGACAGATATAGATCCGGGCCTCATACTCTGAAAACCCAAGCGATTTGAGATCCATCGTCATGTTGCGGGCGGCGTCTGTCCGGCGAACTGGCATGGGGGAACCTTTCCTCAAATCTTTAACGACCGAGACTATGTGAATTGGTCAGATACGCAAAGGCCGCGACCCGGGATGGGTCGCGGCCTGTCATGTTCCACGGCGCTGATCAAGGGCAAGATCAGCGCCAAAGCGCATGCCGCGCCGCCCCGCGCGAAGACCCGTCCGGGAAAACCCCCGTCCGAGGCGCGGCGCGGGCAAGGGCGGTCGCAGGCACGGCGTTCAGGCTCATGCGGCGGGTTCTTCCTGACGGCTTGCGGCTAGCAGATCCTTGGCGCGGGTCTCGATGAAGGCGGTGTGCACCTTGCCGGCGGCAAACTCGGGGTCGCGCAGACAGGCCAGCATGAAGTCGCGGTTGGTGCGCAGACCTTCGACCTGCGTGGCCGACAGCGCCTCGATGGCGCGGGAAATGGCCTGCGCCCGGTCCGACCCGTGGACGATGATCTTGGCGATCATCGGATCGTAGAAGGGCGTCACCGCATTGCCTTCGACATAGGCCGCGTCGATGCGCAGATCGTCGGTCTCGGCGGGCAGCTTCAGGGTGGTCAGCGGGCCGGGCGAGGGGAAGAACATCTTGGCCGGATCTTCGGCGTAAAGCCGGCATTCGATCGCGGCGCCTTTAGTGCCGATGGTCGATTGATCCATGCCGGTCAGCTCACCGCGGGCCAGATCGATCTGCATGGCCACCAGATCCGCGCCCGTGACCATCTCGGTCACCGGATGCTCGACCTGAATACGGGTGTTCATCTCGAGAAAGAAGAACTCTTGCGTCTCGGCGTCGACCAGAAACTCGATGGTGCCAGCGCCCTCGTAAGAGGTGTGGCGCACCAGCGCCAGCGCCGCGTCCTGCATCTTCGAACGGGTGGCGTCGGTCAGACCGGGGGCGGGGCTTTCCTCGATGATCTTCTGATAGCGGCGCTGAAGCGAGCAGTCGCGTTCATGAAAATGCACGCCCGAGCCGTCGCCGAAACCAAAGACCTGCATTTCCACGTGGCGGGCGGTGGCGACGAAACGCTCCATGAAAATGGTGCCGTCGCCGAAGGCCTTGCCGGCCATCGACTGGGTGGCTTGCACGTTTTCCGCAAGCGCCTTGGGGTCCGAGACCAGCCGCATGCCGATACCGCCGCCCCCGGCCGAGGCTTTGACCAGCAGCGGATAGCCCACCTGTTCGGCGGCTTCTTCCAGCCCGTCGGTGTCGCCTTCGGCAAAGCGGTCGCTGCCGGGCAGCACCGGCACGCCGGCGGCCTGCGCCAGATCGCGGGCGCGCTGCTTGTCGCCCATGGCGCGGATCGTGGTGGGGGCGGGGCCGATCCAGACGGCGCCGGCGGCCATCACGGCCTCGGCAAACGTCGCGCTTTCGGAAAAGAACCCGTAGCCCGGATGCACCGCGTCGGCGCCACTGCGGTTAAGAACCTCGAGCAGCTTGTCGCTGTCCAGATAGCTCTGGCGCGGCGAGGCGGGGCCGATGGGATACGCCTCGTCGGCCTCGGCCACGAAGGGCAGGGTTTCGTCGGCCTCGGAGTAAACGGCGACGGATTTCAGCCCCAGTTTCTTGCAGGCCCGGATGACCCGGCGGGCGATCTCGCCGCGATTGGCGATCAGAACCTTGGTGACCATCTCAGGCAGCCTCGATCCGGGCCAGAACCTGACCTTGGGTGACGACAGTGTCGGGTTCGACCAGAACTTCCAGCAAGGTGCCGTCTTCGGGGGCCGAGACCGGAATCTCCATCTTCATGGATTCCAGAATCATGATCGGCTCGTCCTCTTCGAGGGTCGCGCCAACCTCTGCCACGATTTTCCAAACGTTTCCGGTAATCTCAGCAACTACATCAATGACAGGCATCGGGTCCTCCGCAAAAGTGTTCGGGCAGAGTTTAGCTTGTAGTAGTAGTAATCGCAACTACGATTTGATAGCTTGTCATCAGATTCGCACACAGGGAGTCGGAAGGCGCAGGAATGGCCCATGCGCAGAACACGCATTCCGGGTAAAATTTCTTACCAAAATCGCCCTCAAAAACGTAAGTTTAAATTAATTAGAGGTTTAGATTTATTTATTTGTGTAAATTTCAATTACGTCTGACTGTTAAGAAATCGCTGATCGGACCGGTCCTGCAGTCAGGCACTCCATCCGCTTGGCGGACATTCGGCAAGACCGAATGTGACGCCGTCGAGCGCTCGGCGTCATTAACGATCGCCATCGTGAAGTGCCTAAGACACTGGCGAAAACAAGCAAATTGTCTGATCTGAAAATAATTCGGGAGGGAATTATGACAAATCGTTTAAAGGCGGCCGCAAGCCGCGTGCACAGAAGGGATTTCCTGCGTGTCGGTGCCGCATTCGGCATGACATCGGCACTGGCCGCAGGCGCCTTGTTGAGCCCGGGCTATTCGCTGTCCGCGCTTGCCAATACAGCCGGGCGCATCAGCGAGAAACGCGATGCCTCGAAGGCCAAGCATGTCTTCAAGCTGGGCATGGTTTACGGCGATGAACAGCACGATATCCAGCGCGTCGGCGTGTGGGATTTTGTCCGCGACATCGAAGAGCGGACCGACGGCGCCATCCTGATCGACGTGGTCGATTCCGGCGGCCTCTGCTCGGAAACCAAATGCGTTCAGCAGGCGATGCAGGGCGTCATCGACATGGGCGTCAGCTCGACCCAGAACGGGGCAAGCATCGCGCCGTGGATGAACGCGCTGGACTATCCGTTCATGTTTCAGTCTGCGGCGCAAATCTATGATTTCCTTTACAATCCCGAGTCCGAGAAGGCCTTCCGCAGCGTGCTGCGCGACCGCCACAAGGTCGAGTTGTTGTTCAGCACCGCCGAGCTGCGCGGCATCCTCATGGGCTCGACCTTCAAGGACAAGCCCGAGTTGTCGCAGCTTGCCGACCTGAAGGGCGCCCGGATCCGCGCCACGGGCACGCAATTCGGTCAGACGGCGCTAAGCCTGATGGGTATGAACCCGCTTCCCGTGGCATGGGCCGAGACCCCGGACGCCATGCGTTCGGGACTGGTCGACGGGATGGAGACATGGGGCGGGGCGGCTGCCGCCTTCAATCTGGCCCCGGTCGTCAGCCAGTATCTGAAGCTGGGCTTCATCCCGGGCACCGAGGCCACGATGATCCGCACCGAAAGTCTGGACAAGCTCGAGCCGGAGTTGCGCGACGCGCTGATGGAATCGGCTTACCAGACGCAGCAGGTGGTCATGTACGGTCTGGCCTCGGCGCAGACCGAGATCATCGGCGACACCGAGAACCCCGGTCCCGACACCATCTACGGCAAGGCCGGGACCAAGGTGATCGCGCCCAGCGACGCCATGCTGGAAGAGGCCCGCAGTCTGGCCGACCCCGAGAACGAGGCCTATGCCTCGTTGCGCGGGCGTCTGGACAAGATGGCCGGCTTTGACGCCTACGCCGCGATCAAACCCGTGGCGCAGCGTCTGGACCCGTCGGTTCAGGCCCTGGACGTGGTGCCGCGTCGCTGGTGGCTCTGAGCCACGCGAACTGAGGGACGGCGGGGCCGGCGACGGCCCCGCGTGACCCCCCGTGGTCCGCGTGATCCGCAGGGATATTTGGAGAGAAAGATGGTTGAGACGCAAGCGCGCCGCTCCCGTGGCGGAGCAATGGGGGCAGCTTTCCGCGCGGTCCGATACACCGACGCACATCTGGAAAAAGCTATCATCCTTATAGCTTACGTTGCCTGTGCGGGGATCATTGCCGTCGAGGTCGGGCGCCGCTTCCTGCTGGACGAGCAAGCGTCATGGAGCACCACCGTCCCGGCCTATATGTTCGTCTGGCTGACATGGCCCGGCGCGGCTTTGGCCGTTCGGATGCGGGCGCATCTGGCCTTCAACGAAGTGCGCATGAACTTCCCCAGATGGGGGCAGTATCTGGCCATGCAGGTCGATTACATCCTGTACCTGACCTTCGCGATGTTCGCGATCTACTACTCGTATGAACTTGTGAACATGCATCAAAACAACTTCTCGACCGTTCCGGGCACCGTCGATCTGCCGTCGTGGTGGTTCTATCTGGCCACTCCGGTGGGGTGGGGCCTGCTGGTGTGGCGGGTTCTGCAGAACGCTTACGAGGATCTGACTTCACTTCTGGCGGGGCGCGAACTGCGCATCGCCGCTGGCTTCGGGAACCTTGACGCATGAGTGCCCTTATCGATCCCGACACGCAGCTTCTTCTTCTGACCGGGCTGGCCGCGATCCTGTTCGTCACCGGCACGCCGATCTTTCTGCTGATGGGCGCGTGGGTGCTGGGCGCACAGTTGATCATCGACTTTCCGCTGGCCAACATCGGCTCCAGCCTGTTCGAGGGGCTGAACAGTTTCGCCCTGCTGGCGGCGCCGCTGTTCATCCTGACGGGCGATCTGATCGCCGGGGGCGGGATCGCCCGACGGATGACCGATTTCGCCATGTCCCTGCTGGGCTGGGTGCGCGGCGGGCTGGGCATGTCGACCATCGCCACATGCTCGATGTTCGCGGCGATCAGCGGCTCGAACTCGGCCACCACGGCGACCATCGGCTCGATCACCTATCCGCCGATGCGCGATCAGGGCTACACCAACACATTCGCCGCGGCCACATCCGCCGCGGGCGGGGTGGTGGGCATCATCATTCCACCCAGTATCCTGTTCATCGTCTACGGGCACCTGACCGCGACACCGATCTCCGAGTTGTTCCTTGCCGGGATCATTCCGGGCTTCCTGATGTCGCTGGTCATGCTGATCACGGTCTACGTCGTCAGCCGCAAACGGCAATACGGCACGCTAGAGCCGTTCCGCATGCAGCGCGTCGCGCGCAGCTTTCCGGGCGTCTCGATCGGTCTGGCAGCGGGTCTGATCGTCCTGTGGGGGATCTACGCGGGCGCCTTCTCGCCCACCGAGGCGGCGGCGGTCACCGTGATCTACTGTCTGTTCGCCGGTCTCTTCATGACCCGCGAGCTTAGCCTGCGGCGTCTTCCGGCTGTAATCTTGCGCAGCGGGATGATCGTCGGGATCATCATGCCGCTGGTCGCGATGTCGCTGATGATGCAGCAGATTTTCGCGGTCATCGGCGTCGGTGAATGGCTGGGGGATTTCATTAGCTCGCTCGGGGGATACTACACGGTTCTGTTCGTCAGCATGGTGATCGTGCTGATCGCGGGCACCTTGCTGGAATCCGTTCCCAACACCGTGATCCTTGCCCCCATCCTTGCCCCCGTGGCGATCGAGGCCGGGGTCAATCCGTTCCACTTCGCGGTGGTGTTCATGGTTGGCGATGCGATCGGGTTCATCACCCCGCCGTTCGGCCTGAACCTTTATGTCGCGTCGGGCATTACCGGCATTCCCTATCTGAAGATCGCCAAGGCCGTCGTGCCGTATCTGCTGGCGCTTCTGTCGATCTGGGTGGTGATCGCGCTGATCCCGTCGCTGTCGGTGTATCTGACCCAATTTGCGGGCCGCTAGAGCCCTCTTGAAACTTGAAGGAGCTGTGGGATGTCCATTTCGGCTGCCGAAATCGAACAGATCATCCAGAAATTCGAAACGTCCGAGTTTGATGAGTTAAGCCTGAAGTCCGGCGACACGCATCTGCGCGTCCTGCGTCGCGGGGCCGCCTCGGGCGGTGGCCAGGCCGCGCCCGCCGCGGCAGGCGGAGCCGCTGGCGCACCGGCCAGTGCGCCCGCACCGGCCCAGCAAGCCGCGCAACCCGCCCAAGCGCCGGCTGCGCCTGCCGTGGCCGCATCGGGCGCGGCCGATGGTCATGTGGTCGTCGCCGGCATAGGCGGGCTGTTCTATCACGCGCCGTCGCCCACCGCCGATCCCTTCGTACAAGCCGGATCGCAGGTCGAGGCGTCGGACACCGTCGGCCTGATCGAGGTGATGAAGCTCTTTACCTCGGTCACTGCAGGCGTTCGCGGCGAGGTTGTCGAGTTTCTGGCCGAAAACGGCGCCAACGTCGCCAAGGGCACCCCGCTGGTCCGCATTCGGGAGGTCTGATCAACATGGCCCCTCTGAACCTGATCGACACCACCTTCCGCGATGGCCAACAGTGCAACTGGGCCACCCGGATGAGCACCGCCGACATGCTGCCCGCCGCGCAGGATCTGGACCGCGCGGGCTTCGACGCCATCGAAGTGATCGGCGCCGTCCAGTTCGACGCCGCCGTCCGCTACCTTGAGGAAAACCCGTGGGAGCGTCTGCGCCAGTTGCGCCAGCGGATCACCCGTACCCCGATGCAGGCCGTCATCCGGTCAAGCTGCATTCTGGGGTTCGAGCCGCAGCCCGAGGATATCAACCTGCTGTGGGTCGAGCTGCTGATCAAGAACGGCTGCACCCGGTTTGTGGCCTTCGACGGGCTTCACGATCTGGACAACGTCGTGCCCGCCCTGCGCCACGCCAAGTCGCTGGGCGCGATGACGACGGGCTGGCTGACGTTCTCGGACAGCCCGGTGCACACCGATGAGCTTTACGCCCAGAAGGCGCGCGAATTCATCGACCGCGCCGATGTGGACGCCCTGCTGATCGAAGACGCCAGCGGCGTTCTGACGCCCGAGCGGCTGCGCACCCTCGTGCCAGCCATCCGTGCCGAGATCGGGGACATGTCCCTTGGTCTGCACAGCCACGGCGTCGTCGGGCTGCCCCAGCGCAGCTATTTGGCCGCCGCGGAACTTGGGCTCGACAATCTTTATACCTGCGTGCCGCCCGTGGCCGACAGCAACGCGCCGCCCTCGGTGATGACCACCCTGCGCAACCTGCAAGCCACCGGCTATGACGCCGATCTGGATATTCAGGCGCTGGAACGGGCGCGCGATCACCTGCAACAAGTCTCGATTGCCGAAGGTCGGCCCGAAGGCCGGGTCAAGGATTTCGACGCCGCCGCCGTGGGCCATCAGGTGCCGGGCGGGGTGATGAGCAACCTCGAAGCCCAGTTGGAACAGGTTGGCATGGCCCACAAGCTGGCCGAGGTGCTTGAGGAATGCACACGCGTCCGCGCCGATCTGGGCTGGCCCATTCAGGTGACGCCCTTCGCCCAGTTCATCGGCGTTCAGGCAACGCTGAACGTGATCAACGGCGCGCGCTACAGCGTGGTGCCCGACGAGGTGAAGAAATACGCGCTGGGCCACTACGGCAAACTGCTGTCGCCGGTCGATCCCGAGGCGCTGGACCGCATCATGGAAAACGGCTCGGCCTACATCAAGGAGCCTCCGGCGACCCTGCAGCCGGTGCTGCCCGAGTTGCGCCGCAAATACCCCGATCTTGACGACGAGGCGCGTCTGCTGCGCCACTTCTTCGACGGCGCCATGATCGACCGGATGGAGAAGGGGGCGGCGCGCAAGACCAGCGCCAGCTCGCCCATCGTCGCGGCGATGGAGATGGCGTGCAGCCGTCCCAACGTGTCGCGGGTCGTTCTGGACAAAGGCGATTTCCGGCTGGAGCTGCGCAAGCGCCACGCCTGAAAATACTGCCGAAAATTCAAGGATCTGACCATGCTCGCACAGGATAACGAAACCCGCGCTCCGTCTGCCGGAGCCTCCATGCTGGACCCGCGCGGCATCGCCGTGATCGGCGCCTCGGCCAATCTGTCGCGCATCGGCGGCCAGCCGATCAAGGCCCTGCAAGAGGCGGGCTATGCCGGCACGATCTTCCCGGTCAATCCGCGCTACGAAGAGATCGCCGGCCTGCGCTGCTATGCCGACGCCAGCCAGATCGACGCGCCCTGCGATCTGGCCATCGTCGCGGTGGCCAGCGCCCATGTGCTGCAAGCGATCCGCGATTGCGGCGCGGCGGGCATCGGCACCGCCGTCATCCTCAGCGGCGGCTTCCGCGAATCCGGCGCCGAAGGTGCCGCGCTGGAACAAGAACTTGTCGCCGTCGCCCGCGAGACAGGCGTGCGCCTGATCGGCCCCAACTGTCAGGGTCTGGTGAACTTCCCCAACCGTGTCTTCGCAGCCTTCGGCAGCATCACCGGCGAATTGGACCTGCCGCAGGGCCCCGTCTCGATGGCGTTCCAAAGCGGCGGCTTCGGCTTTGCCATCGCCACGCAGGCGGCATCCGAGGGGGTCGGTTTCCGCACCTGCATCTCGACCGGGAACGAGGCCGATCTGACCACGCCCGACCTGCTGGAAAGCTTCATCGAGGATCCGGGCACCAGCATTTGCGCCGCCTATATCGAGGGGCTTTCCGACGGGCGCCGCCTGATCGACGTCGGGCGCAAGGCGCTCGAGGCCGACAAGCCGCTGCTGATCTGGAAGGGGGGCAACACCGAAAGCGGCGCGCGCGCCGCCGCGTCCCACACTGCCAACATGACCGGCAGCTATGACGTCTTCCAATCCGCCTTCCGTCAGTCCGGCATTGTCGAGGTGCACGACGTTCAGGAAATGGTGGATCTGTTCAAACTGTTCGGCACGGGCCGGCGGGCGCAGGGCACCCGGATCGGTGCGCTCAGCATCTCGGGCGGGTCGGGCATCGTCTTTGCCGACCGCGCCGTGCGCGACGGGCTCAGCCTGCCCGAATTCAGCGCCGAGACCGCCAGCCAACTCGCCGAAATCGTGCCCGCCTTCGGGTCCGCCGCCAACCCCATCGACATCACGGCGGGCGTTTTCAACGACATGAGCCTGTTCGAACGGGCGATCGAGGCCATCGTCGGCGACGAGGGGATCGACCAGCTTGCCATCCTGCTGGCCTCGCTTCCCGGCGCGGCGGCGCTGGCGGCGGCCCGGGTGATCGTGGCCGTGGCGGACCGGACCAAGAAGCCGATCAGCGTCGGCTGGTCCGTGCGCCGCGACCGCGCCCTCGAGGCCTATGAGTTGCTAGAACAGGCCGGCATCCCGATCATCCCCACCCCCGTTCGCCTGGCCCATGCCGCCGCCCTGTCGGCAGGCTGGTCGCAGCGACGCGCGGCCATTCTGGACCGCCCGCAATGGGCCGGTGCCGAAGGGCAATTCCCCAAGCTTCCCGATCATGTGGGCACGCTGGATGAATTCCGCTCGAAGCAGGCTCTGGCGGACGCAGGCATCGGCCGGTCGGGCGATGTTCTGGTGCCGGTGGGGGGCGATCCGGTCAAGGCGGCCTCTGGTCTGTCGTTTCCGCTGGTGGCCAAGATCGTATCAGAGGACATCGCCCACAAGACCGAGGTCGGCGGCGTCAAACTGGGCATCGCATCGCCCGACGCGCTGTCCGAGGCCGTCTCGAACATCATGGCGTCGGTCGCGCGGCATGCGCCTGATGCACGGCTCGAAGGGGTCTTGTTGGCCGAGATGGTCACCGACGGGACCGAGGCGATCATGGGCGTGGTCCGCGACCCCGCGTTCGGCCCCGTCGTCGCGGTTGGCATGGGGGGCATCTTCGCCGAGGTTCTGGGTGACGTTACCCTGCGCGTGGCGCCCTTCGACGCGGCGACCGCCCGCGAAATGATCGCAGAGCTTCGGTCGGTGGCGATCTTCAACGGCGCGCGGGGCCGCCCGCCTGCGGACACCGAAGCGCTGGCCAACACACTGGCTCGGCTGTCGCAATTCGCATGGCACCACCGCGAGTGCATCGCCGAGATGGATATCAACCCCGCGCTCGTGCGCCCGGCCAAACCGGACAACAGCGACGGGGGCGCGACAGACGCCGTCGTGATCGCGGACGCGCTGATCGTTCTGACCCAGCCCGATGGTCCCGCAAATGGATAAGGTCGCCTTCATAGGTCTGGGCGTCATGGGCGGGGCGATGGCCGCGCGTCTGGCGGCCGAGGGCGTACAGGTCACAGGCGTCGATCGCGACGCGGATCGGTGCGCCGACGCGAAGTCCAGCGGCGTTACCATCGCGCCCTCAGTCGCGGCGGCGGTGCAGGTGGCGGATGTGGTCATCACCATGCTGCCGGATCCCGCCGCCCTGCGCGCGGTCCTGTGCGGTCCCGATGGCGCGCTTGCAGCGATGCAACCGGGCAGCCTGCTGATCGACATGGGCACCAGCGGCCCCGATACCGTGGCCGAGATCGCCGAACAGGCGCAAGCACGCGGCATCCGCATGCTGGACGCCCCGGTCGGGCGCCCGCCATCGGCGGCACGGGACGGCAGCCTGATCGTCATCGTCGGCGGCGACAAATCCGATCTTGACCGGGCCACGCCGCTTTTCGACATCATGGGCGAGGTCACGCATCACGCGGGGCCGTTGGGTGCAGGCGCGACCCTGAAGATCATCAACAATTACATGTCGATGGTCGGCATGGTGATGACCGCCGAGGCGCTGGCCGCCGGGCGCAAGGCCGGGCTGGATCGCGACGTGCTGGTCAAGGTGCTGTCCAGCACCGCGGCGGGGCGCGGCCAGATCATCGTAAATTACCCCGAAAAGGTTTTGGCGGGGGACATCACTGCCGATTTCCCCATGCGCCTTGGCCTCAAGGATCTGAAGCTGGCGCTGGAGCTTGAAGACGGGCTGGGGGTCGAACTGGCTTTGGGCCAGACCGCTCAGCACAGTTTCAGCCGCGCCATCGCCACCGGCCGCGGCGAGCAGGATTGCACAGCACTTCTGCTGGATCTGGAACGACAGGCGGGCATGGCACCGTCGGTCGGGCCAGAATTGCCGAACACAGAGTTGCCAAACACAGAGTTGGCGGACACATAACTGCCGAACACAGAACCGCCGGGCACAGAACAGAACACCGAAGAGGGGACAGAATGAAGAAGGTCTTGATTGCCAATCGCGGTGAAATCGCGCTGAAGGCCGTGCGCGCGGCCAGACGATGCGGCTTGCAGGTGGTCGCGGTGCATTCCTCGGTCGATGCGGCCAGCGCCCATGTTTTCGCGGCGGACGAGGCCGTCTGCATCGGCGGGCCGACCCCGCGCGAAAGCTACCTGCGGGGCGACGTGCTGATCGCGACGGCTCTGGCGACGGGCTGCGACGCGATCTACCCCGGCTACGGCTTTCTGGCCGAGAACGCCGAGTTTGCCGAGGCCTGCGCCGCAAACGGCATCATCTTCGTCGGTCCCTCGCCCGAGGCGATCCGCACGATGGGCGACAAGGCGATGGCCCGCGAAACCGCGACGCGGCTTGGCGTGCCGGTGGTGCCGGGCTCGCCCTCGGCGTTCACCGACGTGGCCGAGGCCGAAAAGCACATCGACGCCATCGGCTTTCCCATGCTGGTCAAGGCCAGCGCGGGCGGCGGCGGGCGCGGCATGCGCGTGGTGCCCGACCGCGAAAGCTTCCGCCGCCTGTTCGAACAGGCCAGCGGCGAGGCCGACGCGGCGTTCGGCAACGGCGCGCTTTATCTCGAACGGTTCTTCGACCGGGTGCGCCATGTCGAAGTGCAGGTCTTTGGCGATCAGCACGGCAATGCGCGGCACCTGTGGGACAGGGACTGCTCGGTCCAGCGCCGTCACCAGAAACTGATTGAGGAAGCGCCCGCCACCCTGTTGCCCGACCAGACCCGCAAGGACATGGCCGAAGCGGCGCTGCGTCTTGTCACCGGCACGAATTACCAGAACGCCGGCACGGTCGAATTCATCTACGACATGGCCAGCAAAGAGTTCTTCTTCATCGAGATGAACACCCGCATTCAGGTCGAGCATCCGGTAACCGAAAAGCTGACCGGCACCGATCTGATCGCCGAGCAGTTCCGCATCGCCGCAGGCGAGCCGATGCAGCTTCCCGATCTGGACGAGGTGCCCGAGGGCTGTTTCATCGAATGGCGCATCTGCGCCGAGGATACCGAACAGAACTTCATCCCCACGCCGGGCCGCATCACCGGGCTGGATCTGCCGGTGGGCCCGAACGTGTTCTTCGAAAGCCATGTGTTTCCGGGCTACGAAATCTCGCCCTATTACGACTCGATGATCGGCAAGCTGGTCGTCGGCGGGCGCAACCGGGACGAGGCGCTGGAGAACTCGCGCCACGCCCTGCGGGCCCTGCGGATCGAGGGGGTCGAGACCACGATCCCCTTCCATCTGGAAATGCTCGAAGAGCCTGATTTTACCGGAAACGACATCCACACACGCTGGATCGAAGCCAAGCAGAAGGAGGCCGAGGATGCCCACGCATGACAGCCTGACGGCAGCCGACCTGTCCCGTTTGACCGACGCCGTCAGCCGCGAGGGCCTGTCGCGGCTGGAATGGTCGCTGGCCGGATTCGACGTGCAGATCGAATGGGACCGCCCGGCAGAGGCCGCGGCACCAAGTGCGGCCAGCGGGGCAGGGGCCGCGACCGCCACCCCGACGCCGCCGCAACCAAGCGCCAAAACCGCACCAACCCGGCCGATCACCCTGCGCGCCGCCTCTGCCGGCACGATCGAGTGGGAGGGGGGCACACCCCCCGCACCCGGCGATCTGCTGAAAGCCGGGCAACTGCTGGCCACCATCTCGGCCGGTCCGGTCCGCGAACCGCTGCTTTGCAAGGCCGAGGGGCGGGTGCTGCATTGTCAGCCCATCGCCTCGGGGTCGTTCGTGTGCTTCGCGCAGTGGCTGGTCTCGGTCAACGGCTGAATTTGCGCGGGGATCACGACAAAGACGCGGATGATTTCGCGGGAATTGTCGCTTTTTCGGGGGGTCGCAAAAATATCCGCGCAGAGAATGTCCGCACCTGATTGACACCCTCTGCCGGGGGATTTAAGCACCTTTCCAGTGCAGTTGGCCGGGGTAGCTCAGGGGTAGAGCACGGCATTGAAAATGCTGGTGTCGGTGGTTCGATTCCGCCCCTCGGCACCACTGCACTTTAGAATGGCCGTCCCTTCGGGGGCGGCTTTTTCGTCTCCGGGCGCTGTCAGACCCGGCAGCCATTCGACCAATCTGCACGCGTCAGGGAACCGGCGCGCCACCCCGCTTGGCCTTGAAATCGGGCTCGACATGGATGGTGACGCGGGCCTCGGGGATCTCGGCGGCAAGCGCGTCTTCGATCCGGTCGCACAGATCGTGGGCCTCGGTGACGGTGATCTCGCCGGGCACGACAAGATGAAACTCGATGAATGTGGCGCTGCCGGCGTGTCTTGTGCGCAGATCATGGGTCTGCATCGCGCCCTGGGCCGAGTTTGCGATGATGCTGCGAATCCGGGCCAGATCCGCGTCCGGGACAGCCTCGTCCATCAGCCCCGCGACCGAGTTGCGGATGACGTGCCAGCCGTGCCACAGGATGTTGATGCCGGCCAGCAGGGCGATCAGCGGGTCAAGCAGCGGCCAGCCCGTCGCGACCACCAGCAGCACCCCGCCCACCACCGCGACCGACGAGATGACATCGCTGCGCAGATGCTGCGCGTCGGCCACCAAAGCAGGCGAACGTTCCTGACGCCCGACCTGCAAAAGCTTGCGATACCACAGCCAGTTAAGCAGCCCCGCCGCCCCGTTCAGGGCAAGCCCGGCGGCAGGGGCGGTGATCATCTGCGGCGACAAAAGCGCCAGATAGGCACTGCGGAAAATCACCAGCGCCGCCAGCACGATCAGAACCCCCTCGAGGATCGCGCTGAGAAGTTCCGCTTTATGGTGCCCGAACTGATGGTTTCGATCGGCGGGCAGGGCCGCGACCCGCACGGCCACCAGCGCCGCGATCGCGGTCGCCACGTTGACGATGCTTTCCAGCGCGTCCGACAGCAAGGCCACCGATCCGGTCAGCCCGTAGGCCAGAAATTTCAGCGCCAGCACCACAAGGCCGATGCCGAGACTGCCGATCGCATAGTTGACTGTGCGGGACACGGGCGCCCTCCGACCTTTGGACCCACGCAAGGTAAAGGGGTGGGCAGCCCCCGGCAACCCGCTGAATTTCAACGTATAAATGCGAATAAGTCGCATTCGCGTCGGCATCTGTCCGGTGGGGTCGGGTACGAGGGACGGCGCCGGTCTAGTCGGGGCGGATGACGAACAGCGGCTGGTCAAACTCGACCAACTGTCCGTCCTGCGCCAGCACGGCGGTGACGGTGCCGCTGGTGGTGGCCTCGATGGTGGTGAACAGCTTCATGACCTCGACCATGCACAGCGGCGCGCCCGCCGATATGGAGCCGCCAGCCTCGACAAACGGGGCGTCGTCGGGCGAGGGGCGCGAATAGAAGGTGCCGACCATGGGCGAGCAGACCGTGATCTCATCCGATTTGGCCTGGGGTTGGGCCTGAGGCTGAGCCTGGGGTTGGGCCTGAGATTTGGCCTCAGGCGCCGCCTGCGCCGCTGCGGGTTGCGCCGCCGCAGGTTGCGGGGCCGCCGGTTGCGCCGAACCACCCCCCGAAGTGGCCGAGCCACTGGCGGCGGCACCCCCACCCCGGCGCACCACAAGCTTTGCGCCCTCCAACTCCAGCACCACCTCGTCGCAGCTGCTGGAATCGATGATTTTCACGATGTCGGCGACGTCGCTGAAACTAAGCGTCATTGATCACTCCGAGGTTCTGGCCGCCGGCTCCGCTGTGGGGGGCGGCAATGCTGTCGCGGTTGTAGGTTTCGGCGAACCGCCGGGCGGCTTCGCGCATGCGGGGGACCATCCCCAGCATTTCGTTCAGGGTGACGCGGGCCTCGGGGGCGGAGACGGCCAGCCCGCCGAAACACCGCCCGGTCCGGCCGATGATCGGCACGGCGACACAGACCACCCCATGCATGAATTCCTGATTGTCGGTGCCGATGTCGTCCTGCCGGATCCGGTCGATGGCCTCGCGCAGCGCGTCCTTGTCGGTCATCGTGTGGGCGGTATAGGCCGACAGGGGCATGATGTTCAGAATGGCGTCCAGATCGGCGGGCGGCAGTTTCGACAGCATCAGCTTGCCGATGGCGGTGCAATGGGCGGGCACCCGGCTGCCGGCCTCGAAGCGCAGACCAAGCGGCCACTTGGCCTCGATCCGGTCCAGATAGGTGACTTCGGCGCCGCTGAGCACGCCATAGTTGCAGGTCTCGCCGGTCTGGGTGCCGACCTCTTGCAGGATGGCGCGGCGCAGGGACCGGGGGGCCGAGGCGACCAGCGTGCGATGCGCAAGGCTGACAAGGTTGGGCCCTTCGATGAAGCCGCTATCGGATTGATCACGCTCTAGAAATCCCATTTCGGCCAGCATGTTGACCACCCGGTGCGCGGTGGGCTTGGTCAGGCCCGTGCGGCGGATGACCTCGGGGATCGAGGTGGGAGCCGAGGATTCGGCGACGATCTCAAGCACCATGAAGGCCTTGCCGGTCACGCCCAGCTCGGCCAGCCGGTCCTGACGGTCCTCTTCGGCGGCGGGGGTGTCGCCGCGGGGGCTGGCGATGCTGGTCACCTTGGGGTCGTGACCGGCCTCGAACGCCGAATCGTGTTCCGTCCCATCCCGCGCGGGTCCTTTGCCGGGCTTGCCGGTGGAGAAGGCGGGTTGAGTGGCCGTCGGGGCCGGGGGTGTTTTTCGTGCCATTGGACGGCCTTCATGCTGCTAAGGCCCCATCTGGAAGTTGCCGGTATGACGGGGCCGGATTGTCAGCCATACTGCCCACTTGCCAAAATGAAATCAATCGCCTTATTGTCAAATGAAACAAAACGTCTTGCCTGCCAAGACGCGAAATTTCAGACAAGAGGGCCCGTTTCCATGGCCGCACCCACCCCTTTCAAAAGGGTCCTTATCGCCAACCGCGCCGAGATTGCCCTGCGTGCGGTGCAGGTCTGCCGCCGGCTAGGGCTGGAAACGGTCGCCATCCATTCGCAGGCCGACGCCGCATCGCCCCATGTCTGGGCCGCGGATCGTGCAGTTTGCGTGGGGCCGGCGGCGGCGCAGCGCAGCTACCTCAACAGCCGCGCGCTGATCCATGTGGCGCAGGAAACCGGCTGCGATGCGATCTATCCGGGCTATGGGTTTCTGGCCGAAAACGCCGAATTCGCCGAGCTTTGCGCGCAGAACGCAATCAAGTTCATCGGCCCTTCGGCCGAGGCCATCCGCACGATGGGCGACAAGTCCAAGGCCCGCGAGACCGCCCAGCGGCTGGGCGTGCCGGTGGTGCCCGGATCGCCGCAGGCCTATGACGATCTGGCCGCGGCGCAGGCGGTGGCGGGCGACGTGGGCTACCCGATGCTGTTGAAGGCGCGGTCGGGCGGCGGCGGGCGCGGCATGCGCATTGTCGAAACACCGCAGGACTTCGCCCGCGCCTTTGCCGACGCTCACCGGGAGGCCGAGGCCGCCTTTGACGACGGGGCGATCTATCTGGAACGCTTCTTTGCCAAGGTCCGCCATATCGAAGTGCAGGTGCTGGGCGACGGGCGCGGCGGCTCGGTCGCGTTTGACGAACGCGACTGCTCGGTCCAGCGCCGGCACCAGAAACTGGTCGAGGAATCGCCGTCTCCGGTGGTCGGCGATGCCCTGCGGGCGGCTTTGAAAGAGGCGGCTGAGACGCTGACCCAAGGCATAAACTACGAAGGCGCCGGCACGCTGGAATTCATTCTGGACCCCGAGGCGCAAGAGTTCTTCTTCATCGAAATGAACACCCGCATTCAGGTCGAGCATACTGTGACCGAAGAGCGGATCGGCCTTGACCTGATCGCCCAGCAGATCCGCATCGCCCAGGGCGGCGACCTGACCGAGGCCCGGAAGGCGGATCAAGGCGCGGGCCACGCCATCGAGTTCCGCATCAACGCCGAAGACTGGCAACGCGATTTTCAGCCCTCTCCCGGTGAGATGACCGGCTGGCGCGTTCCGGCGGGCGAGGGGGTCCGACTGGACGCCGCCAGCTATCGGGGGCAACGAATCTCGCCCTTTTACGACTCGATGATCGCCAAGCTGATCGTGCACGGGCGCGACCGGGCGCAGGCGCTGGAACGGTCCCGCGCCGTGCTGGCGGGCTTCGGGGTCGACGGTGTGGCCACCACCATCGGCTTTCACAGGATGCTGATCGACCATGAAGATTTCGTTGAGAACCGCGTCCACACCCGCTGGATCGAAACCGAGATGAACGCGCCCAAGCCAACAATCGCGGCACCCGCAGACACCCCGACAACCGCCCCCAAAATCCCGGAGCAGGCATGACCAAGCCGTCGAAACCCGTCCGTTTCATCGACGTGACCCTGCGCGATGCGCATCAATGCCTGTGGGCCACGCGGATGACCACGGCCATGATGCGCGACATCGCCCCCCGGCTTGACCGCGCCGGGTTCGAGGCCATCGACCTTGTCGGCGGCGCCGTCTTCGACGTCTGCGTGCGTTTCCTGCGCGAGGACCCGTGGGAGCGGATGCGCATCCTGAACGAATGGGTCACGCAGACGCCGCTGATCATCCACACCCGCGGGCAAAGCCTGTTCACATTCGAGTTCTTCGCCGACGACGTGGTCGCCCTGTCGGCCGAGCGGTTCGCCGCCAACGGCATGAAATACCACACAGTTTACGATCCGCTTAACGACATGCGCAATCTGGTGATCCCGATCCAGTCGGCGCGATCCCACGGCATCCATACCGTGCCCGGTCTGGTCTATACCTACAGCCCCGTACACACCGACGCCTATTACGCGCAAAAGGCGCGCGAGTTGGTGGCCATCGGCATCGACGGGCTTTTCATCAAGGATCCCAGCGGCTTGCTGACGCCCGAGCGGGCCGCGACGCTGGTGCCCGCGTTGAAAAAGGCCATCGGCGATCTGCCGTTGCAGCTGCATTCGCACTGTCTATCGGGGCTGGCGCCCTACGTGGCCCTTCAGGCGGTGGAACATGGGGTGGACGTGATCCACACCGCGACTTCGACACTGGCCAACGCGGCCTCGCACCCCTCGACCGAGAAGCTGGTCGAGAATTGTCGCAGGCGCGGCTACGACGCGCCGCTGGATCTCGACGCTGTCCGCGAGGTCGCCGAACGACTGGACTATATCGCCCGGGTCGAGGGCAAGCCCACGGGGGCGCCCGTCGACTACGACGAGTTTCATTTCCATCATCAGGTCGCGGGGGGCATGATCTCGAACCTGCGGGTGCAGCTTGAGACCGTGGGCCTTGCCGACCGGATCGACGAGGTGCTGGAAGAGGCGGGGCGGGTCCGCGCCGATCTGGGCTATCCCATCGTGGTCAGCCCTTTCGCGCAATATATCGTCACCCAGTCGGTGCTGAACGTCACCGCGATGGATCAGGGGCGCCCGCGTTACGATCAGGTGCCCGACGAGATCCGGTTGTACGCGCGCGGCGGCTATGGCGAGATCCCGGGCACCATCGACCCCGATCTATACGACCGCATCACCCGGGGCGCAGACCCGATCACCGAGCGCCCCGGCTCGTTGGTCTATCCCCAGTTGGAACGGCTCCGGCGCAAACGCGGGCCCTTCGCCTCGGACGACGATCTGCTGCTGGCGGCCTATTACGATGACACGCAATACAGCGCCCTCAAGGCCGCGGGGCCGATCCAGACCGAGTATCGGCTGATGGATACCCCCCTGAAAACCCTGATGAAAGAGATCGCCAACCGCTCTGACGTCCGCAGTTTTCACTATATCGAAAAGCCGCATTAAGGGCCGCGTGCCGGGCGGGTCTGAGGGCATCGCTTAGGTCAGGGTGCGCCCGCCGTCGACGTAAAGCGTCTGCCCGGTGATATAGCGCCCGGCGTCCGACAGCAGCATCACCGCCGGGCCGATCAGATCGCCGCCCTCGCAGAACCGTCCCATCGGGATCAGTTTCAGGGTCTCGGCCTGATGCGCCGGGTCCGCCAGCGCGCTGCGGGTCATGTCGGTCTGCGCCAGCGAGGGCCCGATGGCGTTCACGCGCACCCCCTCGGGGGCCCATTCGCGCGCCAGTACGCGCACCATCTGCGACAGCGCGGCTTTCGACGGCGAATAGGCCGCATAGCCCTCATTCGCGACCATGCTGGAGACCGAGGCAAGGTGCAGGATCGAGCCTTCCGCGCGGGCCTCCATCATCCGCCGCGCGATCACGCGCGAGAACAGGAAAGCCCCCAGCACATTCACCTCGAGCGTGCGGCGCAGGGCCTCCTCGGGCAGATCCAGCGCCGGCGCAGGCGTCAGGATGCCCGTGGCGTTGATCGCGGCGTCGGGCTCGCCCAGCCGGGCAGCGCATGTGGCGACCGCGCGGGTCAAAGCGGCCTCGTCGCGGATGTCGACGGCGGCGGTCATGGCGCCGGGCAGGTGGCGCTGCATCCCCGCCAGATCGGGGTCGCTCAGGTCCAGCAATCCAAGCCTCGCACCCCGGTCGTGCAGCGCCGTGGCCAGCGCCCGGCCCAAGCCCCCGGCAGCGCCTGCCACGATCACCACCCGACCCCGCATGTCGAACAGCGGGTCGGCGCTGGCGTGGTGGCCGGGACGGGTTTCGGCCCGCAATCGGGGGCCCTGTTGATGGGGCGAGGGGGGTGGCGCGGGATGCGACATAAGGGACTCCGGCGGTGTGGACGATTATCTTGACTCTGAGGGTGTCCGCAATACGATACGAAACGTATCATTTAATGACGAGAGCGTTAAGCTCCACGATCTGCGAGACCGGAAAAATCCGGCAGCACGCACCAACCAGGGAGAGAAGTGATGATTTTCAAGAAGGCATTGCGTGGCGTGACCGCCGCCACCGCACTGACCGTCGCGGGGCTGCTGGCCGCCGCGCCGGGTGCAAAAGCCGCCGAAACGGTCCCCGTTCTGCTGTGTCCGTTCGGCTGTGGTCCAATGGCCGGCGATACGATTCTGATGAACCAGATGATCAAGTCAGGCTCTGACGTGGTCCTGCTGCCGCAGGAAACGCCGGGCTACATGTACAACGTCCGCGAAATGGGCCGCAACGAATCCAAGTGGAAGGATTTTGTGTTCAAGACCGAGGACACGCTGATCCAGCTGGCCTATTCCGGCGGCTCTGACGAGATGAAGGAATTCCTGCCCGAAGCCGTCAAGATCCCGTGGAAGCTGCTGTATGGCGAGGCTTGGTGGGGGCAGGGCAAGTTCTTTGCCACCTTCGACTGCGAGTTGAAGACCATCGGCGATCTGAAGGGCAAGCGGGTCTCGCTTGGTCTGCGCGGACAGTCCGACTGGGGCGTGTTCTCGCGGCTGCTGCTGGAGCATGTGTTTGACGTGACGCCAGACAACTCGGACGTGCGCCACCTGTCGCCGGCGCAGTTGACCCAACAGTTGATCGACGGCGCGACCGACGCCGCCGTGACCCCGATCGGGGCCGAGCCCACGCTGACCAACTTCATCATCCCCGGACCCGTCCGCCAGCTTGAGGCGACCGGCAAGAAGATCTGCTGGCTGGGCGTGACCGAGGCCGACATCCAGAAGCTGAACGACAAGTTTGACACCACGTTCCTTTATGTCGAGTTGCCCGCCAACACCCTGCCCAGCCAGCCCGAGCCGCTGGGTATCGGTGCCAACCGTGGCTTTGCCGCCGTGCACCCCGATTTCGCCGAGGAAAAGGCCTATAACGTGGTCAAGACCATCGCCGGCCTTGGCGAGCAGATGAAAGAGCTGCACGCCCTGTGGAAGATCTGGTCGCCCGAGCTGATGACCTGCGGTCTGTCCGAAGAGAACACCCACCCCGGCGCCGTGCGCGCCTATAAAGAACTGGGTTGGTGGGACAAGGCCAAGGACTGCACGCCGATGACCTATCCCGGCTAAACGGTGCATCGGGGCGTTCCGGCGAAAGACCGGAACGCCCCCTTTTGATCCGGCTTGCAGGTTGCTGGCACCGATCGGCCCCGCAAGCCCGGCTTGAACGACAGGGCAGGGGCACCCGGCGTGGTGGTGCCGCGAATATTCTCATTCAGGTGGCTCATGACTTTTTTGCAAATATTGCGCAGGTCGACAGATATCGCCTTTCTGGCAGTGGGCGGCGTATTGACGGTCTACATCGCCTTTTCGGCGTTCGGCTTCGTGCGCAACTCGTCCGAACATTATTCGAACTTCATCCTTGGCGTCGTGATGATGTCGGGGCTGCTGGCCGTGCGCAACCTGTGCGACGAGCAGATCGGGGCACATGTCACCGGCTCGGTCCGTCGCTTTTTCTGGCCGCGACTGGTCTTTGCGGCGCTGGCGTTGATCGTGGCCACGTTCGCGATGGGTTATGTGCGCCTGCACGCCGTCCAGCTTGAGACGACGCAGCCGTTCTTCAACGAGACCGACATGACCATCGGCTGGCTGATGATGTTCTCGATCCTTGCGCTGACGCTGATCCACTGGGGGCTTTTGCTGACCAGCATCATCGGCATCTCGATCGTCTATTTCTTTCTGGGCTATCAGATCGACAATCCGCTGTTCCAGACGCCGCGCTATGACACCGGGTTTATCCTGAACTATATCGGGCTGGGCACGAATCAGGGGTTCTACTATCTGGCGCAGGTGGCTGCCGACTCGGTCTATTTCCTGATCATCTATGCCGCGATCCTGCTGGGGATCGGCATGCTGGACATGGTACTAGAGGTTGGCAAGGCCACCGGCCGCAAGGTGCCCGGCGGGGCCGCCGGCCCGGCGATCATCGGCTCGGGCATCGTGGCCTCGATCATGGGGCAGGCGGTGTCGAACGTCGTGCTGACCGGGCGGCTGACCATCCCGATGATGAAGAAATACGGCTACTCGGGCACGATGGCGGGCTCGATCGAGGCCACGGCCTCGACCGCGGGGCAGATCATGCCGCCGGTGATGGGGCTTGCGGCCTTCATCATCGCGGCCTTCCTGAACCTGCCCTATATCGATGTCGCTTTGTCGGGGATGTATCCGGGGCTGCTTTATCTGACCGGCGTCACCATCGCGGTCGTGGTCTACGCCAACCGCAACCGGCTGCCCCGGCTGGTGGCCAAGGTCGATACGGCGATCATCTGGCGGCTGATGCCCACCTTCGTGATCTCGTTCGGCGTGGTGCTGTGGTTGCTGCTGGGCTACCGCTCGCCGGCCATCGCGGGGCTGGCGGGGATCGTGCTGGCGCTGGTGCTGTGCCTGTTTCAGGGCAAATACCGCCCCAGCCTTGCCAAGCTGTACGAGGCCATCGAAGAGGGTCTGACCCTTGTCGCCATCCTGTCGCTGCTGCTGGTTGCCGTAGGGCCGCTGGGCCAGATCATGCTGACCACCAACCTGTCGGGGCGGCTGGGGATAATGCTGATCCAATATCTGCCCGACAGCCAGATCCTGATGCTGCTGGGGGCGATGGTGGTGTCGTTGATCCTTGGCATGGGCCTGCCGACGCCGGTGGCCTATATAATCGTCGCACTGGCGCTGGTGCCCTTCATGCAGCAGATCGGCATCGCCCCGTTGCAGGCGCATTTCTTCGTCTTCTACTTCGCCGTCTTCTCGACCCTGACGCCTCCGGTCGCGGTCAGCGTTCTGGCGGCGGCCAAGCTGGCGGATGCGTCCTTTCTGGGCACGGCCAAGGACTCGATGAAGATCGCGCTTAGCACCTTTGTGATCCCCTTCGCCTTTGTCTACTCGCCCGAGCTGATGAGCTTTCCCAGCTTCGACTGGGCCGTGATCCCCGCGATCCTCGAGGTGCTCTATATCCAGTGGGTGCTGTCGACGGCCTCTTACGGGTATCTGTTCCGCCTGCTTTCGGGATGGGAGAGGTTGCTGCACGCCGCCGCCGCCGTGATGGCCTTTGTCGGCATGACGGTGGACCCGATCTGGAGCTATGTCTCGATCGCGGTGTTCATGGCGCTGGGCGGCTATGCCTGGGCCACGCGGGGGCAGGGCAAGGTGGCGACGCCCTAGCCGGGGCTTTGGGCCGGGGCTTGGGCCGGGACTAGGACTGGGGCTAGGACTGGGGCGCTTGGACAAAACGGTCGCAGGCACGCTCACGGAAGCTGATGACCGAACGAAGACGGGCCCGCCATTGGCGGGCCCGTTTTTGGTTCATGCAATCAACCGCTGCGATCCGGGCGATGGCCCGGGCGATAGGGTCAGGCGATAGGTTCAGGCGGCGGCGACCTGCGGGTCGCGGCGGCCGTAGTACAGACCCACAACATGCTCGGCCTGCGCGAAGAACAACCAGCGCACCACGAAGGCCCCGGCGATGTGCGACAGGATTGCCAGCACGGCCACAAGATGGCTGAAGGGCAGCAAAAGCAGCACTGCGGGGACCACCGTCATCAGGGCCAGCCCGATGATGCGCAACTTGGCCACGTGGCGGCGGGCGACGACGAAGACCATCTCGTCGGTCAGGTAACTCGAGCCTGTGTGCGGCGGCTCGAACAGGCGCACAAGCCCCCGGCTGCCAAGCCCCGTCGCGGTGCCCACGGTGTGGCCGCGCTGGGCAAAGCGCTGGTCGCCGGCGGCCCAGACCCAGATCTGGAAGATGCCGGTCAGCACCAGCGCCACCACCGCCACGCCGACCTGCCCGGCCAGCAGCGCCCCGCCCGAAAGCGCGGTCAGCAGAAACTGCGCCGGGGTGTGCCAGTGGTTCCAGCGCGGCACGGCACGCAACTGCGTGTAGATCATCGACGTGGCCACGACGGTCGCCACCGAAAGCAACGATCCCAGCCAGCCCAGCGGCGCGATCTTGAGGTCGGCGAAGACCACCGCCGCCCCCCAAAGACCCATGACGCTAAGCGCAATGACCGAGGCCCAGCCTTCGCGCGACAACCACGAGCTGCGCCACTGGGTGAACGCCTTCAGCGCCCGTTCGGGATGCCCCAGATGGAAGGTCGAGGCCGCAAGCCCGCCCACGGCCAGCACATAGGCGATCACCAGAAACCAGAAGGCGGTCCAGCCCGAGACGTCCGGCAGGCCAAGCCCCAGAAAGAACAGCAGGCCAAAGCCCAGCCCCGACAGGACGGTGAACAGGATGATAGAGGGTGCGGGATGCATGTCAGAGCCTTTCCAGCGTCTTGTCGAGCCAACCAAGAAAGCCCTTGGGCTGATCGGTCACGGGGGCAAGGAAGGGGGCCAGCACGTCGATCTGCGTGTCGTCCTCTTCCTCGGCGACCCATGCGTCGCGGGGGCGGGGGGGCAGGTATTGGTTGACGGGTTTGGTGCCCTGCTCGGGCATCAGATCAAAGCCGCCGCGTTCGGCGACCAGCTTCGAGACATCGCTTTCCGCGTCGCCCAGATCACCGAAATGCCGTGCGCCCGCCGGGCAGGTCCGCACGCAGGCCGGGACCTGATCCACCTCGGGCAGGTTGTCGTTGTAGATCCGGTCGACGCAGAGGGTGCATTTCTTCATCACCTTCTCGACCGGGTCCATCTCCCGCGCGCCGTAGGGGCAGGCCCATGCGCAGAGGCCACAGCCGATGCAGTCGCTTTCGTTAACCAGCACGATGCCGTCCTCGACCCGCTTGTAGCTGGCGCCGGTGGGGCAGACGGTGACGCAGGGCGCGTCCTCGCAATGCAGGCAGGATTTGGGGAAGTGCACGGTCTGCGCCGGGCCGACCTGTGGCGTCACCTCATAGGAATGGATGCGGTTCAGGAACGAGCCGACGGGCTCGGCGCCATAGGCGTCGGTGTCGGCCAGCGGCGCGCCGTAGTTCTCGGTGTTCCAGCCTTTGCAGGCCACAACGCAGGCGTGGCAGCCGACGCAGGTGTCCAGGTCGATCACCAGGCCCATCTTCTTTTGCGCGGGTTGGGTGGGAAGGGAAGTCACATGGCACCTGTCGGGTTCAAGCTTCGGTTGGCCGTGGCGCGGGGCGTCGCGGCAAGCGGATGGCGGGTCGGGGTGCGGGTGCGGCGGGCCATCAGTCCTGCCGCACCTTCTGGCGCACCACGTCCGGGCCGCGCCCGACGGGCGAGGCGATGGGCGGCAGAACCGGCTGCGCTTCGGACGGGGCGGGCACCTTTTCGATGCGCACGCGCAGATCGAACCACGCGGCCTGTCCTGTCACCGGGTCCGAGTTCGCCCAGCGCAGCCCGTCGCCCTTGGGCGGCAGCAATTCGTGGATGATGTGGTTCAGCAAGAAGCCCTTGGTGGCTTCGGGCGCGTCGTTGTCCAAGGCCCAGGCCCCCTTGCGCTTGCCGATGGCATTCCACGTCCAGACCGTATGCGGGTTGAGGGCCGCCATATGCGCCACCGGCACCGTGATCGCCCCGTGGGGCGAGCTGACCTGCGCCCAGTCGCCTTCGGCAAAGCCGTTGGCCTGCCAGATATCGGTCGGCACATAAAGCGGGTTGCGCCCGTGGATCTGGCGGAGCCATGCGTTCTGCGACCCCCACGAATGATACATCGCCATCGGGCGCTGCGACAGGGCGTGGACCGGATACTCGGCATCCTCGTCGGATTGCGAGGGGCTGAAGTTGCCGGTGCCCATCGCCTCGGGCGGATACCAGATCGGCAGCGGGTCCATCGTCTGTTTCAGACGGTCGCGCAGGTGATCGGGGGGCTGGCGTTCGCCCAGCCCTTCGGCGGCCCGCTGGAACTTGCGCATCGGCTCGACGTAAAGCTGGAAGAGATAGGGCGCGGGCTTGTCGAAGAAGCCCTTTTCCACGGCCCAGTCCTGATAGGCGGTGTTCCACGGTTTGTAGAACGAGGCCTCCTCGGGGACATGCTCCATCCAGAAGCCGCCGTTTTCGATATAGCGGTCAAGCTGGTCTGGGTTGGGCTCACCGCGGCCCGCACCCTGTTCGTCCTTGCCGCGCCACCCGGCCAGTGGTCCCACGCCGGGACGCCGGATGTGATTGGTGATGTAATCGGCGTAATCGCGATACTTGGCGCTGCCGTCGTCGTTGACGAAACCGGGCAGGCCCAGACGCGCGCCCAGATCCACCAGCACCGACTGGAAGCCGCGCACGTTGCGGTCGGGCTCGATCACCGGCCAGCGGATGGCGTCAGCCACGGCGTCGGCCTCGCAGATCGGCCGGTCCAGCAGGCTGATGCAGTCGTGCCGTTCCAAGTAGGTGGTGTCGGGCAGCACCAGATCGGCATAGGCCACCATTTCCGAAGAGTAGGCGTCGGAATAGATGATGCGCGGGATGACATAATCGCCGTTCTCGTCCTGATCGGTCAGCATGTCATGCACGCCGCGCGTGTTCATCGACGAGTTCCACGACATGTTGGCCATATACATGAACAGCGTGTCGATCTTGTAGGGATCGCCCGCATGGGCGTTCGAGATCACCATATGCATCAGCCCGTGGGCCGACATCGGGTTTTCCCATGTGAAGGCCTTGTCGATGCGGGCGGGCTGGCCGTTTTCGTCCAGCGCCAGATCTTCGGGGCCCTGCACAAAGCCCAGATGCGGGCCGTCCAGCGCCTGACCGGGCGCGGATTTGCAATGGGGTTTGGGGTGCGCCCAGGACGGCTTGGGGTAGGGCGGCTTGAACCGGAACCCGCCCGGCACCTCGACCGAGCCCAGCAGGATCTGCAACACATGCAGCGCGCGGGCGGTCTGGAAGCCGTTCGAGTGGGCCGAGATGCCGCGCATGGCGTGGAAGGCGACTGGGCGGCCTGTCATCTTCTCGTGGCGCTTGCCGCGGAAATCGGTCCAGGGCTGGTCGATCTCGATCGCCTCGTCAAAGGCCACCCGGGCCAGTTCGGCGGCGATGCGGCGGATGCGGGCCGGGGTCAGGCCGCAACGGTCGGCGACGGCCTCGGGGGCGTAGTCCTCTGACAGGTAGCGGTCGGCCATCTGCTGGAAGACGGTGCGGTGGGTGATGCCAGCGCGGCGCAACTGGCCGGCCAAATCAGGCTGCACGTCTTCGGCCAGAACGCCCGCGGGCTTGCCGGTGGCGCGGTCGATGACCAGCGGCTCGCCATCCTCGCCACGCAGGAACATGCCGAACTCGTCCGAGGCAGGGTCTTCGTTGACCAGCACGGGCGCGTTGGTGAAGCGGCCCAGATACTCCAGATCGACCTTGCCGGCCTTGATCAGGCAATGGACCAGCGACAGGATGAACAGCCCGTCGGTGCCGGGGGTGATGCCGACCCATTCGTCCGCGATGGCGTTATAGCCCGAGCGGACGGGATTGACGCCGATCACCTTGGCGCCGCGCGCCTTCAGCTTGCCCAGACCCATCTTGATCGGGTTGCTGTCGTGATCCTCGGCCACTCCGAAGATCATGAACAGCTTGGTGCGGTCCCAGTCGGGCTGTCCGAACTCCCAGAAGGCGCCGCCCATCGTGTAGATGCCGGCGGCTGCCATGTTGACCGAACAGAACCCCCCGTGGGCGGCATAGTTCGGGGTCCCGAAGCCTTGCGCCCACATCGAGGTGAAGGATTGCGACTGATCGCGCCCGGTGAAAAACGCCAGCTTCGACGGGTCCTTGGCGCGGACCGGGGCAAGCCAGTCGGTGGCCAGCGTCAGCGCCTCTTCCCAAGAGATCTCCTCTAACTCGCCCGACCCGCGGGGGCCGGTGCGTTTCAGCGGCGCGCGCAGCCGCGAGGGCGCCAGCGCCTGCATGATCCCCGCCGAGCCCTTGGCGCACAGCACGCCCCGGTTCACCGGGTGGTCGCGGTTGCCTTCAATATAGGCCAGCTTGCCCTCTTTCAGGTGCACGTTGATGCCGCAGCGGCAGGCGCACATGTAGCAGGTCGTCTTGCGGATTTCGTCCGAGACCGGGGGGGAGGTATCAAGGTCTGGCTGTGTCATCAGGTCTTTTCCACTTCGGCATCGGGGCCGGCTGGTGTTTCGGTTGCGGCATCGCGCATCGCGTTGGCCTGCGAGGCGGTGACGGCGATCATGTGAAGCACGTCCGAGGCGCTGCATCCGCGCGACAGATCGTTGGCGGGGGCGGCAAGCCCCTGCAGGATGGGGCCGATGGCGGTGGCCCCGCCGATGCGCTGGGCAATCTTGTAGCCGATGTTGCCCGAGTTGAGGTCGGGGAAGACAAAGACGTTGGCGGCCCCTTGCAGCGGGCTGTCGGGGGCCTTGGACTGGGCAATCTCGGGGATGATGGCGGCGTCGAACTGGATCTCGCCGTCGACGATCAGGTCGGGCCGGGCGGCGCGGACCAATGCCGTGGCCTCGGCGACCTTGGTGACATCGGCGTGCTTGGCGCTGCCGTGGGTCGAGAATGAAAGCATGGCGACGCGCGGCTCTTGCCCGGTCATCGCCCGGAACGAGGCGGCCGAGGCCAGCGCGATCTGCGCCATCTCGTCGGCGTCGGGGTCGATCACCAGACCGCCATCGGCAAAGACATGGGCGCCCTTGCGCGGGTGGTGATCGGCGTCGAACATCATCAGGAAGAAGCTGGACACAAGCTTGCAATCGGGGGCGCGGCCGATGATCTGCAGCGCGTTGCGCACCACGTCGGCGGTGGGCACCACGGCGCCGCCAAGGGTGCCGTCGGCCAGACCCTCGCGCACCAGCAGCGCGGCGTAGATATGCGGATCGCAAGCCTGCCGCGCGGCCTGATCGAGGGTGACGCCCTTGTGCTGGCGCAGCCGGTGATAGGCATCCGCCATGTCCGCAGCGTGGGCCGAGCTGGCGGGATCGTGGATGGTGATCCCGTCAACTGCCGGCGCGTCCTGCCCTTGGGCTTTCAGTTGGGCGCGCACCTCATCCTCGTTGCCCACAAGGATAAGCTGCGCCAGATCCAGACGGCGCGCTTCCAGCGCCGCCTGAACGATGCGCGGGTCCGCGCCTTCGCTAAGCGCGATCGTCCGGGACGATCGCGCCGCGCTTTTCATCAGGCGTTCAGGCGGTAACAATACGAACCGTCCTACTCTGCCGCGGTCGAGGAGGCCTTGCGCATGTCGTCGCGGTTGATGCCAGCCACCGCGACCGGCTTCTTCATCGCGTCCCGGCGGAAGGGCTCGCCCAGTTCCTGATTGAGGATGATCTCGATGAAGGTGGTCTTGTTGTCCTTCATCTGCGCCTCGACCGCTTTGTCCAGCGCCGCACGCAGATCGTCCATCGAGGTCACGGCCACGCCTTCCAGCCCGCAGGCCCGCGCGATACCGGCATAGGACACGTCCTGATCCAGCTCGGTGCCGACGAAGTTGTCGTCGAACCACAGGGTGGTGTTCCGCTTTTCGGCGCCCCACTGGTAGTTGCGGAAGATGACCATCGTGACCGCGGGCCAATCGCCGCGACCCACCGCCGTCATCTCGTTCATCGAGATGCCGAAGGCGCCGTCACCGGCAAAACCCACGACGGGCACGTCGGGCTTGCCGATCTTGGCGCCAACGATGGCCGGGAAGCCATAGCCACAGGGGCCGAACAGGCCGGGGGCCAGATACTTGCGGCCCTCGGTGAACGACGGGTAGGCGTTGCCGATCGCACAGTTGTTGCCGATGTCCGAGCTGATGATCGCGTTGTCGGGCAGGGCCGACTGGATCGCGCGCCACGCCATGCGGGGGCTCATGCGGTCGGGTTCGCGGTCGCGGGCACGCTCGTTCCAGCTGGTGCCGGGATCGTCGTCCTCGTGGTCCATCGAGGACAGTTCCTGCAGCCAGCGCGACTTGGTCTGGGCGATCATGTCCTCACGCTCTTTGCGGCCCTTGTCGCCGGCGCCGTCCGACAGCTTCTTCAGAAGCTGCTCGGCCACCTTCTTGGCGTCACCCACGATGCCGACGCTGACGGTCTTGGTCAGGCCGATGCGGTCGGGGTTGATGTCGACCTGAATGACCTTGGCATCCTGCGGCCAGTAGTCGATGCCATAGCCCGGCAGGGTCGAGAAGGGGTTCAGACGGGTGCCAAGCGCCAGCACCACATCGGCCTTCGAGATCAGCTCCATCCCGGCCTTCGAGCCGTTGTAGCCCAAGGGCCCGGCGAACAGCGGGTGGTTGCCCGGGAAGGCGTCGTTGTGCTGGTAGCCACAGCAGACGGGGGCCGACAGGGCCTCGGCCAGCTTGGCGGATGCATCGATGCCGGCAGCCAGAACCACGCCCGCGCCGTTCAGGATGACGGGGAACTTGGCTTCGGACAGCAGCTTGGCGGCCTGATCGATGGCGGTCTCGCCGCCCGAAGGACGCTCGAACTCGACAATGGCGGGCAGGTCGATGTCGATGACCTGGGTCCAGTAGTCGCGCGGGATGTTGATCTGCGCGGGGGCCGAGGCGCGTTTGGCCTGCTGGATCACGCGGTTCAGAACCTCGGCGATGCGCGAGGCGTCGCGAACCTCTTCCTGATAGGCGACCATGTCTTCGAACAGCTTCATCTGCTCGACTTCCTGAAAGCCGCCCTGACCGATGGTCTTGTTGGCGGCCTGCGGCGTGACCAGCAGCAGCGGCGTGTGGTTCCAGTAAGCGGTTTTGACGGCGGTCACGAAATTGGTGATGCCGGGGCCGTTCTGGGCGATCATCATCGACATCTCGCCGGTGGCGCGGGTGTAGCCGTCGGCCATGTAACCGGCGCTGCATTCATGTGCGCAATCCCAGAAGGTGATGCCCGCCTCGGGGAAAAGATCCGACACCGGCATCATGGCCGAGCCGATGATTCCGAACGCATGTTCGATGCCATGCATCTGGAGGACTTTTACAAAGGCTTCTTCTGTCGTCATTTTCATTGAGGTTTTCCTTGGTAGAACAGTTTTCGGGGAGGGCTCAGGCGCTTTCGGCGACCTGGGTCAAGGATGCGAGTTTGAGACGTTGTATCTTGCCAGACGGACCTTTGGGAAGGTCATCCATGATATGAATTCTGTCGGGACACTTAAAATTTCCTAACCGATTGCGGCACAGCTCGATCAGGTCGGCGGGAACGACCGCCGAGCCTTCGCGCAGGCGCACCGCGGCCTCGACCCGTTCGCCATAGCTTTTGCAGGGCCGCGCGAAGGCCGCGGCCTCGATCACGTCGGCATGGGCGTACAAAGCCTCGTCGATCTCGCGCGGGGCGATGTTCTCGCCGCCCTTGATGATCAGCTCTTTCAAACGGCCGGCTATGAAAACATAGCCGTCGTCGTCCAGCCGTCCCAGATCGCCGGTGCGCAGCCAGCCCGAGGGCGTCAGCGACTCGGTGGTGGCCTGCGGGTTCTTGAAATACTCGATCATCACGTTGGGTCCGCGCACGGCAAGCTCGCCCTCGTGGCCGGGGCCCAGCGGGCGCAGCCGCTCGTCCAGCACCGTCACCTCGTTGCCGTAGGGCACGCCGGGCGAGCCGATCTTGCGATTGCCGGGGGGCAGGGGGTTCGACAGGATCTGGGCGGCGGTTTCGGTAAGACCCATCGTCTCGACAATCGGGACGTCGAAGCGGGTCTCGAAGCCGGTCTGCACATCGGGTGCCAGCGCCGACGAGGCCGATCTGCCAAAGCGCAGCCGCTTGCGGGTCTCGGCATCGGGCTCATGGGGCCCGTGCAGCAGATGCGAAATGATCGTGGGCACGACCGAGAACCACGTGGCCTGAACCTCGGCGCAGTCCTGCCAGAAGCGGCTGGCGGAAAAGCGCGGGCTCATCGCCACCGAACCGCCCGAGACCAGCGGCCCCATCACGGTCACGCACAGGCCGTTGATGTGATAGATCGGCAAAACGCACAGCGCCCGGTCCGCCGGGGTCAGCGCATGGGCCACCGTGGGCGTCCAGCCCCCGGCCAGCAGACTGGCCTGCGTGTGGATCACGCCCTTGGGCCGCCCCGTGGTGCCCGAGGTATACATCAGCAGCGCATGGTCCTGTGCGCCCACCTCGTGCAGAGGGGCCGCTTGCGTGCCCTCGGGCCAGTCGATCCGGTCCAAGTCGCCGACGGCCAGCGCCGTGACCTCGTTGGGATGCGCGGCGCTGGCGGCCACGAACAGCGGATGTTGGTCGTGGTCCACAAAGGCAAAGCGGGCCTCCGAGTGGGACAGGGCGTAGCCCATCGCCTCGGCCCCGGCGACAAGGTTGATCGCGGTCAGACGGAAGCCGCCGTAAAGCGCGCCCATCAGACACAGGATGGACGAGCGTCCGTTGGGCATCATCAGCGCCACGCTTTCGCCGCGGGCCACCCCAAGGCCGGTCAGATGTCCGGCGATGTCACGGGCACGGTCGCGCAGCTCGGCCCAGCTTAGCGGGGCCGCGTCAGAGCCGGGAAAGAGATGGCTGATCGCCGCGCCGTCGGCGTCGGCGCGGTGGTCGATCCAGTCGCGCACGGTGCCTTGGGGCGGTGTCGCGGTGTCGATGTCGAATTGCATGACGTCCCCTCCGATCAGGCGCGGGTCTGGGCGAAATAGTCGGCGAAAATGTCGTCGACCGACGGCTCGACGGGCGGGATTTCACGAACGATCTTGGTGGTTTGCACGAAGTGCTTCCAGTGCAGGTTGTCGTCGATCGAATTGCCCCCCCAACTGCCGCAGCCCATCGACAGCGAAAACGGCATGCCGTTGTTGAACGACCCGCCGGTGGCAAAGCAATGCGGCTGGTTGACGATCACGCGGCAGGTGGGAACGGTGCTGCCCAACTGGCGGGCGCGGGCGTCGTCGCTGCTGTGCAGACCGATGGAATGGCCTGCCCCCTGATGGTCCAGAATGCGGGCCGCGATGTCGGCGGCGTCGTCGAAATCGCGGGCGCGGTAGATGGCGGCGACGCGCGACAGCTTCTCGCCCGACAGCGGATAATCGGGACCGATGCCGCGGGCCTCGACCAACAGGAACTGCGTGCCCTCCGGCACCTTGTCGGCCATGTCCAAAGCGCCCAGCATCACGTCGGCTTCTTGCGCCATGACCTGACGGTTCAGCTTGCCGTCGACCCACAGCCGCGAGGTCACCTGATCGGCGCGGCTTTCGGGGATCAGCACGCCGCCCTGTTTGGCGACTTCGGCGATGAAAGCGTCGTAGATCTCATCAACCACCACCAGCGCATTCTCGGACGAGCAGGACGTGGCGTTGTCGAAGGTTTTCGAGGCCGCGATCTTCTGGGCGGCGGCGGCCAGATCGGCGGTCTCGTCGACGATGACGGTGACGTTGCCAGCGCCGACGCCGATGGCGGGCGTGCCGCTGGTATAGGCCCGGCGCACGTTATCCTGAGAGCCGGTGACCACCACCAGATCAGACGCCTCTAGCAGGCGTTGTGTCTTGGCCTTCGATCCGGGCGAAGGCAGCATCTGCACCAGATCGTGGCTAAGGCCGATCTTGTCGAATTCCTCGTAGATATATGCCAGCAGCGCCTCGCAGCTTGGCACCCCCTTGGGCGAGGGCGACAGGATGATCGCATTGCCCCCCTTCAGCGCGTTGATGATGTTGTTGGCGGGCGTCGCCACCGGGTTGGTCGAGGGCACGACGGCGCCGATGACCCCGATGGGGCGAACGATCTCGGTGATGCCCTTCTCGGCATCCTCGCGGACCACGCCGAAGGTGCGGGCCTCTTGCAGGTCGCGCATCAACCCCAGCGTCTTGCGGTGGTTCTTGGTGATCTTGTCGTCGACGTTGCCGATGCCGGTGGTCTGCACCGCAAGCTCGGCCAGATGCTTGTTGCGGGCAGGCTCCATGATGGCCCATGCCGCGGCGAGGGCGGCGCTGTCATAGCGCTCCTGCGAGCCGCCGGATTCATACTCTGCCTGGGCCTTTCGGGCTTTGGCAACGATTTCATCGACGATCAGAGTCTCGTCCTGGGCGTTCATGATTTCCATCCTGTCGGCTGAGTGAGCGGGGAAAAGTGCAAGTCTTCGGGGGGAGGGGGCGGGCGCGCGGGGCGCCCGTCCCGGTGTTTGGTTAGCGGATCAGAGCCGCGACCAGAGCCGCGATCAGGGCCGCAACCGGTGTCGCAAATCAGAGACCGGCCAGAAGCTCGGTCAGCGTCTCTTTGCGCTTGGCCCACATGGCCTGAACCTCTTCGCGGTTCATCACGCGCATGGGCGAGCCGCCGTCTTTCATCTTGCCGGCCACGCGACTGCTTTTGAACATCTCGGGCACGGTGGCGGCCAGCTTGTCGATGGCCTCTTGCGGGGTGCCCTTCGGGACCATCACGCCGCGGAAGTTGACCGAGGCGTCATCCACGTCCAGCCCCTGTTCCTTCATCGTGGGCACGTCGGGCAGAAACTCGCTCCGCTCCAGATCGGCCACGCCGAGGATCTTGATGTTGCCCGCGTCGGCTGCGCGGAAGGCGTCGGACAGGTTGTTGACCCCGCCCATGACATCGCCACCGATCACGGCTTTCATGGCACCGGCACCGCCGGCGTTGTTGGGGATGTAGGCCATCTTCACGTCGGCGGCCTTCTCGATCTGAAGGGCCGCGATGTGGTGGCCGACGTAAAGACCCGCGCCAGAGTAGGTGAATTTGCCGGGGTTTTCCTTGGCAAAGTCGATCACGTCCTGCATCGAGTTGAACTCGCTGTCGGCCTTGACGACGAAGACAGCCGGATCGGCGCCCCAGTTGGCGATGGGCTCGAAGCTGTCGGCTTCGAACTGCACGCCGCCCTGAATCGACTGGGCGATGAAGTGCGGCACGTTATAGGCGCCAAGGGTGTAGCCGTCGGCCTCGGCCTGCGTGGCCAGCCAGTTCCAGCCGACACGCCCACCGGCGCCCGGCTTGTTGATGATCGCGATGGGCACGCCCAGCGCGTCGTCGTTGCCCGCGGTCATGGTGACGATGCGGGCCTGAAAGTCCGTGGCCCCGCCGGCCCCATAGGACACCATCATCATGATGGGCCGTTCGGGGTAGCCCTCTGCCTGGGCGGACCCGGTCAGAGCTGCGGTTGTGATCGCCATTGCGGCAAGTATTTTTTTCATTTTATTCAATCCTCCCTGAATTGACGTGAGCCTGACGCGAAGGCGTCAGAACAGGATCTCTCGCGGGGTGTATGCTTTCAACAGCACCGCAAAGAGACCGTACATGACGGCCATGTAGCAGACCGTGATGATCGCGCGCTTGATCCAGCTTTTCGCCCGGTCGTGGGGGGCGGGATCGTAAAGCGACAGAAGTATGAAAAAGGTGATGGCCGTGGCCGTGTAGAAGCCAAGGAAATCGGCGGCCCAGAAGATATAGACAAGCGCCACCAGAAAGCCCGGCGCCAGATTGGCCACCAGCGCCATCGAAAGCCCCGTGCCGACACGCGACATGCCCAGCACCGCGCGCCCGAAGGTCCATGCGGCCAGCGCCACGAAGACCGCCGAGATCAGGCGCGGGAACAGGAAGGCGCCCGCGGGCTCTTGGGTAAAGCTGATCCACGCGACCCACAGGCCCACGGCAAGGATCAGCCCCGAGGGCAGGATATGCTGAAACCGGCTCATGCCATGGCCTCCATGTCCTGTGCCTGCTTGCGGGCGCGCACCTCCATGAAGGCGGAATAGGCGACCGACAGGATCACGATGGCAATCAGGAAGATATTCAGCGTGCCGCCGAAGAAATAACCCATCCGCCCGTCGCCCGCGTCGGCGATCATGGTGCCTTGGATAAAGTTCGCCTCGGCGATGGGGCCAAGGATCAGGCCCAGCACCAGCGGTGCCGCCGAGAAGCCGAATTTCTCCAGAAAGAACATCATGATGCCCAGCGAGGCCATGACATAGACATCCCCCATCGAGCTTTGGACCGAGTAGGATCCGAACACCGACAGCCCCAGCACGATGGCCGCCATGACCGATTGCGGCACCTGCGCCACCTTGGCGGCCAGACCGGCCACGTAAAGCCCGAAGATGCACATCAGGATCTGGCCGACCAGCATCGAGTTGATGAAGGTCCACGCCACATCCGGGTAGTTGTCGAACAGGTCCGAGCCGGGGAAGATCCCGTGGATCAGCAGCCCGCCCAGCAGCACGGCGGCGGTGGGGCTGCCGGGAATGGACAGGGTCAGCAGCGGCACCAGCGAGGGGCCGACCATCGCGTTGTTGGCCGACTCGGCGGCGATGACGCCCTCGGCGTGGCCGGTGCCGAACTTCTCGGGCGTCTTGGACATCTTGCGGCTTTGGTCATAGGCGACAAGCCCCGCGATCTGCCCGCCGACGCCGGGGATCAGCCCGATGATCGAGCCCGTGATCGTGCCGATGCTCAGCGCGCGCTTGCTGGCGAAAAGCTCGGCCAGCGCCTCTTTCATCGGGCTTTTCTGAACCTCGATCACCTCGACGTTGGGATCGTTGCGGCCCTTGGCGAACATGTTCAGCACCTGCGGGATGGCAAAGATGCCGATCAGCGCCGCGATGATGTTGACGCCGCCGCCCAAGGCCGGATGGAAGATGAAGCGCTGGGCGCCCATGATGTCGTCAAAGCCGATGGTGGCCAGCCACAGGCCGATGCAGCCCGACAAAAGCCCCTTGACCACCGACCGCGATTCCAGCGAGCCGATGATCGTGACGCCCAAGATCGCCAGCCAGAACAGGTGCGAGGGGCCGAAGGCCAGCGCCCATTGCGACAGCACCGGCGTCAGGAAGATCAGCAGCAGCACGCCGATGATGCCGCCCACCGCCGAGGCCAGAAACGACAGTTGCAGCGCCCGCGCGCCCTTGCCCCGGCGGGCCATCTCGTGGCCGTCGAGGGTGGTCGCGATATTGGCCGGGGCACCGGGGATCTTCAGCAAGATCGCCGACACGGCGCCGCCCGCCACGGTCGAGGTATAGGCCGCCCCCAGCAGGATCAGACCCTGTGCGGGCTCCAGCTGAAACGTGAACGGAATCAGGAGGGCCACGGCCATCGTCGGGGACAGGCCGGGGGTCGCCCCAAGGATCAGACCGCCGATCGTGCCGATCAACAGCAGCATGAAAGACATCGGCGCGAAAACCTCGCCGAAGTAAAAGATGAACTCCAAGGCTTATCCTCCCTAGACGCTGCCGCGCCTTCCTTGACTTGGATATGAGTAGAGGCTAGGCAATGAAAATAGTTTTGCAAAGGTTTTCATTGGTGCCTTTGTCGCAGTGGAAATATCATGCGAAAACAGGACGCTAAAATTGACATCATTTCCGTAGCCAAGGCTGCGGGTGTGTCGCCGTCGACTGTGTCGCGCTCGTTCAATCACCCCGAACTTGTCCGTCCGGCGACTCGGAAGACCATCGCCGAGGCGGTGCGCAATCTGGGCTATATCCGCAACCGCGCGGCGCAGACCATGCACGGCAAGCGCAGCGGCACGATCGGGCTGATCGTGCCCAGCGTCAACAATGCCATCTTCTCGGAACTGATCCAGTCCTTCTCGGATATCGTCGAGCAAGAGGGGTTCACCATCCTGATCTCGACCCACGGCTTCGATCTGCGCAAGGAATACGAGATCCTGCGCAAGCTGCTCGAACACCGCGTCGACGGCATCGCCATCATCGGTCTGGACCATCTGGACGAGACCTATCAGTTGCTGACCCAGCAGAAGATCCCCGCCATCGCGATCTGGAATTATGAAGAGGATTCGCGCATCTCGTGCATCGGCGCCGAGAATTACGACGCCGGCTGGCAGACCGCCCGCCATCTGGTGGATCTGGGCCACCGACAGATCGGCATGATCTTCCCGTCGATGAGCGAAAATGACCGCGCCCGCGCCCGTCTGCGCGGGGCGATGGGTGCGCTGGACGCCGCCGGGATCACCGTGCCCAAGGCTTGGGTGACCGAGGCTCCCTATAGCGTCGGCCACGCCAAACAGGCCTGCATGGACCTGCTGGCGATCTCGCCCCGGCCGACGGCCATCCTGTGCGCCAACGACATCATCGCCCACGGCGCCATCCACGCGGCGAACCGGCTGGGGCTGCGCATCCCGCAAGAGATCTCGATCATCGGGATCGGCGACTTCCCCGGCTCGGCCGAGATGGAGCCCGCCCTGACCACCATGCGCATCCCCGCCAAGCGCATTGGCGGGCTGGCCGGCAGCCATCTGGTCGCCACCATCGCCGGAGAGCGTCCCGACGAGGTTCTTCGCAGCAAGTTCGACGTGGAACTGGTCGTCCGCGCGACGACGGCGCCCCCGGCGGGGGATGCGATGGGTGATGCGATGGGCGGGCCGGTGGGCGAGGCGGGGGGCGATGCGGTGGGCGAGGCGGACCCCGGTGCTGGCAACGATATGGACCCGGCGAGCGATAGCTGACCTTGCGGCAATCGCAAACGGCGTCGACGCGGGATGATCAAGACGCCATAAGTATCAGATATAACTGAGTTAATATCGATCTGACGCCGTGCGCGCCCGTCCAGCGTGACGGAAAATACCGCGATACTCCGTCGCTATGCGCGGCCCCCCGCATTTCACCATCGCCGTCAACGGATTTCTTTTGGCCTCGGCCTCTGGCCATCCGTCATGGCGGCCCCACCTTGGGGACACACATCATTAAGCGGTGCGCATGTAATGCTGCCCGCCTCGGGCCGGATAACGGATCTGGCCAACGCATGAGCCGACCGATGCAAGGAGATCTTTCATGACAAAGCTGACTTTGAACGGCAAGGCGGTGACCGTCGACGCCGACCCCGACACGCCCCTGCTGTGGGTCCTGCGCGACGAGCTTCAGATGACCGGCACCAAGTTCGGCTGCGGCGTCGCCTCGTGCGGGGCCTGCACCGTGCATCTGGATGGCGAGCCCGTGCGCAGTTGCCAGACCTTCCTTGGCGACGTCGAGGGCGCTGACATCACCACGATCGAGGGCGTCGACGGCAAGGCCGCGCAGGCGATCCAGTCCGCGTGGCAGGAACTTCAGGTGCCCCAGTGTGGCTATTGCCAGTCGGGGCAGATCATGTCCGCCTCGGCGCTGCTGACGGCCACGCCGAAGCCCAGCGACAGCGACATCGACGACGCGATGGAGGGCAACCTTTGCCGCTGCGCCACCTACGCGCGGATTCGCAAGGCGATCCACCGCGCTTCTGAAATCATGGAGGGTTGATCATGCGCCTGAGCAATAATCCCATGCGTGACGCCAAAACAGCCGCCACGCCGACCAAGACTGCCGATGATCGCGGACCCAGCCGGCGCGGTTTCCTGAAGCTGACCGCCGGGGCCACCGGCGGGCTTGTGCTGGGCGCGATGCTGCCCCCCCGTGCAGCTTCGGCTGCGATGCAGGCGGGCACGGCGTCCGCGCCGGCGACGGATACGCTGGCCTCGCCCTTCGTGCATATCACGCCCGACAACCGGGTGATCGTGATTTCGAAACACCTCGACAAGGGGCAGGGCAGCGCCTCGGGTCTGGCGACGCTGGTGGCTGACGAGCTGGACGCCGCCGTCGAACAGGTGGGGGTCGAGTTTGCCCCCGCCGACGCCAAGCTTTACGCCAACACGCTGCTGGGCGCACAGGGCACCGGCGGCTCGACCGCGATCGCCAATTCCTACGTGCAATACCGCGAGGCCGGGGCCACGGCCCGCGCCATGCTGATCGCCGCCGCCGCCGCCGAATGGGGCGTTGGGGCCGACACCATCACGGTCGCGCAGGGGCATCTGACCAGCGGCGAGAATTCGGCCAGCTTTGGCGAGCTTGCCCGCGCCGCCGCCACCCAGACCGTGCCCGACAGCGTCACCCTGAAGACGCCCGAACAGTGGATCTATATCGCCAAGGGCTTCCCGCGGGTCGATATGGAAGCCAAGTCGCAGGGCTCGGTTGGCATGTTCGGCATGGATGCCCAGCCCGAGAACGTGCTGATCGCCGTCACCGCCCGCCCGCCGAAATTCGGCGGCACGCTCGCCTCGGTCGACGCGACCGAGGCCCGCGCCATGCCGGGGGTCGAGGCTGTGCTGGAGCTGCCCCAAGGCGTCGCCGTGGTTGCGCGCAACACATGGCAGGCCATTCAGGCCCGTGACGCGCTGACGCTGGAGTGGGACTTCAGCGGCGCCGAGACGCGCGGCTCGGACCAGATCGAGGCCGAGTTCACCGCCCTGCTGGACAAGCCGGGCTTGGCCGCCGGCGGGCACGGCGACGTCGACGCCGCGCTGACCAGTGCCGCCAGCACGGTCGAGGCCGACTATGTCCTGCCCTATCTGGCCCACGCCCCGATGGAGCCGCTGGACATCACCGTCCTTTACGACGGCACACAGGCGCAGATCTGGACCGGCTCGCAGTTGCAGACCGTCGATCACGCCACCGCGGCTTCGGTTCTGGGTCTGGCGCAGGACAAGATCAGCCTGAACACCCTGTGGGCCGGCGGATCTTTCGGTCGCCGGGCGGTGCCCGACGGCCATTACGTCGCCGAAGCCTCGATGCTGGCCAAGGCCTGGCTGGACGAGGGCCGCGACGTCCGCCCCCTCAAACTGGTCTACACGCGCGAGGATGACGTGCGCGGCGGCTATTACCGGCCCCTGCACATGCACCGGGTCCGGGCGGGTCTGGACGATCAGGGCCGCATCACCGGCTGGGATCACCGGATCGTGGGGCAGGGCATCATGATCGGCACCGCCTTCGAGGCTTTCGCGGTCAAGGACGGCATCGATTCCTCGTCGCTGGAAGGGGTCGAGGATACGCCCTATGATTTCGCCAGCTTCCGGGTCGATGTGCATCATCCCGATGTGGGTGTGCCGGTGCTGTGGTGGCGCTCGGTCGGGCATTCGCACAGCGCCTATGTCATGGAGACGATGATGGACGAGCTGGCCACCAAGGCGGGCGCCGATCCGGTGCAGTTCCGTCTGGACCATTTGACCGATCAGCCGCGTCTGGCCGGGGTGCTGCAGCTTGCCGCCGAAAAGGCCGGCTGGGATCGGCCCGTGGCCGAGGGGCGCGGGCGGGGCATCGCGCTTCACCGCAGCTTCAACAGCTATGTGGCTGAAGTCGCCGAGGTTTCCATGCGCGAGGATGGCACCGTCAAGGTCGAAAAGGTCGTGGCCGCCGTCGATTGCGGTGTGCCGGTGAACCCCGACGTGATCGAGGCGCAGATCCAAGGCGGCATCGGCTATGGCCTGTCGGCGATCCTGCGCGAGCGGATCACCCTGACGGACGGCGAGGTCGATCAGTTCAACTTCCCCGACTACACCCCGCTGCGGATCAGCGACATGCCCGAGGTCGAGGTGCACATCACCCCCTCGCTCGAGGCGCCCACCGGCATCGGGGAACCCGGCCTGCCGCCGATCGGCCCCGCCGTCGCCAACGCGATAGCGCAGATCACCCAGCAGCGGGTCCGGACCCTGCCGATGTCGCTGCACGATCTGGCTTGATCGCGCGTAGACGGCCATCAACGGGCAGTCGCGGGGCAGGGCCAGTGGTCCTGCCAGCGCACCCCTGAAATGAAAAACGCCCGCCCCTGATAAGTGCAGGGGCGGGCGTTTTGCGTCGGGTGTGGGCGGGTCTAGGCGGGCGGGGGCGGGTCTAGGCGGGAGGGGGCCTACTTCCGGCTGCAGTAAAGCTCGTGCAGCAGTTCAAGCACGGCGGTCGCCTCGCGGCCCGACAGCGAATAATAGATCGTCTGAGCCTCGCGGCGTGACGTCACCAACCCCGCCTCGCGCAGGCGGCGCAACTGTTGCGACATGGCCGGTTGGGCCATGCGGCAGGTCTGGCTCAACTCTCCGACACTGGCTTCGCCGTCGGTCAGCCGGCACAGGATCTTCAGCCGCGACGGCGAGGCCAGCAACTCCATCAGACCGGCAGCCTCGGTGACGTGTTCTGCGAAAGGATCTGCGTCGTCTTTCATGTATTCGCCCTATTGAATATAATGCACGGCGCATATATCTTTCAGTCATGCCCGGCCATAATGCCATCTGTCCCTGTCGTAAGGGGAGCGTCTTACATATGGGCCGTTTCGCCATCCGCAAGAACGGGGGCAGGAACGGGCCGCAAGAAAGGGCCGCTGGAATGGGCCTATGGTGTTCGCTCCGGACCCCTGTAATCTAGGGATACGGTGGGGCAGGTCAATCGGGCAGCGCCACGGAAGACCCGGGTGCGACGATGGGCCCTTGGACGTCCAAGCGGGCCAAGCCTGTCGGGGCCATCCGGGCCCGGCAGGACGACGATGGAAACGAACGGGGGCCTGGCCCTTGGGAAAAGGAAGCAATGCAATGACTTATCCGGTGAATATGGATCAGCGGCCCGACGTCACAGCCTTTTTCGACGAGCAGACGAACACCATCAGCTATGTGGTCAAGGACCCCGACAGCACCGCCTGCGCGGTGATCGACAGCGTGATGGACATCGACTATGCCGCCGGGCAGATCAGCTATGGCCATGCCGACCGGATGATCGAGCATATCCGCGCCAACGGGCTGACCGTCGAATGGATCATCGAGACCCATGTCCACGCCGATCACCTGTCCGCCGCCCCCTACATTCAGGAAAAGCTGGGCGGCAAGATTGGTATCGGTGAAAAGATCATGGTCGTGCAGGAAACCTTCGGCAAGGTCTTCAACGAGGGCACCGAGTTCCAGCGTGACGGCAGCCAGTTCGACGCGCTGTTCAAAGAGGGCGACACCTACCGCATCGGCGGGCTCGAGGCGTTTGTCATCTACACCCCCGGCCACACGCCTGCCTGCATGGTGCATGTGATCGGCGATGCGGCGTTTGTCGGCGATACGCTGTTCATGCCTGATGGCGGCTCGGCGCGGGCGGACTTCCCGGGCGGCGATGCGGGCGTGCTTTACGACTCGATCCAGAAGGTGCTTTCGTTGCCCGACGAGATGCGGCTGTTCATGTGCCACGACTACGGCCCCGGCGGCCGCGAGATCGCATGGGAGACCACCGTCGGGGATGAGAAGGCCAACAACATCCACGTGGGATCCGGCGCCAGCCGCGAGGCGTTTGTCGCCATGCGCACCGAGCGCGACGCGACGCTTGCCATGCCGCGGCTGATCATTCCGTCGCTTCAGGTGAATATGCGCGCCGGCGAGGTGCCCACCGATCAGGATGGCAATCCGGTGCTGAAAGTTCCATTGAACGCGCTGACATGATCGGCACAGTGTTTTTGGTGGCCCAGCGTTATGAGTGGCCCAGCGTTTTGAAGGGCGCTGTGTTATGAGCGTCCCAGTGTTCCGACTGGAACCGTGATTGACTGGACCCGAGACTGACTGGACCCAAGACTGACTGGCCCCGTGACACGCCGCGCAGAAATGACGACCCAAGGAGACTGATCCATGACCGATAGCAACGAACAGGCCAATCCCGGCACGGGCGACGAAAAGCCCAACCTCTACATTGCGCCCCAGATCCACCCCGAACAGATGGCCGAACTGAAGGCCGAGGGCGTCTGCGCCATCATCTGCAACCGCCCCGACGGCGAGGAAGAAGGCCAACCCACCTTCGCCCAGATCGAACAAGCCGCCCGCGAACACGGCATCGAGGCGCGTTATATCCCAGTCTACCATGACCGGTCCGAGCCTGACCTGCCCGAGCGTTTCGCCCGCGCGATGGCCGAGCTTCCGACCCCGGTGCTGGCCTATTGCCGCTCGGGCGCCCGCTCGAACGCGCTGGCGCAGGCGGCGCAGCCCTCCTGATCCCTCGGGTCTGACCTGCGGGCGGGATTCTGAGAGAGACGCCGGCGAGGCAGGGCGTCACCGGCGCGCAGCCATCCCGCCACTAAGGCTTTCCGCGCCCGGAGCCCACGCCGGACCCCACGCCGGACCCCGCCCCGGACCCCACGGGGCATTCCGTCCCAGACGGGCCCGGTGCAGGCCCGGACCACGCGGCCATCCCCAATGCGCCGCACCAAGGAGCAGTCGCAAAGATGTCCCCCAAGACAATGCCCAAACACATGGCCCGCGTCCTGCGCAGCTATATGCCGGTCTTCGATTGGGGCCGCAGCTATGGCCGCCCCGAACTGACGGGCGATCTGCTGGCCGCCGTGATCGTCACCATCATGCTGATCCCCCAGTCGCTGGCCTATGCGCTGCTGGCCGGCTTGCCGCCCGAGGTGGGGATCTATGCCTCGATCGCGCCCATCGTGCTTTACACGCTGTTCGGCACCAGCCGGGCGCTGGCGGTCGGCCCGGTCGCCGTGGTCTCGCTGATGACCGCTGCGGCCATCGGCAATATCGCGCAAAGCGGCACGGCGGGCTATGCGGTGGCGGCGCTGACGCTGGCCTTCCTGTCGGGGGGG
>SWCD01003655.1_pt1 | contig 59820 bp, 57 predicted proteins | sample 4693011 | NCBI WGS metagenome assembly SWCD01 (sample SAMN10267278, study PRJNA491770) | bioreactor metagenome | isolation source: DHS bioreactor inoculated with marine | place: Japan: Omine Ridge, Nankai Trough
CATGGATCCGTGCGCCCTCGCTCAGGACGGAGGCACCGGCAGCCCCCTGCTTGATCGCCGTCAGCGGGAACACCGCCTCGGGCACGCCGATGTCGATGAGGTGCTGCACCTCGGCATCGTTCGGCAGGAACACGTCGACCTGGGCGATGGCCTCGGCGATGTCGGACGCGGCCAAGCCGTCGTCCCAGCTGCAATCGAGCGACACCGTCGCCCCGGCGCTGCGTGCCACGGTGACGATCTCGGGGCGTTCGATCAGCGTGGCCAACTCGCCGATATGCACATGGGTCGCACCGATCCCGACGAGGTCGTCGGCATCGAGCGGCGGAAAGGCCGGCCCCGTGCGCCGGGTCACGAAGGCCCGGTCGCTCTGGCCGACAAGGGCGGCGGTGACTTGCGGTTCGTCGCCCGCCGGCATGGTCCGGCAGAGCCGAAGGTCGATCTGCGCCCGCTCGAGATCCTCGGCGAGCAACGCGCCAAAGGGCGCCGGCGGCAACATCGCTGCCAGCGCCGACGGCTGACCGAGCGCGGCCAGATGCGCCGCGGTGATGAAGGCGCCGCCACCGGCATGCACCCCGAAGCCGCCGGCATAGATCTCGGTTCCCATCGTCGGCAGCCGCGGCAGATCGGTGAAGATGAGGTCGCAATAGACGCGCCCGACGCACAGAACCACCGGCCGGTGCGTCACGCCAGCGCCTCGCCGGTTTCGGCATCGAAGACATGCATGTTCTCCGGGTCCGATCCGAGCTGGACGATTTCGCCGATGGCAGGGGGGATGCGGCCGTCGGCCTTGGCGATCACGTCGCCGTTCGAAGTGCCGACATAGATCAGCGTTTCATGGCCGAGGGGTTCGCGCACGTTGACCGCCCCCTCGATGACGCTCTTGCCCTGCCCGGGGTGGAGATCTTCCGGTCGGATGCCGAGGATGATCCGGCGGCCTTCGGGCAGCGCGCGCTGGAACGACAGCCTGCCCCCGGTCGACAGCTCGATTGTGCCGTCTTTCACCGCGCCCGGGATCATGTTCATCGACGGCGCACCGATGAACTGGGCGACGAAGGTGTTTGCGGGTTGGTGGTAGACCTCCGCCGGGGTGCCCACCTGCAGGATGTGACCGTCCTTCATGATGACGATCCGGTCGGCCATGGTCATCGCCTCGACCTGGTCGTGGGTGACGAAAACGATGGTCGAGCCCACACGCTGGTGCAGTTTCTTGATCTCGAGCCGCATCTGGGTGCGCAGTTGCGCGTCGAGGTTCGAGAGCGGCTCGTCGAACAGGAACACCGCCGGGTCGCGCACCATGGCGCGGCCGATGGCGACGCGCTGGCGCTGGCCGCCCGAAAGCTGGCTGGGCTTGCGGTCGAGATAATCCGTCATGCCAAGCAGCTCGGCGACGCTTTCGAGGCGCTTTTGCTTTTCGGCCTTGGTCGCGTTGGAACTGCGCAGCCCGAAGCCGATGTTCTTGCGCACGGTCATGTGCGGATAGATCGCGTAGTTCTGAAACACCATCGCGATGTCGCGGTCCTTTGGCTCGAGGTTGTTCACCACCCGGCCGTCGATCTCGATGGTCCCTGACGTGACCTCTTCGAGCCCCGCGACAAGGCGCAGCGTGGTCGATTTTCCGCATCCCGAGGGGCCGACGAGCACGACGAACTCGCCGTCTTCGATGTCGAGGTCGATGCTGTGGAGCACCTCGGTCTTGTCGTAGGTTTTCACCAGGTCGCGAATACGCAGATTGGCCAAGGTCAGGTCTCCAGAAGTCTGTCGAAGGCGCCGCGCAGGGCGACGGCGGCCCCGGCGATGCGTGCGGTCCGGCGCTGCTGCCGTTCGGCGAGGTGGGCGGAGGTCTCGCGGTAACTCGCGAAGGCGGCGTCGAGCGCGACGGGCGCAGGGCCGCCGGGCCGGTCGCGGACGGCGACGAAGGTTTCCGGCGCGGTGGCGGTCTGGAACGCGGCCTGGTCGAGCGTGGTATCGCGCCCGGTCTCGTCGCGGAAGGCGGCGGCGAAGGCGGCGTAGCCCAGCCCCAGCGCGGTGCCGTCGCGGATCACGGCGGCGGCCGTGCGCGCGGCGATCTCGTGCGCCTGGCGGAAGCTCAGGCCCTCGCCGCGCACCAGCGTGTCGGCCAGTTCGGTGATGGTGATGCAGGCGGCCTCGGTGGTGCGGCGCACGCGGTCTGCGTTGACCTGGCAGGCCGGCAGCATCGCGGCGAGCAGCTCGAGCACCCGCCCGCCGCTGTCGAAAGCGGCGTAGCCCGCCTGCTGCACCTCGCCCTCGCTGTCGTTCATGTCGGTGAACGGCGTGTTGTGCATCGTATTGACGATCGTGTCACAGCGGCCGACCGTGACACTGGCCATGTGCCGCATGTGCTCGATCGGCACCGGATTGCGTTTCTGCGGCATGATCGAGGAGATCTGGACCAGGCTGTTGGGCACGTAGAGCTGGCCGACCTCGAAGGCGGACCAAAAGGCGAGGTCCTGGATCAACCGGCCGAGATGCAGGAACACGAGCTTGATCGCGGAATACAGCCCGGTGACGTAGTCGACCGCGGCGATGCAGCCGTAGGAATTGAGCAGCGGGCCTTCGAAGCCGAGAAGCTCGGCCACCCTGCCCCGGTCGATGGGAAAGCCGGAGGTGGTGATCGCGGCGGCGCCCATCGGGCAATGGCCAAGCGCGTCGATGGCGGCATCGAGCCGCGCGGCATCGCGCAGGAGCACCTCGACGGCGGCGCCGAGGTAATGCCCGAAGGTCGAGGGCTGCGCCGGCTGGCCGTGGGTATAGGCGACGATCAGGGTGTGTTTCTCGGCTTCCGCCTTGGCGATAAGCGCGTCGGCGAGGTGCATGACCTGCGCCAGCATTGCTTCAGCCTTCTCGCGCAGCGCCATCTTGAACAGCGTATGGTCCATGTCGTTGCGCGAGCGCGCGGTGTGGAGCGCACCGCCGAGGTCGCCGAGCCGGCGGCGCAGCTCCGCTTCGACGAGGAAGAAGTAATCCTCGTATTCGCCGGTGTAGCTGAGCGCGGAGATATCGACCTCGGCGTCGATGGCGCTGAGCGCACCGCCGATCCTGGCCGCATCGTCGGGCGCGAGGATGCCGGTTTCCGCCAGCATGACCAGATGCGCCCGGTTGAGCGCGCCCATATGCGCCGCGTAGTGCTGTTTGACCCCCTCGAACAGCGGCGCGAGCACGGTGTCGCGGTAGGTCGGGTCGGGGAATTTGCTGCGGTCATCCATCGGTTTCGGCCTTCTCCCGCGCCCAGTCGCGCACAAGGACGTGGTCATAACTCGTGATCTCGAGATGGTTTCCGTCCGGGTCCTGGAAATAGTAGGAGAATGCCAACCGGTGATCTTCGCAGTCGCCCTTGCGCAGCGTGCCGCCGCCGCGCGCCGGCACCCCGAGCCGGTCCAGCGCTTCGCCGAAGTCGATGAACACCCGCCCCGGCACCCGGAAGGCGGTGGTGTGGTCGCCGTCGGAGGGCGGCGTGCCGACAAAGAAGGTCGCGCAATACTGGCCGCGCGCGGTGGCCATGTAGACGCCCGCGATGCCGCGGTCGTCGAGATTGCCCGTGCTCGGGTGGGGTGCGAGCCCGAGGATGCGGCCATACCAGTCGACCGCCGCCTTCAGGTCGGCGACGTAGATATGGACATGGTCGAGCGCCGAGACCCTGATGCCCTGCCCTGTCATCCTTTCAGTCCCGCCATCACAACACCTCGAATGATGAAGCGCTGGAAGATGAGAAAGACGATCAGCGTTGGGATGGTCGAGATCGCCGCCCCGGTCATGATGAGTTCCCAGGCCACGTCGGCCTCGTCGCCGAAGGACGACAGCCCCACCGGCAGGGTATACATCTCGACCGAGTTGGTCACGATCAGCGGCCAGATGAAGGCGGTCCAGTTGCCCAAGAAAACGAAGATCGCCAGCGCCGCCAGCGCGGGCCGGACCAGCGGCATCGCCACCGTCCACCAGATCTGCAATTCGTTGAGCCCGTCGATCCGCGCCGCCTCGATGAAATCATCCGGAACGGTCTCGAAGAACTGTTTCATCAGGAAGGTACCGAAGGCGGTCATCAACCCCGGAAACATGATGCCCCAGTAGGTGTCGAGCCAGCCGAACTGCTGGCTCATCAGATACCAGGGGATCACCAGCATCTCGGTCGGGATCATCAGCGTCGACAGGATCGCGATGAAGATGATGTAGCGGCCCGGGAAGCGGAACTTGCACAGGGTGTAGCCGACGAGGCTGTCGAAGATCACGCTACAGATCGTGGTGATGATGGCGATGATGAGCGAGTTGAGGAACCACCAGTAGAACCGCCCGTCTTCGAGCACATAGGTGTAGTTCTCGATCGTCGGGTCGTCGGGAATGAAATTGAGGTTGTAGACCTCGTGCGGCCATTTCAGCGAGGTCGAGATCATGAAGGCGATCGGCATCACCATGAAGATCCCGCCGGCGAACAGCAGCAGGAACCGGATGATCTGGCCCATGTTGCGCGGGGGCCGCGCTGTCGACGGCCCGCCCCTGAGCAGCGCGTCGGAGGTGGGCTTGACGTGCAGGTCTTCGGCGGCGGCCATCAGCGGTCTCTCAGGATGCGAAGTTGCAAAAGGCTCACCGTTAGCAGCACCAGGAACAGCACCACCGTCTGCGCCGCCGCATAGCCCATGTCGAAGGAGCTGAAGGCGGTCTGGTAGATCATCAGCACCAGCGGTTTCGTCGCATTGAGCGGCCCGCCCGGGTTCTGCGTCGTCATGTTGTAGACGTGGTCGAAGATCCTGAGGAAGCCGATCGAGGAGAACACGACGATGAAGACGATGGTGGGCTTGAGCAGCGGCAAGGTGATCTCCCAGAGCACCGTCCAGGTCGACACGCCGTCGATCCGCGCGGCTTCATAGTAGCTTTTCGGGATCGCCCTCAGCCCCGCCATGAAGATGATGATCTGGAACCCGAGGCCGGCCCAGACCGCGGGGGCCAGGATCGACGGCAGCGCGTTGGTGGTGGAGTTGAGGAAATTGATCTGCGGGATGCCGAAAGACGCGAGGAAGTTGTTGAACAACCCGATCGGCACCGGCTGGTAGAACCAGCGCCAGACCCAGGCCATCGCCACCGCCGAGGTCATGAACGGCAGGAAATAGAGCATCCGGAGAAAGCCGTGCAGAAAGCGCGTCTTGTCGAGGTGGTAGGCGATCACGAAGGAGATCACCAGGCTGACCGGCGTGCCGAGGGCCAGGTAGACGAAAGTGTTTTTGAACACTTTCCAGAACACCGGGTCGGCGAAGAGTTTTGTGTAGTTGTCGAACCCGGTCCAGGTGCGCGCGCCGAGCAGGTTCCAGTCCTGGAAACTGATGAGGATCGCATTGCCGGTGGGGTAGAACCGGATGACGCCGTAGAACAGCACCGGGATGGCCAGAAACCCCCAGGCCCAGGCGATCTGCTTCTGACGGATCGTGAGATCGCGGTACAGCTTCATCGGTCCCCCCGTCAGCCGGGCCCCGGCCCGAAGGCCGGGGCGGGTCGCTTCACTTGGCGTAGTACTCGTCGAGCAGTTTCTGCTCGGCCTCGGCGGCGATCGCGAGAGACTCGGCGGCCGCCATGCCTTCGAGCTGCATCCGCTCGACCATCTCCACCATCAGCTGACGCTGGCCGCTTTCATCGGCGAACTTGGTGGTGTGGGCATATTCGAGCCCGCGGATGAACGGCCCGAAGACCGGGTCGTTGGCGTTTTCCTCGGTCATGCCGACCGAGGGCTTGGCGGGCAGTTCACCGACCACGTCGAGCCAGATCTGCATCGCCTCGTCCGAGGTCACGTATTCCATGAACTTGACGGCGGCGTCGTATTTCTCGCCTTCGGCCTTGGTGGTGATCGCGTTGACCCAGTAGGAGGAGTAGTTCGACCGCGCACCCTCGGCATTGGCCGGAAGCTCGGTCACGCCCCATTTCAGCCCGCGGATGTCGGCGAGCGAGCCGATCCGGAACGAGCCGTCGATATGCATGCCGGCGAGCCCCGCCTTGAAGGCCGCCTGCGGCTCGTCCATGAAGCCCACGGCCGTAACCGGGTTTTCGCCCATGAACATGTCGGTGTAGAATTCGAGCGCCTTCAGCCCGGCTTCATTGTTGTAGTTCACCGTCTGGTAGTCGTCGACATAGGGCTCGCCGCCCATCTGGCGCACCAGGCCTTCGCGCCACCAATGGTGGTCCTGCGCGGTCATGCCGGCGGTCATGCCCACCTGGGTGATATTGCCCGCGCCGTCGCGCTTGGTCATCGCCGCGGCGGCGGCGAGCATCTCGTCGAGCGTCGTCGGCGGGGTGACACCGGCCTCTTCCATCAGGCGTTCGTTGTAGAACAGCGCCAGCGAGCGCACGGCGGTCGGCAGCGCCCAGTACTGGTCGCCCTCCTTCATCGCCTGCACCATCGGGAAGAACTCCGCGTCGATCGTGGCCGCGGGGAAGACGTCCGCCGGCAGCGGCTGGATCAGCTCGGCCTGCACGTAGTCGTTGAGCCATCCGTAGAACAGCTGGACCACGTCCGGACCCTCGCCCGCAGGGATCGCGGCGGCGACCTTGGTGCGATAGTCGGCATAGGGGAAATGGGTCATCTTGACCGTGATATCCGGGTTTGCTCCTTGGAAATTCTCGATCAGCTGCTCCATCGCCGCCACCCGGGCATCGAAGAAGTACTGCCAGTATTCGATCTCGACCGCGTTGGCCGCCGATCCGGCCAGGGCCGCCACGCTCGTAGCGGACGCCAGCATGAGCGCTCTAAATCCTCTGATTTTCATGGTAAATCTCCCAGTTGCTCGTCGGCCACAGCCGATCCTTTCGCGGGCCAGGCCGCTTTGATCCTGCGATTAACTCAACTGTATTGAGCTTTAATGTCAAGTGCGCTACCTCGATTGGATGATCTCCATGACCGACATCGTCGTGGGCGCCAACGCCGAACGCTCGCGCAGCCACAACCGCCAGGTCGTGCTCGGCCGCATCCGCAGCGCCGGCCAGATCGGGCGGGCCGAGATCGCGCGCGCCTCGGGCCTGTCGATCCAGGCGGTGTCCAACATCATCGCCGATCTGCTGACCGAGGGGTTCATACGCGAACAGGGCCGCCGCTCGGCCGGGCGCGGGCAACCGCCGGTGCAGTATTCGCTCCATCCAGAGGGCGGGTACGCGCTCGGCGTGGAGATCCGGCCCGACGCGGTTTTCGCCGCCGTGCTCGATCTCTGCGGCACCACCATCGGCGCCGAACGCGCAGCGCTGCCGGCGACCGACCGGGCCACCATCACCCGCGCCGTCACCGGTCTGTGCGACCGGGTGCTCGCCGGGTCGGCGACGCCGAAGCGCCGGGTGCTGGGCGCCGGCGTGGTGATGCCCGGCCCCTTCGGCACCACCGGCATCGAGGGCAGCGGATCGGAATTGCTGACCTGGGACGACATCGCGCCCGACACCTGGTTTTCGCAGGCGCTCGGGCTGCCGGTCGTCGTCGAGAACGATGCCAATGCCGCGGCGATGGCGGAACGCATCGCTGGCGTCGCGAAAGGCCTCGACACCTATGCCTTTCTCTACTTCGGCACCGGGCTCGGCCTCGGCTCGGTTCACAAGGGTCGCCTGATCGCAGGCGCGCACGGCAATGCCGGCGAGATCGGTCACATCCCGGTTCCCGCCGGCGGCCGGACGGTGCCGCTCGAAAGCGTCGTCAGCCGGTTGTCGGTGCGGCGGGCGCTGCACGAGGCCGGGACCCTGGTGTCGAGCGGCGACGAGATCACGCGGCTCTATGACGCGCGCAACCCGGTGCTGCTTGCCTGGCTCGAAGCGGCGGTCGAGCCGCTCTCCGCCGCGGTCACCATCGTCGAAAACCTGTTCGATCCGCAGACCGTGATCCTCGGCGGCGCCATGCCGGACGCGATCCTCGATCATCTCCTGGCCTCGGTGCGGCTGTCGCACCGCTCCGTTTCGCTGCGCGACAACCGGAACCATCCGCGGCTGTTGCGCGGGGCTTCGGGCCGGATGACGGCGACCCTGGGCGCGGCCGCGCTCGTGCTCAACCAGGCGTTCACCCCGCAGATCGCGGTTCAGACATGAGGTATGCAATGCCCACACCGGACCAGGCCCGTATCGTCGAAGACCGCGCCCACCCGCGGATCATCGACCTGTGGTGGGCGCTGCGGCCGCTCACCTCGGTGATCCGGTTCATGCAATCGGGGGCGCATCCCGACGACGAGATGTCGGGCATGCTGGCGGCGCTCGCCTTGCGCGACGGGGTGAACCTGTCCTACGCCTGCTCGACCCGCGGCGAAGGCGGGCAGAACGACATCGGCACCGAGGCGGGCGCGGATCTCGGCGCGCTGCGCACCCGCGAGATGGAACGCGCCTGCGACGTGCTCGGCATGCGGATGTACTGGCATTCCGAAAGCCCCGACGATCCGATCACCGATTTCGGGTTTTCGAAAAGCGGGGTCGAGACGCTCGGCAAATGGGGCCACGCGCGCACCCTCGCGCGGTTCGTCGAGATCGTGCGCACCGAGCGGCCGGACATCCTCTGCCCGACCTTCCTCGACGTGCCCGGCCAGCACGGCCACCACCGCGCGATGACGCAAGCCGCGCATGAGGTGATGGCGGCCGCGGCGGATCCGGAGTTCGCGTCGAACCTGCCGCCCTGGCAGGTCAAAAAGCTCTACCTGCCGGCAACCTCAGGCGCCGGTCAGGCCTATGACGACGACGAGCCGCCGCCGCCGGCCACGCTGACCATCGACGGATCGGGCCACGACCCGGTGAGCGGCTGGGGCTGGGACCGGATCGGCCAGCAATCGCGCGCCTTCCACCGCACCCAGGGCATGGGCCGCTGGGTCGGCCTCGCCGCGTCGCGCGACTGGCCGTTGCACCTGGCCCAGTCCCATGTGGACGGGCCCGACACCGCGCTCGCGTCGGGGATTCGGGCGACCGTCGGCGATCTGGCCGACCTGCCCGCCGCCGCGCCGATCGCCAAAGACCTGGGCATGGCCCAGCGGGCGATCGAGGCGGCCATCGCAGGTTTCCCCGACACCGCACGGGTGGCATCGGCGGCGCTGGAGGCCCTCGCGGCGGTCCGCGCGGCGCACACGGGCTGTCCCGAGGCGGCGGCCGGCGAGATCCTGCACCGGCTGGAGGCCAAGTCGGTGCAACTGGGCCAGGTGATCCGGCTCGCGCTCGGTGTCGAGGCGCGGTGCCGGACCGGCGAGATGTTTCTGCGGCCGGGCCAGACCACAGCGCTTGCGGTCGAGATCGGCGCGGGCGCGGCCGAGGCCGTCGACCTCGCCTATGATCTGCCGGACGGGTGGCGCATCGACGACGGAACCCTGGCGATCTCGCAGGACGCCCGGCCGAGCGACCCCTACCGCAGCACCTACGACCCCGCCGCGCCGCAGGCCCCGGCCCTCGTCCTGTCGATCTCGGCCGGCGGCTTGCATCTCGAGACCCGGCTGCCGTTCGAGACCGAGCCCGTGATCCTGCCCGCGCGCACGGTCTCGGTGTCGCCCGAAGCCGCGCTGGTCAACCTGTCCGGGGGCCTTCGCACCCGCGCCATCCGGTTTCGGGATATCCAGCCGCCCGGCGCCGCCGTGGACATCGCGCCGCCACCCGGATGGTCGGTGACGCAGACGGCGGACACCGCGACCCTCGCGGTCCCGGACGGGGCCGAACCGGGGATGTACCGCCTGCCGCTGCGCCTCGACGGCAAAGAGGCGGCGGTGCTGCGTCGCATCGAGCACCCCCATGTCGCGCCGACGGCCCGCGCCCGACCCGCACAGGTGCGGCTTCGGGTTCTGGATGTCGCGGTTGCGGATGTGCGGGTGGGATACATCGGCGCCGGAAACGATCGGGTCGACCATTGGCTCTCGGCCCTCGGGGCGGATGTGACCGCGCTCGGCAACGACGACCTCGCAAGCGACGCCGCGCTCTCCGGCTACGGCGCCATCGTCATCGGGATCTTCGCGATGCGGTTCCGTCCGGGGCTGGTCGATGCCATGCCGCGCCTGCACCGCTGGCTGCACGCCGGCGGCACCCTGGTCACGCTCTATCACCGGCCCTGGGACAACTGGGACCCCGACACCATCCCGCCGCGCCGGCTCGACATTGGCCAGCCGTCGCTGCGCTGGCGGGTGACCGACGAGACGGCCCATGTGCGCCACCTCGCCGCGCACCCGGTTCTGGACAGGCCGAACCGGATCGGCCCGGAAGACTGGGAGGGCTGGGTCAAGGAACGCGGGCTCTACTTCGCCAAGAGCTGGGATGAAAGCTACACCCCCCTGCTGGAGATGTCGGACCCGGACGAAGCGCCGCATCGGGGCGCGCTTCTGGTGGCCGATATCGGCGCAGGACGGCACGTCCACACCTCGCTGATCCTGCATCACCAGATGGAGAACCTCGTGCCCGGTGCCTTCCGCCTGATGGCGAACCTCGTCGCGCCGCGCCGATGACCGACGACCCGCCGCGCGACAACCTGCGGGGCGGGGCGTGGCTCCTGGCCGACCTGTCGCTGAACATCTGGGCCCTGTCGATCGTCAAATGGCTGGGGGCGGATTATCCGGCCACCCAGATCGTCTTCCTGCGCGCGCTGGTCGGTCTTGTTCTGATCCTGCCGATGGCCTGGCGCCGGCGGGCGGCGTTTCGCGCCCTGCCCGACCTCGGCCTGCACCTGCTGCGGGTCGGCTTTGCCGTCACCGGGCTGACGGCGAGCTTTTTCGCCTTGCCGCGGGTGCCGATGGCGACCTTTTCGGCGGTCGGCTTCACCCGTCCGCTCATCACCATGGTCATGGCGGCGGTGCTGCTGCGCGAGGTGATCGGACGCCGCCGCTGGGCCGCCGCCGGGGTGGCGTTTGTGGGCATCGTGATTGCGGTCAACCCGCGCGAGGTGCCCTGGAACTGGGGCCTGGCGGCGATGATCGTCGTGGTTCTCTCCGGGTCCGCCGCGGTGATCGCGACACGGCGGCTGCGGGCGGCGCCCGTCGTGGTGATGATGGTGTTCTACACCGCGGGCCTGACGCTGTTTTCGGCCCCCTTCACGGCGCTGAACTGGACCCCGATCCAGCCCGGCCACCTCCTGCCGCTGTTGCTGATCGGCTGTTTCGCGCAGGTGGCGCAACTGTGTTTCCTGAAAGCCCATTACCACGGCGGCGCCGGGTTTCTGTCGGTGCTGGCCTACCTCAGTCTGGTGTTTTCGGTCGGTGTGGGGTTCTTCGTTTTCGGCGAACGTCCCGGACCCGCCTTCGCGCTCGGCGCTTCGCTGGTCGTCGGTGCGGCCGTCTGGGTGACGGCCGACCCGCGTGACGCCCGACCGAAGAGCTGACGCGGTGATCTCCGGCGGCCGGGCTCTGGGGCGCGACCCCTGCGGCCGAATTCATGCCGGGCCAGCGGTGATTGCCTTGCACCGCAGGGCGATGGGATGCGACAAGCAACGCCGAGACCCGCCATTCCCGACCCCCGCGCACGCGGCGCGCCACCCCGCAGTTGCCGCGGCAGGGCTCATGCCACGCAAACAGGACATCAAGACCATGCCCACGCCCAAACCCGTCGCCGGCGCCATCCTCGAACCTTTCCATGTTGCCAGGCTGGGAGGGGGCGAACTGGCCATCGGCGGCGTTCGCGACACCTGGTCGCTGATCGTCGTCTACCGCGGCAAGCATTGCCCGAGATGCAAGAAGTACCTCAATATTCTCAACGACATGCGCCAGAAATGGACCGACGCGGGCTTCGACGTCCAGGTGGTTTCCGCCGATCCGGTCGAGAAGGCCGCGGCGGACCGGGAGGAATTCGGCTGGGGCTTCGATCTCGGCTACGACCTTTCCGAAACCCAGATGGCAAGCCTCGGGCTCTACATCAGCGATCCGCTTTCCGAGGCGGAAACCGACCGCAGGTTCGCCGAGCCCGGCGTCTTCGTCTTGCGTCCCGATGGCAGCCTTCTGCTGGCCGCGATCTCGAACGGCCCCTCGGCGCGGCCAGAACTTAACGAATTGCTCGACGGCATGATCTTCACCAGAGAAAACAACCGTCCGCCGCGCGGAACGGTCTGAACGCCGCGGATCTGACCGGCCAGTGCCGCGCGCGGTGGGTCCGACATCGCTGGCCCACACCGCCGCGCCGGCGCCACCGCGGGTCGGACGGCCGGGCGACGGTTTCCGTAGCCGGCGGCCGACGGGATCCGGTCGCAGTTGGCCGGGTTTGACAGTGTCGCGCATACTAGTATACGAGTCGCGCAAACAGGGCGCGCCACCCGACAGCCCGTCGACGCCGCTTCCGCGGGACCAGCCGCACTGCCTCACCGCCCGAAGGCGGGCAGCCTCTCGCGGCGAGCCGCTCCGAAGCCTTGGCAGCCCCGGGTTGTGCCGGCGGGCAACGGCAAGGTGCGACCGGGTCGCGACAGAGGTCCAATCGGTCTAGCATGCAAGGTTCCGCCGCCGTTTCCCCGATGCCCACGACCAGGGATGTGTTTCGGATGGCCTGGCCATTGTGCCTCAAGGCCATCATGTTGCACGGCATCGTCGTCATCGACGCCTACCTGGTCGCGCCGCTTGGCGAGACGGCGCTGGCCGCGATGGGCCTGGCGGGCTCGGTCGCCGGATTGCTGCTGGGCATCGTCTTCGCGTTTTCGACCGCGACACAGATCCGGGTCGCCCAGGCCTATGGCTCGGGCCAGGCCATCGCGCTCAAGACGGCATTCTACGCCGGCCTGATCATCAACGTCGCTGTTGCCGCGGTCGGGGTGGTGGTGCTCGCCGCCGTCGGCCGGTCGCTGATATCCCCCCTTGCCCATACGCCCTGGATCGCCGAACAGGCGTCGCTCTATCTCGCCGTGTTCCTGCTGGTCATTCTCGCCGAAGCGGTCGGCGGGGCGCTGTCGAGCCATTTTAACGGCTGCGGCAACACCAAGGCACCGTTCCACTCCTATCTCATCGCCCTGCCGGTCAATGTCGCCGTCAGCCTCGTGCTGATTCGCGGGCATCTGGGGTTGCCCGCGCTTGGCGTCGTCGGCGCCGCCGTCGGCAGCGCCGTCGGGTCGTTCCTGCGGGCCCTGTTCCTTGGCCTCCAGGTCTACCGCGCCAACAAGGGCTACGCCGGCGTGATCGGGTGGTGGAATGGCACTCTGACCCGCTCGGTGCGGGCGCATCTGGTGTTCTCGCTGCCGCTGGCGGCGACTTTCGTCAGCGCCGCCCTCTCCAACAACGTCAGCGGGCTCATCCACGCCCGGCTCGAGATCAACGCCTTCGCCGCCATCACCCTGATCATGCCCTGGGTCCAGGTCGTCGCCATGCTCGGCATGGCCTGGGCGCAGGCGATCGGGATCATGATCGCCCAGCTCCTCGGCGGCAACGTCTCCGATGCGGCGCTCGATCTGTTTCTCGGCCGGGCCTGGCGCTATGCCTTCGTCGCCGCCGCGCTGGTGGCCGTGGTCCATCTCGGGCTCATCCTCGCCTCGGGCTGGATCTACCCGAACCTTCAGGCCGAGACCAAGACCGCGCTCTGGAGCTTCCTGCCGGTGCTGCTGCTGCTGCCCTTCCCCAAGGGGTCGAACGCGGTCTGCGGCAACACGCTGCGCGCCGGCGGCGACACGATCTACGTCATGAACATCTTCGTCGGCACGCAATGGCTGGTGCGGATCCCGGCCACGGTTTTGCTCGTGCTCTATCTCGACGTGCCGGTGGCCTGGGTCTTCGCCCTGGCGCTGCTGGAAGAGGTGGTGAAGTTTCCCCTGTTCCACTTCCGGCTCTACAAGGGTGTCTGGAAGCGCCGCCGCACCCTCCTGACGTAAGCCGAAGACCGGCGGCGGAGCGATCCGCCCGGCGGTGGCCGGCGCCTATGGGTCGAAATACTCGGCGTGGTCGCGGTGGATCGCCTCGATGGTCGAATCCAACCGCGCCAGGTGGATCATCACCGCCTCGACGGCGCCTTGCGCGTCATGCGCCTTGACACAGTCGGCGATCGCCACGTGGTCGTCGAGCAGGGTCGGCATGCGCTCTTCCTTGGCCAGGCTCAGCATGCACAGCCGGTCCACCTTCGCCTTTTCCGAAGAGATCACCTCGAAGGCGAGCTCGACCCCGGCGATCTGGCAGAGCGTTTCGTGAAACTCGTAGTCGAGCGCGCCAAAGCGAAGATGCTCGCCCCGCTCGACCGCACGGCGCTGCTTTTCGAGATTGGCGTCGAGCCGCGCCCTGCCGGCGTCGTCGCATTTCGCCGCCGCACGGCGCAGCACCTCGGCCTCGATCGCGGCCCGCACGAAGCGCGACTTCTCGATCGCCATGGAGGAAAACCGCCGCACTTCGGTGGCGCGCTGCGGGCGGATCAGGATCAGATCCATGTTGTCCAGCCGGCTGAAGGCATCGCGCACCGGTTGACGCGAGACCCCGAACCGGGCGGCGATCTCGGCCTCCGAGATCTTGTCGCCCGGCAGCAGGCGCAAGTTCACGATCTCGCCGAGGAGATAGTCAAAGACCATGTCCACGTTGGGCCGGCGATCGTCGGTTCTCGTCACTTGTGCCATGTTGGTTTCCCGATTTGGTGTTGCCTATCCGACTTGTGCAGGGACTTCCAGCCATCCCGACAAGCAGCGCTTTCGACATATGCGTTGGGTCGTGCTCTGCCGCAACTGGTCCGCAGGATACTGCGAGGGCGACCCGTGACCGCACGCAACGCCTTCACCAGGCGCCCGCTGCGGGCCGCGGCCCGCGGTTCGTCCGACACGACACTGAGGGTCACGTGACCTCCCCGGTTTTCATCCCTACCGGCCCTCCCGACCGTTTCTCGTGTTTTCGTTTGATCCTGATTTAATACTAGTATACCAGTTTTGGAAAGAGGCGAATCTGGGAATCTTGCGATGCCCCCCCGGCCGCGACGAGCGCGGCCCGGGACCGGGAGAGGTTTGCCGGATCAACGACACGCAGGGAGGTGCTATGTCAGGCGTCCAGTTGGAAGGCATCGTCAAGGCCTACGGTGCGGTGCAGGTTGTCCACGGTGTCGATCTCGAGATCCAGCCGAAGGAATTCGTGGTCCTGGTCGGGCCCTCGGGATGCGGCAAGTCGACCTGCCTGCGGATGATCGCGGGGCTCGAGGAGATCACCTCCGGCACCTTGAAGATCGGCGACCGGGTGATGAACCGGGTTGCCCCCAAGGATCGCGACGTGGCGATGGTGTTCCAGAACTACGCGCTCTACCCGCACCTCAACGTGTCGGAAAACATGGCCTTCGGCCTGCGGTTGCGCAAGGTGCCGAAGCAGCAGATCGCCGCATCCGTCGCCGACGTGGCCGAGATCCTCGGTCTCACCCCCTACCTCGACCGGCGCCCCGCCGACCTCTCGGGCGGGCAGCGCCAGCGGGTCGCCATGGGCCGCGCCATCGTGCGCCACCCGCAGGTGTTTCTGTTCGACGAGCCGCTGTCCAACCTCGACGCCAAGCTGCGCACCCAGATGCGCGCCGAGATCAAGCGGCTGCACAAGCGGCTGGGCGTCACCAGCATCTACGTCACCCACGACCAGACCGAGGCGATGACCCTTGCCGACCGGATCGTGGTCATGGCGGACGGCAAGATCGAGCAGATCGGCGCGCCGATGGACCTGTTCAACAACCCGGTCAACACCTTCGTTGCCGGCTTCATCGGCTCGCCGCCGATGAACCAGCTCGACGGCGTGATCGAGGCCGGCGACGGCGCACCGGTGGCCAAGGTCGGCACCCAGAGGATCGCATTGCCGAAGCTCAAGGAACTGGAAAACGCCGTCGGCCGGAAGGTCGTCGTCGGGATCCGCCCCGAGCATGTGTTCGTCGAAGAGGGCAAGGGCGGCACCCCGGTGGCGGTCGAGCTTGACCTGATCGAGACGCTGGGCTCGGAGGCGCTCCTGCACACCCAGATCGGCCAGACGCCTTTCGTGGTCAAGGCCGAGACCCATGGCGACCTCACCCATCTGACCGGCGTGACCCGCTTTCATCTCCAGACCGACCTCATCAAGGTCTTCGACGGGGAAACCAAGAAGGTCTACGGCAACCCGGTGGGGGGTTGAGCCATGACCCATCCGGAACATGTCTCGACCACGGCTGAACAAAAGGCGATCGCGGCTCGCGAAGCCCAGCGCCCGCAACTCGGCGAGCGGTTCATGCAGATCCTGCGCCGCATCCGCCACGACTGGCAGATCTACCTGATGCTCGCGCCGGTGATCATCTGGTTCCTGATCTTTCTCTACAAGCCGATGTACGGGCTGCAGATCGCGTTCAAGGACTACTCGATCTTCCGCGGCGTCGCCGGCAGCCCCTGGGTCGGGCTCGAGCATTTCCAGAACCTGTTCTCGAACGACCAGTTCGTCCGGGCGGTCTGGAACACCGTCAAGATCTCGGCGCTCAACCTGTGCTTCGGCTTCCCCGCCCCGATCATCCTCGCGCTGATGTTCAACGAAGTGCTCAATGCGAGCTACAAGCGCGTGTCGCAGACGATCGTCTACCTGCCGCACTTCATCTCGTCGGTGATCATCTCGGGCATCGTCATCACCGCCTTCTCGCCCTCGGCCGGCATCGTCAACACCATCCTCGGATGGCTGGGGATGGAGCCGATCTACTTCCTGACCAAGCCCGAATGGTTCCGTCCGATCTTCATCGGCACCGGCATCTGGCAGGAGGCAGGCTTCGGCTCGATCGTCTTCCTGGCCGCGATCGCCGGGGTCAACCCGTCGCTCTACGAAAGTGCCGTGGTCGATGGGGCGAACCGATGGCAGATGATGTGGAAGATCACCATTCCGAGCATCCTGCCGACGATCCTGATCATGCTGATCATCCGCATCGGCAGCATCATGGAGGTTTCTTTCGAGCTCATCATCCTGCTCTACCAGCCCGCGACCTACTCGACGGCGGATGTGGTCAATACCTTCATCTACCGCCAGGGCCTTCAGAGCGGCCAGTACGACATGGCCGCGGCGGCTGGCCTGTTCAACGCGGTCGTCGCCTTCGTCCTGGTGATGACGGCCAACACATTGTCGCGTCGCTTCTCGCGCACATCGCTCTGGTGAGGACAGTCCAATGATGCAATGGAACCTCTACTCGCGTGGCGACAAGATCTTCGCCGTTGCCACCTCGGTGCTGATCGGGATGTTCACGGTCGCCACGCTCTACCCGTTCATCTACATCGCCGCGGTGTCGTTCAGTTCGGGCTTCGCAGCGACCGCCGGCAAGGTCGTGATCACGCCGATAGACGCGACCATCGCCGCCTACAAACACGTGCTGGTCCAGCCCGAATTCTGGCTCTCCTATCGCAACACGTTCATCTACACGATCGGCGGCACGGCGATGAGCCTGTTGTTCATCATCCCCGGCGCCTATGCGCTGTCGCGACCGAACCTCATGGGGCGGCGGTTCTTCAACCTCTTCATCGCCTTCACGATGTGGTTCAATGCCGGGCTGATCCCGTTCTTTCTCAACATGCGCGACCTCGGGCTCCTCGACAGCATGTTCGGCATCATCCTCGCCTTCGCGGTCAACGCCTTCAACATCATCCTGCTGCGCAACTTCTTCGAGGCGATCCCCGAGAGCTTCGAGGAAGCGGCCCGGATGGACGGCGCCAACGATTTCCAGGTGCTGTGGAAGGTCTTCGTGCCGCTGTCGAAGCCGGCGATCGCGACGATCACCCTGTTCTGCATCGTCTCGCGCTGGAACGGCTTCTTCTGGGCCATGGTGCTCTTGCAGAGCGAAGAGAAGATCCCGCTGCAGGTGTTCCTGCGCCACACCATCGCCAACCTGTCGGACGACCAGGAATTCACCGCGACGCTGATGGACCAACCCTACAGCGCCGAAACCGTCACCGCAGCGATCATCGTCTGTTCGATCATCCCGGTGCTCTTCGTCTACCCGTTCATTCAACGATACTTCGAGAAGGGCATCCTTCTCGGCGGTGTCAAAGAATAAGACCATCGCAGAAAGGGAGGAAACCGATGCGATACATGACCCTCACCGCCGCTCTGGCCACCGCCACGGCGCTGACGGCCCCGGCGTTTGCCGACGGCCATCTGAAGATCGTCGACGAACCGCTGGAACTCACGATCCAGATGAACCACGCCCGCTACCCGGTCTACGACGAGACCTGGCCGGTCGAGCAGGCCGCGCGCGCGATGACCGGCATCCACCTCAAGGACGTGACCGTCGGCGCCAACATGCGCACCGACGAGAACACCGGCAAGGCCGAGGCGCTGAACCTGATGCTGGCGGGCGGCACCATCCCCGACATCGTCGGTTCCAGCAACCTCAAGCCCTTCGTCGACCAGTACGGCCCCGAGGGCGCCTTCATCCCGCTGGGCGACCTGATCGACGAATACGCGCCGAACCTCAAGGCCTTCTTCGATGCGAACCCGGACATCAAGTCGGCGATCTCGGCCGCCGACGGCAACATGTACTACATCCCCTATCTGCCCGACGGGAAGTTCGGCCGCGGCTACTTCATCCGCTACGACTGGCTCGAAGCGCTGGGGCTGGACGTGCCGCAGACGGTCGAGGAATACGAAGCCGCCTTGCGCGCGTTCAAGACCCAGGACCCCAACGGCAACGGCCAGGCCGACGAGATCCCCTATTTCGCCCGCCAGTGGCCCGAGCTGATCCGCCTCGTCACCCTGTGGGACGGCCGCTCGTCGGGGTCGGACACCTACCACGACTTCTACATCGAAGACGGCCAGATCAAGCACCCCTACGCCGGCGAAGGCTACCGCGAAGGCATCAAGAACCTCGCGCGCTGGTATGCCGACGGCCTCATCGACCCGGAAATCTTCACCCGTGGCAGCTCCTCGCGCGAATACCTGCTGTCGGAGAACCTCAGCGGCGCGACCCATGACTGGTTCGCCTCAACGGCCGGCTACAACTCGCTGTCCGAAAAGATCGACGGCTTCTCGTTCGGGGCGATGGCGCCGCCCGCCTCGATCTCGGGCAAGCGGATCGAAGAGCACCGCCGGACCCCGATCAAGCCCGACGGCTGGGCGATCGGCTTCACCAACGAGCACCCGGTCGAAACCATCAAGTATTTCGACTTCTGGTTCACCGAAGAAGGTCGCCGCCTGGCGAACTTCGGGGTCGAAGGCCAGCAATACGAGATGGTCGATGGCCAACCGATGTTCACCGAGGCGGTGCTGACCAGCACCGAGCCGGTGAACTCCCAGCTCTGGGCGGTCGGCTCGCAGCTCCAGTCGCGCGGCTACTTCCAGGACTACAACTACGAGATCCAGTGGTCGAACGCCGACGCGCTCGCCGGCATCGCGCTCTACGAAGAGGGCGACTACCTGATCGACCAGTTCCTCGGCGTGTCCTTCTCGCCCGAAGAGCAGAAGGTCTACGACAAGTACTGGGGGTCGATCCGCGACTACATGCTGGAGCGCCAGCAGGCCTGGATCCTCGGCACCGGCGACGTCGAGGCCGATTGGGGCGACTACATCGCCCAGCTCGAGAAGAAGGGCTTCAGCGACGTGCTTGGCGTGATGCAGTCGGCCTACGACCGTCAGTACGGCGGCTGAGCCGAACCGATCCCGCCCGCCGGTCTCCCGGCGGGCGGTCTCTCCTTCGATGATACCACCCACGGCAGCAGGGACCCCTTCGATGCCATCGGCCACCCGCGACCAGACCGCCTATCTCGACGAACCGCGCGCCGGACGTCTGAACATTCAATACGCCCCCGCCGCCGGCGATCGGCTGGTCGAGACGCCGCCCCGGTTCACCTGGCTTCCGGTGGTCGAGGACGAAGCGGCCTACGTGCTGCGCCTGTCGCAAGACCCGACCTATCCCGCAAAGGAAACGCAGCTTTTCCCCGACATCGCGCTCAACTTCTTCACCCCCGACAAGGTGCTGGAGCCCGGAACCTGGCATTGGTCCTACGCCGTCTGGGACGCGGCCAGAGCCGCGCCCGCGACCGCCTGGAGCACCAGCCGGAGCTTCGAGCTTGAGGCCGGACTGCCGCAGACGCCGCTCGCAGACCGCACCACCCGCTACGAGGGCGCCGACCTCGCCCACCCGCGCCTGCTGTTCGGCCCGAAAGAGCTCGCGGGTTTCCGCGACGCGGTGGCCAGCGACCCCGCACATTGCACCTGGTCCACCTTCTACGAGAAATCCGTCCTGCCCTGGATGGACCGCGAGATCATGACCGAGCCGGTGGGCTATCCGAACCACCAGCGCGTCGCCCCGGTCTGGCGCCAGACCTATATCGACTGCCAGGAACAGATCTACGCCATCCGCCACCTCGCCATCGGCGGCCATGTCACCGGCAATGCGGAGATGCTCGAACGCGCCAGGGCCTGGCTCCTGGAGACCGCCAGCTGGGATCCGATGGGCACCACCTCGCGGGCCTATACCGACGAATGGGCCTACCGGGTCTGCGTCGCGCTCGCCTGGGGCTATGACTGGCTGCACGGAGAACTGACCGAGGACGAACGCAGCACGGTCCGGGCTGCCCTCCTGGCACGTACCCGCGACGTCGCCGACCACGCCATCGTCAACGCCAATATCCAGCTCTTCCCCTATGACAGCCACGCGGTGCGCTCGGTTTCCGCGGTCATCATTCCCGCCTGCATCGCCATGTTCGACGAGGAACCGGAAGCCCGCGACTGGCTCGACTACGCGATCGAGTTTCTCTACACCGTCTACTCGCCCTGGGGCGATGCGGACGGCGGCTGGGCCGAGGGGCCGCATTACTGGATGACCGGGATGGCCTATCTCACCGAGGCCGCCAACCTGCTCAAGGCCTTCACCGGCATCAACGTCTACGAGCGTCCGTTCTTCCAGAAGACCGGCGACATGCCGCTCTACACCAAGGCGCCCGACACCCGGCGCGCGACCTTCGGCGACGACAGCACGATGGGCGATCTGCCCTGCCTCAAGATCGGCTACAACCTGCGCCAGTTCGCCGGCGTGACCGGCAACGGCGCCTACCAGTGGTACTACGACGAGATCAAGCGAAACGACCCGGGCACCGAAATGATGTTCTACAACTACGGTTGGTGGGATCTGAATTTCGACGAACTGGTCTACCAAAGCCTCTGGCCGACGGTCGAGGCGGCGCCGCCCAGCGATGATGACAAGTTGCGCTGGTTCAAGGGTATCGGCTGGGCGGCGATCCAGCACCGGATGGGCGATCCGAAAGAGCACCTTCAGTTCGTCTTCAAGTCCTCGCCCTTCGGGTCGATCAGTCACAGCCACGGCGACCAGAACGCCTTCTGTCTTGCCGCCTACGGCGAGGATCTGGCGATCCAGTCGGGCTATTACGTCGCCTTCAACAGCACCATGCACCAGGCGTGGCGCAAGCAGACCGTCTCGAAGAACGCCATCCTGATCAATGGCAAGGGCCAGTACGCCGGGCGCAACAAGGCGCTGCAGATGAAGTCGACCGGCCAGATCCTCGCCGCCGAGGAGCGCGCCGATCACATCTACATCAAGGGCGACGCCACCGAAGCCTACAAGCTGGAAAGCCCCGAGGTCACAAGTGTCGAGCGCGAGGTCTACTTCTTCAACGACAGCTTCTTCGTCTTCATCGACAGCATCGACGCCACGGAACCGGTCGAGATCGATTGGCGGCTGCACGCCAACGACGCCTATACCCTGGGCAAGAATTCGTTCCGCAACACCGGCGCAAAGGCCGGGTTCTACGGCGAGGTTCTGTGGTCCGAAGGCGGCGCGCCGGTGCTCAGTCAGGAGACCGCCTTCCCCGGCGTCGACATGAGCGAGATCGAGGGATTGCCGGTCAGCACCGTGCTCACCGCGCGTTTCCCCAAGGCCAACCGCCACCGCATCGTCACCCTGCTCGTGCCCTACCCGAAGGACGCGCCGCGCCGGATCTTCCACTTCCTCGACGATCAGGGCTACGATGCCGATCTCTATTTCACCGATGCCGACGAGAATACGTTCAAGGTGGTGGTGAAGAAACTGGCCGGGACGACCATCTGATGGCTGTCCGGAGCGCCCCGGCGCAGATCAGAACAGCCCGCGCGCGGCACCGCCCCGACATCGATGGCCGCGACGACGGCGGCCCCGGCGCCCTTTCAAGAAATCAGCGAGAAGAACCATGAACATCAAGAACGTCTTCCCCGCCAACGAGAACGCGCTCAAGGACATGGGCGGCGGCTTGCGCCGCAAGGTCTGCGCCTGGAACGACGACCTGATGTGCGTCGAGGTCCATTTCGAGACCGGCACCGTCGCGCCCGTCCACCATCACCCGCATACCCAGGTGACCTACGTGGTCTCCGGCAAGTTCGAGTTCGAGCTCGACGGCAAGAAGGTCATCGTCGGCCCCGGCGACAGCCTCTACAAGCAGGGCAACCTTCCGCACGGCGCCAGATGCCTCGAAGCCGGGATGCTGATCGACATGTTCACCCCCCACCGCGAAGACTTCGTCTGACCCCGACCATGCTATCGACCGACTGCAAGCGAAAGAAAGAACCTTATGAAACTTCATGGAAAAACCGCAATTGTCACTGGTGGCGGACGTGACATCGGCCGCGCCTGCGCGCTGAAACTGGCCGCCGAGGGCGCCAATGTCGCCATCAACTACTTCGCGTCCAGCGACGGTGCCGACAGCGCTGTGGCCGAAATCACGGCCGCCGGCGGCAAGGCCTTCGCGCTGCAGGCCGATCTCAATACCCAGGCCGGTGTCGATGCGCTGGTCGGCAAGACCGTCGAGACCTTCGGCGGCATCGACGTGCTGGTCAACAACACCGGCGGCTTGATCGCGCGCAAGACCATCGCCGAGATGTCGCTCGAGCATTTCAACGCGGTGATGGAGGTGAACTTCACCTCGACCTTCCTGATGACCAAAGCGGTGCTCGCGCACATGAAATCCGGCGCCATCGTCAACCTCGCGAGCCAGGCCGGACGCGACGGCGGCGGGCCGGGCTCGGTCGTCTACGCGGCATCGAAAGGCGCGGTGATGACCTTCACCCGCGGGCTCGCCAAGGAGCTCGGCCCCAACATCCGCGTCAACGCGCTCTGCCCCGGGATGATCGACACCGATTTCCACAACATCCACACCGCCGACGCCGCCCGCAGGGGCTTCGAGGCCGCCGCGCCGCTGAAGCGACAGGGCCGGTCCGAAGACGTGGCCAACCTGGTGCTGTTCCTCGCCTGCGACGACAGCGCTTTCATCACCGGTGCCAATGTCGACATCAACGGCGGGATGCTGTTCTCCTGAAGCGTTTCGAGCTGAGCGCGCGGCACAGTTCGATTTCGAAACGCGTGCGACATCGGTGCGTTGTGCGCGTTTCGCGACCCCCCCGGTTCAGGGTGGTCGCTAAACACCTCGCCGCGGAGGGGCGCAGGATTACCGATGCAGAAGATCGTCACCAACGTGCCCTACACCGGTCCGCTCTGGGACCGGCTGCACGCCGCCTGCGCGCCGGCGCATCTGGTGCGCATCGCGCCCGATGACCTGGACGGAGTGCGCGACGCCCTGCAAGACGCCGACGTGGCGCTCCTGCAGGCACTGCTGCCGCCGGAAGAGATCCGCGGGCCGAACCTCGCCTGGGTGCATGTGACCCACGCCGGGATCGACCGCATCGCGCGCCCCGAGCTGCTGGCGCGCGGCATCCGGGTCTCGGGGTCGGCCGGATACTCGGTCGAGGCCCTGGCGGAACATGCGCTGTTGTTCATGCTGTCGCTGGCCTATCGCTCGGCCGATCTGCTCGAGGCGCAGCGCCGTTCGGCCTGGGAGAAGGCCGGGCGCGAGCACCTGCGCTCGCTCTACGGGCGGACCGTGGGCATCGTCGGGCTCGGACATATCGGCCAGGCCCTGGCCACACGCTGCGCGGCGATGGGGATGCGCGTGCTCGGCTACCGGCGCACACCCGGCACGCAGCTGGCGGCGGTCGACCGGATCTACGATGCCACCGAAGCGGACGGGCTGCAGCACCTCTTGGCCGAGGCCGACTATGTCGTTCTCGCGCTGCCGCTCACCAATGCCAGCCGCAACCTGATCGACGCCCGCGCCCTCGCCCGGATGAAGCCCGGCGCCTGCCTCGTCAACATCGCCCGCGGCGCGGTGGTCGACGAGCCCGCGCTGATCGACGCCCTGCGCAGGGGCGTGATCGCGGGTGCGGGGCTCGACGTGTTCTCGCAGGAGCCGCTGCCCGCCGACAGCCCGCTCTGGACCCTGCCCAACGTGCTCATCACCCCGCACACCTCGGCCCGGGAGCCCGATCGCGACGACCGCGCGATCGACCTGATCTGCGAAAACATCCGCCGGTTCCGCGCCGGCGAGCGGCTGATCAACGAAATGACCGAGGCGGATCTCTACACGCCTTGAGCCGGCGCGCGCCGCCCCCCGAGCCAAGGGGCCGGCACCACCCGCAACGCCGATTGCCTCAGCGCGCCAGCCAGCCGCCATCGACGTTCAGCACCGCGCCGTTGATGTAGCCCGACGCGGGGGCTGCCAGGAAGACGGCCGCCTCGGCGATATCCTCCGGTCGGCCCCAGCGCCCCGCCGGGATCCGGTCGAGGATCGCCCTGTTGCGCACCGGATCGGCCCGCAGCGCCTCGGTGTTGTTGGTCTCGATATAGCCCGGCGCGATGGCGTTCACGTTGAGCCCGCGCGCCGCCCACTCGTTGGCAAGGATCTTCGTCAGCCCAGCCACCCCGTGTTTCGACGCGGTGTAGGACGGCACCCGGATGCCGCCCTGAAACGACAGGAGCGAGGCGATGTTGATGATCCGCCCCTTGCCCCGCGGCAGCGCCGCCCTGGCAAAGGCCTGGCTGGTGAAGAACACGGCCTTGAGGTTGACGTCCATCACCGCGTCCCAGTCGGCCTCGGAAAAGTCGACGCTGTCCTCGCGCCGGATGATCCCGGCGTTGTTGACCAGGATATCGACCGGACGGTCGGCAAACACGTCGCGCGCCGCCATCGGGTCGGCGAAGTCGAGGTGCAGGGCTTCGGCACTGGCGATCGAGGCGACGGTCTGGTCGCAGGATGACCGGCCGGCACAGATCACATGCGCCCCCGCCCGCCCCATCGCCGCCGCGATCGCCTGGCCGATCCCGGCGTTGGCCCCGGTCACGAGCGCCGTCATGCCTTCCAGCGAAAACGGGTTCACCTGAGGTCCTCCATCGCGACCATGTCCATATCGGTGAAGTCGACATTGTCGCCCGCCATCGCCCAGCAGAAGGTGTAGCTGCCGGTGCCGGCACCGCAATGGATCGACCAGGGCGGCGACACCACGACCTCCTCGTTCTTGACCACGATATGCCGGGTCTCTTCCGGGCGGCCCATGAAGTGGAACACCCGGTTTTCTTCGGCGAGATCGAAATACATGTAGGCCTCCATCCGCCGGTCGTGCAGATGCGCAGGCATGGTGTTCCAGACCGAACCGGCATGGAACATCGTGTAGCCCATGACCAGCTGGCAGCTTTCCATCACGTTGGGGTGGATGAACTGGTAGATGGTGCGCTCATTGGCGGACCCCGCCGCACCCATCTTGACGCCCTTGGCGTCGGCAAGGGTCACCAGGCGGCTCGGCAGGCTGCGGTGCGCCGGGGTGGACAGGATGTAGTAGCGCCCCCGCCCCTCGAAGCTCACCGGCCCGGCCCCCATCCCGAGATAGAGCACATCGCCGCGTGCGAGACTGTGGCTCTCGTCGCCGGCGCGCACAATGCCGGCCTCGCCGATGTTGAGGATCCCCATTTCGCGGCGGTCGAGGACCGAAGCGGTGCCGGCCTCGCTGACCGCGTCGAGCAGCAGCGGCGCGCCGTCGGGCACCGCCGCGCCGACGATCATCCGGTCGTAATGGGTGTAGGTCAGGTTGATGCGGCCGGCTTCGAACAGCCCCGCGACGTGAAAATGGTCGCGCAACGCGGTGGTATCCATGGCCTTTGCCGCTGCCGGGTCGGTGGCGTACAGCGTTGTGACGGTCAGCATTTCTGAGCTCCTTCAGAGAGATGTAACAGGGTGGCGGGCGGCGCGATCCTTCGTCGCGCCGGTCAGAGGGTGAGCGCAGGCAAGACGCGCGGCGGGCGGGAGGGCACGCGCATCGCGCACCCCAGAGACACCGGCAGGGATATCCTTCATGCGCCTCCTCCTTTCCCGGCCCGGTCGATCCGGTAGATCCGGTCGATCCGGTTCGCCCGTGACGCGCGGCCCGGCGTTGCAGACCGACGCGCCAGCTTGGTCGCGTGGCGGCAATACTCTTGCGGACCGCTGCGCTTATCTGGTATTGTAGTATACCAGTTGAACCGAGGAAAGCCTGCGAACGTGCCTGCGACACAGAAATCGAAACAGGGGACGCAAGGAGGCGGGTTCCGCTTCCTGTCGATCGGTGAATGCATGGTCGAACTGGCGCCGGCCGCGGCCCCCGACGAATACCGCATGGGCTTTGCCGGCGATACCTTCAACACCGCCTGGCACCTCCGCCAGCTGCGCCCCGACGCTCGGATTAGGTACTTCAGCAAGGTCGGCACCGATGCCGTCTCCGACAACATGCTCGCGATGATGACCGCGGCCCGCATCGACACCACCCATGTGAGCCGCACGGCGGATCGGTCGGTCGGGCTCTACCTGATCTCGCTCAGCGACGGCGAACGCAGCTTTTCCTATTGGCGCGACAGTTCCGCCGCCAAGGGCCTGGCCGAGGACCCCGCGGCGCTGGCCGGAGCGCTCGCCGATACCGATATCGCCTATTTCTCCGGCATCACCCTTGCCATCCTCGACGCGCCCGGGCGCTCCGCCTTGCTGGCGGCCCTCGCCGCCGCGCGTGCCAACGGCGTGATCATCGCCTTCGACACCAACCTGCGCCCGCGGCTCTGGACCAGCCCGGAGGCGATGCGCGCGACGGTGATGGCGGCCGCACAGGTCGCCGACATCGCCCTGCCCTCGTTCGACGACGAGGCCGTCCACTTCGGCGACGCCGACCCGGCCGCCACCGCGGCCCGCTACCTGTCGGCGGGCGTCCGGACGGTCGTCGTCAAGAACGGCGCCGGCCCGGTCACCTATGTCGATGGAGGCACGACCGGCACGGTCGCACCGGAGCCGGTCGCCCGGGTGGTCGACACCACGGCGGCGGGCGACAGCTTCAATGCCGGCTTCTTCGCCGGCTTCGACGGGCCTGCGTCGGTCGCCGACAGGATCCGATTCGCCTCCCGCGTGGCGGGCCAGGTCATCGGCCAGAAAGGCGCGCTGGTGCCGGTCGACCCTGGCGCCGACCCAAGCGGCCGAGGTGTCTGACTCGTTTCGCGCCACCCCCACGCCAGGATTTCGGGTGAGCTGCGCGACACCCGCCGGCGGTGCACGCTTTTCAACATCAGACCCTGTCCCAGGCTCATCTCGAGACGCTTGCGGCCTTCGATCATCGGGGATCGATGCGGCGACCCCTGCGCCGGAGGGGACGGCAGCGCGGTCGGGCGCACCGGCCAACGGTGCGCGCCTCACCTGTGCCCCGGTCGAAAAGCCTCCGACGGCCCTGCGCTGATTTGCGGTCTGCCGCGACGCCGGTGTCAGAACTCCTCGATCAGCACGAGGTCGCTGTCCTGGCCCCACAGGTCCGGCTCTGATGCGCCCGAGTGGAACCCGGCGGCAGGTGCGGCGGCCGGATCGGAGGCGTGCGGACGTGTGACCACGGTCCTGGACACGCGTGTCATCCAGAAGCGATGGTCGCCGAGAATGGCTTTGGGCAGGCTGTCGCGATCGAACACCCGGCGCTGGTGTTCGCGCACGATCACCTCGTAGCGCCGGCCGGCGATCGGCCCGTTCGGGCGCGCTTCGATCAGCGCCTGGCGCAGCGCCGCTTCGCGCGCTTTCAACGCCTTGATTTCGGCGCGGACATCGCCGAGCGCGTCTGCGAGACGCCGCGGATCGGGGATTTCTGCATGTTTCATACCGCAAGCTTCGTCGAAACCCGTAAACACCGGGTTAACGCCGGACCGGGCCTGCCCGGAACCGAGCTGTGACCGCCCTCCCGACGCCCGCCCAAGCCGTCCCCGCCGTCGACCAGGTCGCGTTCGGCCGCGGCGCGCGCGGCCGGGGCCCACTGCCACGGGTTGAACGCGGACCGGGCGCCGGGTCGCTCATCGCCGTTTCGAAGCTCGAGCCGACCGGTGCGGTGACACCGGGGGGCGCGCACGGGCGTGACACAGCCGGGTGCACAATACTGTGGGATCGAGGGGGATTGTCGCCGAACGGGTCACAGATCCCCCCGGGGCACGGACGGGCGGATCGCAGGACCGGCCTTCGATAGAGCGCCGAAGCAAACGGTTGGACGGGTCCGTGGAGACGGATGTGACCCGCGAGGCGATGCCGGCCATCGACGCCCCCCTCGACGCGGTAACGTTCAAGATCGGCCAACAGATGCTCCAACGGCCCGCCGATCCGCGCCTGTTGACGGAGGTGACCGAGACCGACGCGATCGAGGCACAGCTGCCGCGCAGTTTGCCGGTGTTCGCCGGACAGGCGGTGTCGTGTATCGTGCCCGGGCCGCGCAGCGTCGGCTTGGTCTTCGTTTCCATCGACGAAACCCTGCCCGACGCCGAGACCTTCAGCGCGCGCACCTGCCGCGAGGGAATCGCCTGCACCGGGGGATGGCCGCCGGTGCCCGGTCAATTCCGGTGCGCGTCGCGCTCCTGCGCTAGCATCGCCCGCAACTCGGTCTTCAGCACCTTGCCGTAGTTGTTCTTCGGCAGCGCCACGACAAAGCGGTAGTGCTTGGGGCGTTTGAACCGGGCGATGCGCTCGAGGCAGAGGGCATCGAGCGCCGCCTCCTCGGGCGTGCCGCCCGCTTCGGCCACCACGAAAGCGACCACCACCTCGCCCCAGTCCGGATCGGCGCGGCCCACCACCGAGACCTCGCGCACGCAAGGATGGGTGAGCAGCACTTCCTCGACCTCGCGGGGGTAGATGTTGGAGCCGCCGGAGATGATCACGTCTTTCGAGCGGTCCCGGAGGGTGAGGTAGCCGTCCTGGTCGAGCGTTCCGACATCGCCGGTGCGCAGCCAGCCGTCCCGGATGGTCGCGGCGGTGGCCGCCGGGTTGTTCCAGTAGCCGGCCATCACCGTGGCCCCCTTGACGGCGATCTCACCGACCTCGCCCGGGGGCAGCGCCGCACCCGCCGCGTCGATCACCGCCACCCGGACACAGGCCTGGGCGGTGCCGACCGAGTTCAGCCTGTCGCGCCAGCGCGGATGGGTCCGGTCGGCCACCTCCGCACGCGACAGCGCGGTGATCCCCATCGGGCATTCGCCCTGGCCGTAGATCTGCACGAACCGCGGCCCCATCACCCGGGTCGCTTCGAGAATATCGGCCTCGTACATCGGCCCGCCGGCATAGACGATCGTGCGGATCCCCTCGCCGGCGCCCCCCCGGGCCTTCGCCGCCTCGACCAGCCGGCGCACCATCGTGGGCGCGGCGAACATCGAGACCGACCCGAACCGCGGGGCGAGCGCAAGGATTTCCTCGGCGTCGAAACCGCCGCTTTCGGGCACGACATGGGCGGCCCCCCGCAGCACGTGCATGAAGTTGTAAAGCCCCGCCCCGTGGCTCATCGGCGCGGCGTAGAGGGCGGCATCGTCGGGCTTCACCTCGTCGACATCGACGAAGTAGCCGAGCGTCATCGCCGCGAGATTGCCGCAGGAGATCATCACCCCCTTCGGCTTGCCGGTGGTGCCCGAGGTGTAGAACAGCCAGGCCATGTCGTCCGTGTCCATCGCCCGGGGCGCCGCGCGCGGCGCGGTATCGCGCAAGGCGGCGAAACCGGGGGCGTCGGCGCGGACGATCTCGACCGTGCCGGGCAGGATCGGGCGCAGCGCCGCGGCCGACCGGGCATCGGCAAAGACCAGCGCGGCGCCGGCATCCTCGATGATCCAGGCCGCCTCGCGCTCATGCAGTTTCGCATTGATCGGCACCGCCGCGCCGCCCGCCCACCAGACACCATAGAGCGCTTCGAGGTATTCGGTGCGATTGGCCATGAAGACCGCCACCCGGTCGCCGTGGCCGAGGCCCCGCGCGGCGAGCCCGGCGCCAATGCCGGCGGCCCGGCGGGCGAACGCCCCGTAGCTCGCCTGCATCGACGTGCCCCGGTAGAGCGCCGGCGCCTCCGGGTGGCGCGCGCCGGTGCGGCGCAGCCATTCGGCCGGGTTCATTTCACCGCTTCCAGGATCGAGCAATAGTTCGCCACGCCCGATCCGCCCATGTTGTAGACCGCCGCAAGCTCGGCGCCCTCGATCTGTTCGGTCGCGGGGGCAAGGCCGGTGACGTGCTTTGCCGCGGTGATATGCATCGAAACACCGGTGGCGCCGACCGGGTGCCCCTTGGCCTTGAGCCCGCCGGAGACGTTGACCGGCAGCCGTCCGCCGCGCGAGGTGGCCCCCTCTTCGAGCAGCCGCGCCCCCTGCCCGACCGGTGCGAGCCCCATCGCCTCGCAGATCATCAACTCGGCGATGGTGAAGCAATCATGGACCTCGGCGAGGTCGAGGTCGTCGACGCTGATCCCGGCCTCGGCGAAGGCGGCGTCGAAGGCATGGTGGGCGGCGGTGAGCTGGGTCAGATCGCGGCCCTTGAGGGGCAGAAAATCGTTCATGTGCACGGCCGCACGAAACCCCGCGGCGCGGGGGAAATCGCTCACCATGTCGCCCGCCACCATCACCACCGCCGCCGCGCCGTCGCTGATCGGCGAGCAATCGGTGAGCCGGAGCGGCGCCGCGATCATCGGGTTCCGGTCCGAGACCGTATTGCAGGCGTCGAAGTCGAAGGCCTTGCGGAAATGGGCGAGCGGGTTGTCGAGCGCGTTGGCGTGGTTTTTCACCGCGATCCGCGCGAGTGCGGCCGACTGGTCGCCGAAGGCCGCGAAATAGGCGGCGGCAAACTTCGCGAAGATGCCGGGAAAGCTGAGCCCCGCCTCGTCGGGTTGATAGGCGGCGCGGGCAAGCGCTTCGGTCACGCCCCTGGTGTCGAGGTCGGTCATCTTTTCCGCACCGATCACCAGCGCCGTGCGCACCCGGCCCGCCCGGATCGCATCGCGCGCGCCGTAGATCGCCGCCGCGCCGGACGCGCAGGCGTTCTCCAGGCGCGTCGCCGGTTTGAACCGCATCGCCGGGTCGAGGCCGAGCACCAGCGACGAGGCGAAGGCATCCGGCACCAGACCGGCGTTGAAATGCCCGAGCCAGACCTCATCGACATCGGCGGGGGTGATCCCGGCGTGGTCGATGGCTTCGCGTGCCGCCGCGAGGATCAACGCCTCGAAGCTCTTGTCTTTGTGCACGCCAAAGGGCGTGTGGCCCCAGCCAACGATTCTCGCGTCCATTCTTGCCTCCCTCCTGTTGCTCCCGGATAATAGCGCAGCGGGGCGCCGGTGCATTCCGGGAAAACACCTAACCGGCACCGCGAGGAGCCGTCATGACCGACCTTGCGACCACGGCGTTCGAATTTGCCCCGATCGGGCTGATCTACAGCGAAGACCGCATCATCCGCCGATGCAACCCTGCCTTCGCCGATATGTTCGGCTACCGGGCGGCAGAGCTGGAGGGCGTATCGCTGTCGCGGCTCTACCCGTCGTCGGAGGAGTTCTTCCAGATCGGCCGGGTCGGGGCCCAGAAGATGGTGGGCGGCGGCCGGTACCGAGACGAACGGATCATGCGGCGGCACTCGGGTGCGCTGTTCTGGTGCCGGGTGCGCGGCCAGTCGCTCGACCCCGGAGCCCCCTTCGCGCGGGCGGTGTGGAGCTTTGCCGACATCTCCGAGGCGCGGCCGATCACCGAGCTCACGCTGCGCGAGCGGCAGGTGGCGACGATGATGGCCGAGGGGCTGACCTCCAAGGAAATCGCCCGCACGCTCGAGATCAGCCCGCGCACCGTCGAAGTCCACCGCGCCCGGCTGATGGCGAAGTTCGGCGCCCGCAATGGTCTCGAACTGGTGGCACAGATCGCCGGGGTGCCGCTGTAGACGCGGCAGATCGGGCCGGCGCCGGGCGCCGCACCGGGCATGCGGACGACATGCGCGGCGGTCTTGCCGAAGGGGCAGCCCTTACCGGTCGAAGACCCCGCGCGCTGAGCCCGAAGGCTCGGGCCGACGTGCCGGGGCGAACCCCGCGCGGGCCGCGGCGGCAACCAGCGCGGCCACCGCGGCGGCATTGTCGGCGAAGGGCCTGCCGTCCGGGGCGAGGATGTTGTTCTCGAAGCCGATCCGCACATCGCCGCCGCGGCCGATCGCCTGCATCAGGCAGTCCTGTTTACGCGGCCCGAAGGCGCAGACCGACCAGACCAGCGGCGCCTCTCCCAGCACGTCGAGAAAGGGGTCGAGGTCCTCCGGCACCGATCTCTGGCCCTCGGCGTAGCGGCCGAGCACGAAGAGCACCTTGGTGAAGTGTCGGGGTATGGTGCCGGCATCCAGATGACCGAGCAGACGGGTCAGGTCCTGCGGCGCATAGAGGATATGCTGGACATCGGTGCCGGCCGCCTCGGCCACCCGGTAGGCTTCGGCGAGCCGCTCCGGCGCCCGCTCGATTTCCCTGAGCGCCACGCTGGCCTCGGATGCCAGCCCGCGGCCCAGGCAGTCGATCTGCGCGGCGACATCGAACCGGCCCGCGGCCTCGGTCGTGATCTGGATGCGCAGATCGGCGGCCGCCCGGATCGCCGCGACCGCCTCGCGGTAGGCACGCGCATCGAGCGTGTGTCGCCCCGCGGCGTCGCGCACATGGACATGGACCGCCGTCGCGCCCGCCGCGGCACAGGCGCGGGCGGTCTCGGCGAGCTCCGACGCGGTGAGCGGCAGGCGCGGGTGATCCGCCCTGCTCTTGCGGGCACCGTTGGGTGCCACCATGAGATCGAACCCTGCAGGCAAGCCCGGCTCCCGCGCGCAACCGTTGCGCATCGCCCAGTTGGCGACGGAACCCCGATGCTGTCAACAGCCGGGGCACATCGGATCCGCCCGGTGACCGCGGCGCAGGGCGAGGGGCCGCCGCCCGGACCATTTGCTCCGGGGCGTTCCCGGCGCCGAGAGCCGGTCTTCCGGCGCCGGCCGTTGCCAAGGCCGGGGGCGTGGGCCGAGGCGACATCCCGAATGGCACACTGGCGACCCCGCCGGCTCGCATCGGTCGAGCCGCGACAGGCGGTTCCGGTCGCGATCTGCCGGCCACGGCCCGGGACGGGCGGGGGGGTTCCGCATCGCCCCCGCCCCGATGACATCCGTTCGCACGACTTGATGCGGTATCCACGGACCCGGCGGCGCCCGGGCAAGGCGGGGGCGAGAAAAACGGACTTGGCGCGCGACGGAAACAATGCAAACCTGCGCGCAGGGATTGCTTCGGCAAGTCTCCGCCGCAGCGCGGCAAATCGGGTCGATTGCGGGTAAACGCCATGTTTTCGCCACAATCCTGCCACGAAATCGCCCGGATCTCTCCCAACCATCACCATATTGCGTGTCCCCACGGAGGGGAGTTGGTTCGATGTTCGGGCCGGCAGACAGGGGTGGCGCGCAAGGAGCAAGGTGATGGCAAAGCATCCAAACCCGCGCGAGAACTGGCCGCCGGAGCCGCGCCCGGCACGTGACGAGGCGCTGGACCGCAAGGATCCACCTCAACCGGCACCAAAGAAGGTCTATTCCGACTGGGCGATGATCTGACCCGGTCCACCCGGGGGGCGGTCGGGGACATGGCGGACCGCCCTTCGGGCCATTCCAGAGCGTGAAACCTGTACCCGGCGCGATGACACGCCGCCGTTTCGCACGCGCACGGGGTTGATCGGCAGATCCGGCGCACCGGGCGCGGTCCCGGTTGACCGCCCTGCCCCGGCCAGGCGCCGCGCGACGGTCGATCGGCCCGGCCGGGTACGGGTGAGTGACCGGCCCTGTCAGCCCTTCGATATTGCCTGCACCCGGTCTATACTGGGGCGATGTCCAACCCCGTTTCCTCGATCCGCAATCTCGGGCCTGCAAGCGTGCGCGCCTTCGCGCGCGCAGGGATCGGTTCGGCCGAGGCCTTGCGTGCCCTCGGACCCGATGCCGCCTATCTCAAGCTGCTGGAAAGCGGGGCGCGGCCACATTTCATCGGCTATTATTCCATGGTGATGGGGCTCATGGGGCGTCCCTGGAACGATTGCCGGGGCGCCGAAAAGGCCGAGCTGCGGATGCGGTTCGATGCGCTTGTCGCCGAGGCGAAGTCCGCGGCCCCCGCCACGGGTGCGGCCAAGCCCGGGCCCGATGCCGCCGCCGATCCCGCTTTCGAGCGGTTGCTCGACGAGATCGGCCTGCCCGCCCCCGCCCCGCGCGCCCGTTGAACCGCAGCCGGGCGCGACCTAGCTGTTGAAGACCCCAAAGCGCGTCGTGACCCGATGTTCCGCCTGCTCCTCGCCCTCATCCTGCTGACGACCGGCACCGCGCGCGGCGCGGAAATCATCCTCACCCTTCAGCGCGACGGCCTTGCGCGCCATGCGCTCGCGGTCGTGCCGGAGGCGCGCGCCACAACGGCTCCGGTGATCTTCGTGCTCCACGGGGTGATCGAAACCGGCGAGATCATCCGCGCGGTGACCGACCGGCGGTTCGAGGCGCTCGGCGCGGAGTACGGCTGGGTGGTGGTCTACCCCTCCGCCTTCCTCCGGGTCTGGAACACCGCCGAGGGCACCGGCGCCGCCCGCATCCTGCCGCCGCGCGACGACATCGCCTATCTCGACGCCCTGCTCGAAGCCGTCGCCACGCGGGTGGCGATCGACCGCACCCGGGTCTTCGCCGCGGGGTTCTCGCAAGGCGGGATCATGAGCTTCGCCTGGGCCTGCAAGCGCCCGGGAACGGTTCGTGCCGTCGCGGTGGCCGGCATGGCCCTGCCCGCCCTGCTCGCGGACGACTGTGCGACCAACCCGCCGCAAGGCGTGCTGCTGGCCCATGCCACGCGCGACCAGGTGGTGCCCTTCGCCGGCGGGTCGGTGGTCTCCGGCCCGTTCGCCTGGATGCGGCTGCTGAGCCACGGCGCGAGCGTGGATTTCTTCCGCGCCACGAACGGGTGCAGCGGCGACCCCGAGATCGCACGCCTCGACGCACGGGACGACAAGACCGTGGTCGTGCGGTCGCGCTGGAGCGATTGCACGCGCGGTGCGGTCGAGGCCTGGCGGATCGAGGGCGGCGGCCATCGCTGGCCGAACGGGTTGCCGGAAAGCCCCTTCGCCGAGGCCGTCGGCCCGGTCACCCACGAGTTCGACGGCAGCGCCGCCGCCTTCGCCTTCTTCTCGCGCTTCCGGTGACCGTAATGAAGAAGGGCCGCCCCGACGGGGACGGCCCTCGAATTCTGGTGTTGGCGCAGGCTCAGCCGACGATTTCCATGCCGGCGAAGAAATAGCCGATCTCTTCCGCGGCGGTCTCCGGGGCGTCGGAGCCATGCACCGAGTTCTCGCCCTTCGACAGCGCAAACTCCTTGCGGATGGTGCCGTCGGCGGCCTCGGCCGGGTCGGTCGCGCCCATGACTTCGCGGTACTTCACGATGGCGTCTTCGCCTTCGAGCACCTGCACCACCACCGGCTCCGAGATCATGAAGTCGACGAGTTCGCCGAAGAACGGGCGCTCCTTGTGGACGCCGTAGAAGGTCTCGGCATTCTGGCGGGTCATGCGGATGCGTTTCTGGGCGACGACGCGCAGGCCCGCGGCCTCGATCTTGGCGTTGATCGCGCCGGTCAGGTTGCGCTTGGTGGCGTCGGGCTTGATGATGGAGAAGGTGCGTTGAATGGCCATATCGGTCCTCGTTGTGCGACTGGGGGAACCCCGGTAATTCTCGCGCGCCTGCTAGCATGGTGCGCCGGGAATGGGAAGGCCGCGATTGCTGCACCGCCGCAGCCGGGCGCCGCCCCCGGGCGCCCCGGCAATCGCGGACCGGCGACGCCCGCATCTGAGCGATTGACGGCCCCGCTGCGTTGCGGCAGGGATGCTCCCCATGTTGCGCATTGACGATATCTCCTACTCGGTCGAAGGTCGGCCGCTCATCGACCACGCCACCGCGGTGATCCCGGAGGGGCACAAGGTGGGGCTTGTCGGCCGCAACGGCACCGGCAAGACCACGCTGTTTCGCCTCATCCGCGGCGAGTTGACGCTGGAAACCGGCACCATCACGGTGCCGCGGGGCGCGCGGATCGGCGGCGTGGCCCAGGAGGCACCCGCCTCCGACGTGAGCCTGACCGACACCGTGCTCGCCGCCGATACCGAACGCGCCGCGCTGATGGCCGAGGCGGAGGCTGCCGTCGACGGGGTGCGGATCGCCGAGATCCAGGCCCGGCTTCAGGATATCGACGCCTGGTCGGCCGAAGCCCGGGCGGCCTCGATCCTCAAGGGGCTCGGGTTCGACGACGCCGACCAGGCCCGGCCCTGTGCCGACTTCTCCGGCGGCTGGCGGATGCGGGTGGCGCTGGCGGCGGTGCTGTTCTCGCGGCCCGATCTCCTGCTGCTCGACGAACCCACCAACTATCTCGACCTCGAAGGCGCGCTCTGGCTCGAATCCTATCTCGCGCGCTACCCCCACACGGTCATCATCGTCAGCCACGACCGCGAACTGCTGAACCGGGCTGTCTCCGGCATCCTGCATCTCGAAGACCGCAAGCTCACCTATTACTCGGGCCCCTACGATACCTTCGCCGCCACCCGGTCGGCGCGCCTCGCGGTGGCCGAGGCCGAAAACCGCAAGGCCGAAGCCCGCAAGGCGCATCTGCAGAGCTTCGTCGATCGGTTCCGCTACAAGGCCTCGAAAGCAGTCCAGGCCCAGTCGCGGCTGAAGATGATCGAGCGGATCAAGTTCATCTCGACGCCGCAGGAAGCGGCGCTGCGCCGGTTCACCTTTCCCGAACCGGAGGAGCTGTCGCCGCCGATCGTCAACATGGAGGGTGCCGCGGTCGGCTACGGCGGTGCGCCGGTGCTGTCGCGCCTGAACCTGCGGATCGACCAGGACGACCGGATCGCCTTGCTCGGAAAGAACGGCCAGGGCAAGTCGACCCTGGCGAAGCTGATCGTCGGCGAACTCGAGGCGATGTCGGGCCGGGTGTTGAGGACGGGCAAGCTCAGGATCGGCTATTTCGCCCAGCACCAGATGGATGTGCTGCGCGGCGACGAAACGCCGCTCGAGACGCTGCGGCGGCTGCGCCCGGGGGAAGGGCCGCCGCGATGGCGCGCGCGGCTCTCGGGTTTCGGGCTCAACGCCGACCAGGCCGAGACGGTCATCGACAAGCTCTCGGGCGGGCAGAAGGCCCGGCTCACGCTGCTGTTGGCGACGCTCGACGCACCGCACCTCCTGATCCTCGACGAACCCACCAACCACCTCGACATCGAAAGCCGCGAGGCGCTGGTGGAGGCCTTGACCGCCTATGGCGGCGCGGTGGTGCTGGTCAGCCATGACATGCACCTTTTGTCGATGGTGGCCGACCACCTCTGGCTGGTGAAGGGCGGACGGGTGGAGCCGTTCGAGGAGGATCTCGAGGCCTACCGGAAATTGCTGCTGTCGTCCGATGCCCCGGCCAGGCCGGACAAGCCGCGCGCGGCGCCCGCGAGGCCGGAACGCGATGTCGTGCTGGCGCTGCGGGCCGAGCTGCGCAAATGCGAGGTCCGGGTGGAGAAACTCGAGGAGATGCGCGACCGGCTCGACGCTAAACTCGCCGACCCCGGGCTCTACGAGGGCGGTCGGGCCGACGAGATCACCCGGTGGCAGCGCAAGCGCGCCGAGGTGATGGAAGGGCTCGAGCGGGCCGAGGCGCTGTGGATCGAGGCCCAGGAAAAGCTGGACGCGGCCCGCGGGTAACCTCTGCCGCACCGGGCCCTGCGCCTGCGGCGGGCGGGGAAATGGGGGGCCAGCCCCCCAAACCCCCCGAGGTATTTTTGAACCAAAGAAGGGCGCGCGAAGGGGTGGGCGAACTCGGACGGGGGGTCAAGAGATTGTTTTTGCTCGCGGTAGCGCTAACTGCATTCCGGTGGGCGAAGGGCGGGCGAAGGCTGGGCGAAGACCCCGCGTGTCGGCCGCCGCGCCCCGGCGGTGATCTTGGCCCTGATCGCGGCGAGGCCGCGCGGACCCGTTCGCTTCTGTCGACCCGGTCGAGCCCAGCGGCCCCCGGGCGGCCTGCCGGTGCCGCTACCCGAACAGGATGAGCCGGGACCGGGCGATGGCCCAGACCACGGCGAGGCCGAACAGCCCGAACGAGACCATCCCGGCGATGACCTGCCGCCGGGTCATCGCCGGCAGCGCCTCTGCCAGGCTGTCGACGCCGTGGAACAGGCGGGTCACGCCGGCGCCGAGCGCGAAGGCAGTGCCGGCGAAGAGCGGCAGGTAGAGCGCATAGCCGTAGTAGCCGTGTTCGCGCTGAAGCAGGCAGAAGGGGCAATGGTGGTTGGGGTGGTCGTAGACGTAGAGCGAGATCACCGAGACGATGGAAGCGATCGCGACGCCGAACATCACGCCACCGGCCAGCGCGAACCAGCCCTGTCCCCGGCCCGTCGCGAGGTTCAGCGCGCCGGTGATCGCCACGGTGGCGCCCGCGCCGGCAAGCAGCCAGAGAGCGACATCGGGCGCCAGGCCGGTCATCTCGGAGGCGAGCCCGTCATTGACCGGGGTGAACAGCTTCGAGCAGCACGAGGTGATGACGTCGGTTTCCAGCCCGAGGAAATAGGTGATCTCGACCGCGCCGGCGGCGACGAGCAACCCGGCAATCGGCAGCATCGCGGCGTATTTCACCTTTGCCAGCGGGTAGTCGCGCCCCAGCCGATCGGCGCGGTCGAGGGTCAGCCAGAGGGCTGCGGCAAAGAACACCGCGATCTTGAGGTAGAAGGCCGGGAACCCCCAGGCGTTGACGTTGAGCGTGCCCACCGCGCACATCGCGCCGACGAAGAGCTCGGCCATCCGGTCGGCGTTGTAGACGAACAGCAGGAGGGCGGCGATCTCGGCCAGCATGACGAAACCGAACAGGGTCGAGACCAGCTCGGTGGCCCGCTCGAGCCGGAGCTGGCTGCGCGCGCCGCTGGCGACATCCCAGCGCCGCAGCACCAGAGTGCCGAAGCCCGCGCTCCAGAGCGACACGGCCGCTGCCAGTGCCGAGACCAGCAGCAGCGCAAGGATCGGGGCCTGGAAGATCATGTGACCTGCCCGTCGCGCATCTCGACCACATCATCGACGATCTCGGCCGCCCAGATCCGGGGATCGTGGCTGGTCATGATGATCGTGCGGCCCTCGCGCCTGAGATCCGCGACGATCTCGAGGAACCGGTCGGCCAGCACGCTGTCGAGATTGGCGGTCGGCTCGTCGGCGATGAAGATCTCGGCGTCGTTCACCAGCGCCCGGGCAATCGCCACGCGCTGGGTCTCGCCGCCGGACAGGTATTCGACCCTCATCTCGGCTTTGCCTGCGAGACCGAGCGCGTCGAGACGGGCCGCGGCGCGGGCCCGCACCCTGCGGAAGTCTTCGCCGAGGGGGGCGGCCGGCAGCATCACGTTTTCGATCACGCTGAGCCCGCGGATCAGGTTGAAACGCTGGAAGACGAAGCCGAACCGGTTGCGCCGCTCGGCGGTGAGGAAACGTTCGGGCAGCCCCGAGACCATCTCGCCGTCGAGAAAGACCCGGCCCCCGGTCGGCCGTGCCATGCAGCCGACGATGGACAAGAGCGTCGTCTTGCCCGAGCCCGAGGGGCCCTTGAGCACCGTGACCGCATCGCGCGAGATGTCGAGGGTCACCCCGCGCAGCGCCTGCACCTCGTTCGGGCGGCCCTCGTTGTAGTGCTTGGTGACGTTGTCGAGCGAGATCATGGCCTACCTCATCACCTGGTCGGGGTCGGCCGAGGCGGCGCGCCAGATCGGCACCAGGGTGGCGGCGGTGTAGGGAACGACGGTCAACAGAAACAGCGTCGAGAGCTGCATCCCGTCGATCACCGGGGCGAGGCGGAAATCGGGGTAGATCACCGACCAGCCCTTGAGCACCGGCGCGAACAGCGTGCCGCCGAGCGCGAAGATATGGGCGTAGGCAAGCAAGGTGCCGATCAAGAAGGCCCCGAGCGAGATCAGCGCCCCCTCCCAGAGCTTCATCGAGATGACGTCGCGGGTGTCCCAGCCGATGGCTTTCAGCACGCCGATCTCGCGCGCCTCCTCGGCCGAGAGCCCGCTCGCCTTTTCGGCGGCAAAGATCGCGAAGGCCAGCACCGCGGCGGCGGCGAGCGCGATCATCAGCCCCTCGCGCCAGGAGAACAGCTTCTGGTAGGTCCGCAGGATCTCGTCGCGGGTGATGAAGCGGGCGTCGGGCATGTCTTTCGCCGCCTTCTCGATGATGGTCGCGATCTCGCGCGGGTTGCGGATGGTGACGGCGAGATCGGTCCAGACGCCCACGGGCAGATCGAAGAAGGCGCGGAAATCGGCCTCGTTCAGCAGCACCAGGTCGGAGGAGACCAGTGCGGACTCGGCGCCGAAGGTGCGCGCGACCTCGAATTTCACCATGTCGCCGGTGAAGCGGCTGAGAAACAGCGGTGCGGCGTCCCAGGTGGCGCGGCGGGCCCGCTGGACCCCCTCGCCCACCAGCACCTCGCCCGGGCCGGGAACGAGGGTCGGGTCGAGCGGCACCTGGAAGGTGTAGTTGGCGCCGCTGGTGGCATCGTAGAAATAGCCCCAGAGCCGACCCCGGACCGTCGCCACCCCACGGATGGCTTCGAGTTTCGCGATCTCGGCGCCGTCGATCATCTCGTGGCGGCCCATCGACAGGTGCTGAACGGTGAGCTCCGGCGCGTCGGCCAGCACCAAGGCGGCCTCGCGTTTGAGCGCGGTCGCAAACAGCATGGCCGAGGCGATGGTGAAGACGGTGACGGCATAGACCGCGAGCAGTGCAAGGTTCTTGCCCCGCCGCCTTGCGAGGGCGGCGAGGGTGTAGTCGGCGAGCGAGCGCTGGCGGCGGATCCAGGATTTCACTGTGCGGGCTCCGGTTCCGAAAAGCCGAGCCGCCCGGTGCCGAAGTTCTCGGGCCGCGGGGCGAAGACCCCGGCGGGGAAATGCTCGAAGCTCATCGGGGCGTCCTGGAAGGCGGTGTGCAGATCGGCCATCGACGGGTGGCGGGTGTAGCGTGCCTCGGGAAACAGCGCGAGGTCGGTGAGCCCGGCGCGCGCCACCAGCGCCGCGCTCTCGGCCATCCGCGCCGCTTCGCGCGGCGCCGCGGCCCCGGCGTGCAGCCCGACGCCCGCGAGGCCCAGCGCCAGAGCGGCGAGAGCGGCGAAGACCGGCGTCGATGGCCGGGTCCGGCTCACTCGAACCGGCCCTTGTCGAGCCCGGCGAGCAGGGCGGCATCGACCTCGTCGAAGCGCAGCAGGCGCTTGCCGGCGTGGTCGCGCATGTAGTCGGCCGCGTCCGGCTCGCTGGCGATCGGCACCAGTTCGTGCCCCATCGGCCCGTAGACGTCGGAGCCGATCACGAAGAGCGCGAGCTGCGCGTCGATCCGCGCGAGGCCGTAATACTCGGTCACGCCCATGCCGGCGATCTGGTCGCGGCTGCGGCCGGGGGCGTATTTCTCGAGGTCGGCGAGATACTTGAAGAAGTCTTTCGCGCCGTCGAAATGCACCGCCTCGCCGTCGTCCCAGAGGATCGTGGCGACCCAATCGGGGTATTTGGCGGGGAACATGCCGCAGACCGGGCAGGCATCGCGCGGCCCGGGCACCGGCAGGGCGATGGTCGCGTCATCGGCGCGCGCGCTGCGGGGCACCAGCCCCACCATCAGCGCGGCGGCGGGCAGGCTCGCGAGCAGGCGGCGGCGGCTCGGGTTCTGGGCATGGTCACACATCTTGGGCCTCCTTCGGCCGGAAAGGGCGCGCGCCGCCGGCGGAACCGGGGCGCGCGACGTCGCTTACTGGTTGGCGGCCGCGGCCTTGGCGCGCTTCTCGGCGCGGCGCATGCGGATCGCGATGGTGTCTTCGGCCATGCCGATGAAGGCTTCGCGCAGCGCGTCGTCGAACCCCACGAGCCTTGTGCCTTCTGCCTCCGCCGCGGCGGCTTCGGCCTTGGCGGCATCGGCATAGGCCCATTTCGACACGTTCGACATCGTGCCCATCTTGGCCGGGTTGATGACATAGGTCATCTCGGCGGTATCGACGAGCGGCTTGATCTCGGCCTCGGCGCCGGCGTCGCCGGCATAGATGGTCTTCGGCCCCCGGTCCATGTTGAGCGACAGGCTGATGCCGGCGCAGTGGATCGAGCAGGTCGCATCGACGCTGTCGTCGTCGTAGACGATCAGGTGCCGGCTGTGGCTCCAGGCCTTGCGCATCATCCCGCAATAGGGGCAGCGCGGATATTTCTCGAATTCGTTCTCCAGCGGGGCGGTATCGACCTTCAGAAAGCGGGCGAGCCCGTTCTCGGCGGTCCAGTCCCAGGGCATCTGCGGATTGGCCATCTCGGCCTTGGCGCCCCCGGCGGCGAAGATCGCGCCGGTCGAGGTGGTGAGGATGAAGTCGCGGCGGTTCATGTCGGTAGAATCCTGTCAGAGCGTGGTGATTTCGGCAGCACGGACGCAGGCCCGAAGCCCGGCGCGCGGCCGTTGGTTGGTCGGAAAGTCGGGATGCCGGAGCCTGCGCCGCCACCGCCCGCGAAAGGGACGTGAAGCGGGCCCGGGCGGCGCTCAGGCCGGCGCGGAGACCGGCGGCGCGCGGATCGGTTTTGCGCCCGGGAAGCGGGCGGCGGCCGGCGCCTGAAGCACGCGCACATGCGGCAGGCGGGCGATCTCGACCACGTCGAAGACCGGCGGCGCCCAGTCGAAGGGTGCGGCGAAGGCGAGAATCGAGGCGTTGGTGCAGATCACGCAGCCGTCGGGTGCGGCGACGGGCGTGCCGTCGGGCGACAGGTGGACAATGCCGTCGCCGGTGCAGATCTCGAGAAAACCCATCCGTTCGCCGGGATTGGCCGCCCCGATCCCGGCCACCGCATTGGCACCGATATGGTCGGCGAAGAAGGCGAACTGCACCGCCATCGCGACCAGCGCGAGCCACCGGGCGAAGAGACCCGGACCGGACAGGCGTGAGGCGCGGCGCGGCAGCATGGCGGTAGGCGGTCTCCATCGAAACGGGCGTTCAGCCGGACCCTAGTGGAGCGCGAGCCGCGGAGGCAACCGCGCATTCGGCCGCAGCCCCCACCCGTTTGCCCCACCCGTTTATCCCGCCCGTTTGTCCGGCCCCGTGCCCTCGCGTCGCCCCGTGCCCTCGCGTCGCCCCTTGTCACGGCGCGGGGGGCCTGACAGGTTCGCATCCATGCTGTCCGAGCTGCTCATCCCCGCCTTTGTCACCCTCTTCGTGGTGATCGACCCGATCGGGCTGACGCCGATCTTCATCGCCCTCACCCGCGGGGCCGATCCGCGACACCGGCGGTTCATCGCCCTGCGCGCGCTCGGTGTCGCCGCCGCCCTGCTCACGCTCTTCGGGTTGTTCGGTCTGCAGGTGCTGGCGGTCTTCGGCATCACCATGCCCGCCTTCCGAATCGCCGGCGGGCTGTTGTTGTTCCTGACCGCGCTCGACATGCTGTTCGAACGCCGCGCGCAGCGGCGGCGCGACCAGTCCGAACCGGGGCTCGATCCGGGCGAGGACCCGTCGGTCTTTCCGCTCGCAACCCCGCTGCTGGCCGGGCCCGGGGCGATGGCGGCGATGATCCTGCTCGCCGGCCAGACCAGCGAACCGTTCGAGCTTTTCGCCGTCCACCTGGCGATGCTCGCGGTGCTCGCGGTGGTGTTCGCGTTCATGCTCGCCTCCGGTCTGCTCGAACGCGCGCTCAGCGAAACCGGGATCAACGTGCTGACCCGGCTCCTCGGGATGCTGCTCGCCGCCCTCGCGGTGCAATTCGTGCTCGACGGGCTCGCGGATTTCGGCCTCTCGGGGTGAGGAACGGCAGATCCGGTTTGGCATTCGCGCGATCGCGCCTATATCGCAGTCATGGACAGCTACGACATCGGACGCCTCACCTACCTCATGCTCCTGCTCGCCGCGGTGGCCGGGTACTTTCTCGCCAGCAATCGCGGCAGTTGGAACAAGCTTGCCCAGCAGGCCGCGGTCTGGGGGCTGATCTTCCTCGGCGTCGTCGCCGGCTACGGGCTCTGGACCGACGTGAGCCGCGACCTCGCCCCGCGCCAGGCCATGGTCGGCAGCGGCCAGCTCGAGGTCCCGCGCCAGTTCGACGGCCATTTCTACATCACCGCCCGGGTCGGCGACACGACGATCGATTTCATCGTCGATACCGGGGCGACCGACGTCGTGCTGACCCAGGCCGATGCCCGGCGGGCGGGGATCGACCTCGAGGGTCTGGCCTACAGCGGCACCGCCTCGACCGCGAACGGCGTGGTCCGCACCGCCCGGGCCCGGCTCGACACGCTGTCGCTCGGCGCCTTCTCCGACCGCGACGTGCCGGTGCTGGTGAACGAAGGCGCGATGGACACCTCGCTGCTCGGCATGACCTACCTGCGGCGTTTCGACAGGATCGAGATCGCCGGCGACAAGCTGGTGCTCACCCGGTAGCGGCGGCGCTGTCTCAATCGGGCTGGAATTGCCGGTTGGTCCGCGCGATATGCCCGACCCGGTCCGCCAACTTCGCCTCGGTGGCATATGATTTCACATGTCCCAGCGCATCGAGCTGCGGCGCGCGCGATTCGGTCCCGAGCTCGTAGAACACCGGGATCTCGGCCGGGTGGTCGAAGGCGCCGATCATCACCGAGGTATGTCCGCCGCCGGCCGGACGGTAGAACAGCGGCGTCCCGCAGTCGCGGCAGAACCCGCGCTCGATCCCCTCGGAGCTTTCGAACACCGCCGCTTCCCCTCGCGTCCACGCCAGCCGGTGGTTCGGAACGCCGACGAAAGGAGCGAAGAAATTGCCGGTGGCGCGCTGGCACATCCGGCAATGGCAGACATGCGGGTTGTCGAGGATCGCGCCGGCCTCGAAGCGCAGCGCGCCACATTGGCAGCCACCGGTCCGGCGGGTCTCGTCGAGGATCTTCAAAGTTCAACTACTTTCTCAAGATCGGCCTGCAAGATCAGGTTTGCCATCAGCTTTCCGCCTTCATCTCCCAGCGACCGGAGGCCTGGCTCCAGTACTTCGCCTTCGCACCTGCGCCGGTGAGCGCGCGCCACTGGCCGCGGGCGGTCTCGAGCGCGGCGGGGTCGTTGCCGTCGAACAGCACCATCGCGCGCTCGGCCGCGGCGACCTCGGCGGCGTCGATCTCGGCGCCATCGACGCAGACGATGCAGCTCGCCCCGTTCGCGGCCGACACGCCGGCGGTCAACAGCACCGGCTGGTCGGCATCATGCGGCCCGCCGGCGCGCCCATGCGGCAGGAACCCCTCCTCCGGACCGAGCCAGAGCCGCTGGTCGAGCCAGTCGAGCCGGGCATCGTCGCGCCCGCGCACGACCACCCGCCAGCCGGCCTCGAGCGCCTTGCCGAGCAGCACCGGCAGGGTCTCTTCCACCGGCGACCGGGTCATGTGGTAGAAATAGGCTTCGCCCAAGGCTTTCCCTCTTTCCCGGATCAAGAGCGCGCGTCCGGCACGCCCCTGGTCCGAACGATATCAGCCCCGGGTGAAGGCCCGCGGCACGCACCCGACGTCACCGCTCGTAGACCTCGCGCACCAGCCGGTCGAGGCTGCGCACGAACCAGCCCGTCGCGCCCTTCGGCGCCAGCGGCGAGTCCTCGGCGAGCAGCGCCACCCCGGCGATATCGAGGTGGATCCAGGGCATGCCCTCGCGGATGAACCGCTGCAAGAACTGCGCCGCCGTCACCGCGCCGGCGGGCCGGCCGCCGATGTTCTTCATGTCGGCGAGCCGGGACTTGAGCAGCTTGTCGTATCCCGGGCCGAGCGGCAGACGCCAGGCCCCCTCGCCCTCCGCTTCGGCGGCCTTGAGGAAATCCTTGGCGAAGGCATCGTCGTTCGAGAACACCCCGGCGTTTTCATGGCCGAGCGCGATGATGCAGGCGCCGGTGAGCGTGGCGAGGTCGATCACCCCGGCCGGGGCGAAGGTCTCCTGGGCGTACCAGAGCACATCGGCGAGGACCAGGCGCCCCTCGGCATCGGTGTTGATGACCTCGATGGTGTCGCCCTTCATCGAGCGCACGATGTCGCCCGGCCGCTGGGCCCTGCCGTCGGGCATGTTCTCGACGAGGCCGACCAGGCCGACGACGTTGGCCGGGGCGGCGCGCATCGCCAGGGCCTTCATCACCCCGGCAACGGTGGCCGCACCGCCCATGTCCATGGTCATGTCTTCCATTCCAAGGGCGGGCTTGATCGAGATCCCGCCGGTATCGAACACCACGCCCTTGCCGACGAGGGCGAGCGGGGCGCGTCCCTCGGGGCCGCCGTGCCACTCCATCACCACCACTTTGGAAGGGCTCGCCGAGCCCTGCCCGACGCCGAGCAGCGCGTTCATGCCAAGCTCGGCCAACCGCTGCTCCTCGATCACCGTGACCTTGACCCCCAGCGCCGAAAGCGCCTCGAGCCGGGCGGCAAATTCGGTCGTGGTCAGCACGTTGGCGGGTTCGTTGACCAGGTCGCGGGCAAAGAAGACCCCCGCGGCCACGGCGGCGAGGTCGCCGGCCTGCGCCTTCAGCGCATCCGCGTTGGCGACCGCGAAGGTGAGCGCGCCCGGCGTCGTTTCGGCCGCCTCGCCGGTCTTGTGGTCGCGGAAATCATAGCCCGCGAGCATCGCCCCGAGCACGATCTCGGGCATGTGGCGTTGCGAGCCGGCAAGCACCAGCACCGGTTTGCCGCGCCCCTTGGCACCGATGCTGCCGCCGGCCCTGCGGGCCGCGTCGGCGCTCATCTTGCGGTCGATGCGCACCACCTGCACCGCCTCGGCCGCCATCCCCGAGGGCCAGGCCATCTCGACCGCCTCGCCCGGTTCGAGCTTGGCGAAGGCCTCCGAGGCGACCAGCCGCTTCAGCGCGCCGCGGGTCAGCCGGTCGATCCGCCTTGCCGCCTTGCCCAGACGCCCGCCGGCCTCGAAGAGCACCACCACGCGCCCCTCGGCGCCGGCGATCACTTCGATATCGAGCGGGGTGAAGCTCGGGGTGATGATGTCGGTCATGGTGGTCTCCTGTCGCGGCGGCGTCTGCACGCGCTGTTGATGGGGGGATCGGCGCGGAGCTCTGGATGCCTACACCTAGCGCCCGACCGGGCGCATTTCCAGTGGCGGCTTGGCCGCGGGCCCGGCGCCGCGCCCGCCGGACCCGATCCCGAGCGCGGGCCGGACCGGGCCGCAGGCGCGATTCCCCCTCGCACCCTGCCCGATCCTCGACTAATGTAGCCGCGGCAATGCTCCGATAGCCGGGCGCTTCCGGGCGCGCGGCGCGGATATTGCCGCGGGTGGATCAAGAGACGACAACAGAGCTGGGAACGATGATGCGAATGAGAGCAGCGGGGATCGCCGGGAGAATCGCGACAAGGCTTGGGTGCATTGGCCGCGCCGCCGGGCGGATCGGCCTCGTCGCCGGTATCGCCCTCACGCTGCAGGGCGCGCCGGCACAGGCGCAGAGCTTCGCACCGGTCGCACGGATCGACGGCGAGGTCGTCACCCAGTTCGAACTGACCCAGCGCGAGCGGTTTCTCACCCTCCTGCGCGCGCCGGGCGACGTGCGGTCGCTGGCCCTCGACCAGCTGGTGAACGAGCGGTTGCAGGTCCGCGAAGCCGAAAAGGTCGGCGTCACCGCGTCCGAAGAAGCGATTGCCGCCGGGATCGCCGAATTCGCGGCGCGCGGCAACCTGTCCAGCGAACAATTCATCCAGCTGCTCGCGCAGGCCGGAATCGCCGCCGAATCCTTTCGCGATTTCGTCGCCGCGGGGGTGACCTGGCGCGACTTCGTCCAGGCCAATTTCGGGCCGCTGGTCTCGATCTCCAAGGCCGAAATCGCGATCGCCATGGGCGAGGCCGAGCCCGAGCCGGGACTGCGGGTGCTGCTCAGCGAGATCGCCCTGCCCGCCGGCGATCCGGCGACCCGCACGGCGTCGCAGAAGCGCGCCGACCGGCTCGTGGGACTGGAAGAGGCCGCGTTCCGCGACGCCGCGACCCGGTTCTCGATCTCGCGGACCCGCAACGACGGCGGCGAGATGTCCTGGACCGACGTCAGCGCGCTGCCGCCCAGCATCGGCGCCGCCGTGCGCGGACTTCAACCCGGCCAGACCACCCGCGCGCTCCCGGTCGAAGACCAGATCCGCATCTACTACATGCGCGACCGCGAAGAGGTGCAGGGCGGCACGCCGGCGACGGTGGTCGATTACGCGGCCCTGCTGCTCGGCGGCGGCGCCTCGGACGCCAATCTCGCGGCGGCGGCGAAGATCCGCGCCGAAGTCACCGGTTGCGACGATCTCTACCCCTTCGGCCGCGGCCTGCCGCCGGAACAGCTGATCCGCGAAGAGCAGCGCGAAAGCGCGGTGCCCGCGCCGTTCCGCGCCGAGCTCGCCCTGCTCGATCCGGGCGAAATTTCCACCCGGGTGACCACCGCAAACGGTGCCCTGGCGGTCTTGATGCTGTGTTCGCGCGGCAACGAGCTGCCGAAATCGACCACCGAGACCGCGGTCGCCGCCCGGCTGAAGAGCAGTCGCATGTCGGCGATGGCCCAGGCCTTTCTCGACGAGCTCAAGGCCAACGCGCGTATCGAAATCCTGCGCTGATGGCGGGCCTGCCGATCGCGCTGACCTCGGGCGAACCGGCCGGGGTCGGCCCGGAGATCGCGGCCAAGGCCTGGGCGGCGCTGAAGGATGACGAGACCTTTTTCCTGATCGGCGACCCCTCCCACCTGCCCGCGGGCACGCCGGTGGTGGAAATCCTCGCCCCCGAGGCGGCCCGGGACGCGATGGGCGAAGGCCTGCCGGTGCTGGCGCGCGATTTCGGCGCGCCGCGGGTGCCCGGTGTGGCGCAACCCGTTCACGCGCCGCATGTGGTCGCCGCGATCGCCGAGGCGGTGGCGCTTGTAAAGGCCGGGCGGGCCGCGGCGGTCTGCACCAACCCGATCCACAAGAAGGCGCTGCAGGATGGCGCCGGCTTCGCCTACCCCGGCCACACCGAGTTTCTCGCCCATCTCGCCGGCGTCGACGACGTGGTGATGATGCTGGCCTGCGAGGCGCTGCGGGTGGTGCCGGCGACGATCCATATCCCGCTTGAAGACGTGCCCGCGGCGCTGACCCGCGACGTGCTCGAGACCTGCATCCGGATCACCGATGCGGGGCTCAGGGCGCAGGGGCTGGCGGCGCCCAGGATCGCGGTGGCGGGGCTCAACCCCCATGCCGGCGAAGGCGGCGCCATGGGACACACCGAGACCCGGATGATCGCGCCGCTGCTGGACGAGCTGCGCGCCGAGGGGCTGCAGATCGCCGGACCGCTGCCGGCGGATACGATGTTCCACCCCGCCGCCCGCGCCCGTTACGACGTGGCGATCGCGATGTATCACGACCAGGCGCTGATCCCGATCAAGACGCTCGATTTCGCCCATGGGGTCAACGTCACCCTCGGTCTCGGCTTCGTGCGCACCTCGCCCGACCACGGCACCGCCTTCGACATCGCCGGCAGCGGCCAGGCCGACCCGTCCTCGCTGATCGCGGCGCTGCGGATGGCGCGCGACATGGCAAGCCGATGAGCGCCATCGACGGGTTGCCACCGCTGCGCGAGGTGATCGCCCGGCATGGGCTTTCGGCAAAGAAATCGCTCGGGCAGAACTTCCTGCTCGATCTGAACCTCACCGCCCGCATCGCCCGGGCGGCGGGGGATCTTGCGTCTGCGGACATCCTCGAAGTCGGTCCCGGCCCCGGCGGGCTCACCCGGGGGCTGCTCGCCGAAGGCGCCCGGCATGTGCTCGCGGTCGAGAAGGACACGCGGGCGATGGCTGCCCTGGCCGAGATCGCCGCCGCCTACCCGGGACGGCTCGAGGTGCTGAACGCGGACGCGCTCGCGATCGACACCGCCGCGCTGCTGACCCCGCCGATCAAGGTGGTGGCCAACCTGCCCTACAACGTGGGCACCGAACTCTTGGTGCGCTGGCTGACCCCGGATCGCTGGCCGCCGTTCTGGCAGAGCCTGACGCTGATGTTCCAGAAGGAAGTCGCGGCGCGGATCGTGGCGCCGCCCGGCTCCAAGACCTATGGCCGGCTCGCGATCCTCGCCCAGTGGCGCACCGAGGCGCGCATCGTGATGGAATTGCCGCCCGAGGCCTTCACCCCGCCGCCGAAAATCCACTCGGCGGTGGTGCATTTCACCGCCCTGCCCGAACCCCGGTTTCCGGCACCGGCGGAGGGTCTGCAACAGCTGACGGCCACGGCTTTCCAGCAGCGGCGCAAGATGCTGCGCGCCTCGCTCAAGGGGCTGCACCCGGACATATCCGACCTCTTGACGAGCGTCGGCATCCCGCCCACTGCCCGGGCCGAGGAGATCGACGTGGAGCGGTTCTGCGCCCTCGCCCGCGCACTGGCTTCGGACCGGTAGCGCCGGGGGTTTCACACCCCCGGACCCCCGTGGAGTATTTTCGCCAAGATGAAGGGGGCAGCTGGGGTCAGGTCGGGTCGGACAGGATCCCGCCCCCGACCGCCGCGGCCACGCCGGTCGTCCCCGGGCAGGAGGTGGGCAGGCCCCGGGCGACGCGCACGGCGAGATAGGCGAAAGCCTGGGCTTCGAGCATGTCGCCGTCGAGCCCGGCGGCTTCGACCGGCTCCACCGCGCCGTCGAGCATCTCGGCGAGCCTCTGCATCATCGTCGTGTTCTTGCGCCCGCCGCCGGCCACCAGCAGCCGCGTCGGCGCCTCCGGCAGGTGTTCGAAGCCGCGGATCACCGCCGCAGCACTTGCCAGCGTGAGGGTCGCGGCGGCATCGGCGGGGCCCAGCTTCCTGACCGCCTTGGCGAAGCCGCCGAAAGCGCCGCGGTCGAGCGATTTGGGCGGGATGCGGTGGAAGTACGGATCCGCGAGGAAGCTCTCGATCAGGTCCGGATCGGCCACGCCGGTGGCCGCGTAGGCGCCGCCGTCGTCGTGCGGCCGGTCGCGGGTGGCGCGCATGAAATCGTCGATCAGGGCGTTGGCCGGGCCGGTGTCGAAGGCAAAGAGCGCGCCCGGGTCTTCGGGCCGGGCCTTGGCGGGATCGACCCAGGTGAGGTTGCCGACGCCGCCGAGGTTGAGAAAGGCGACCGGGCCGGTGGCGCCGATATGGCGCGCGAGGGCGAAGTGGAAGAACGGCGCCAGCGGTGCCCCCTCGCCGCCGAGGGTGACATCCGCCGTGCGGAAATCCCAGACCACCGGCAGGCCCAGCGCGTCGGCGAGGTGCTGGCCGTCGCCGGTCTGGTGGGTGCCCTGGCCTTTCGGGTCATGGGCGAGGGTCTGGCCGTGGAAGCCGACCAGATCGACGCCCTCGAAGCCGGACAGGAGCTCGATATGGGCGCGGTCGACCACCGCCGCCGCCGCGTCGACCTCGGCCGCACCCGGCCAGCGGCCGAAGGCGCGCCGAATCACCCGGCGTTCGTCGTCGGAATAGGCGCGGTAGCCGGTCTCTCCGAACCCGGCGATGGTCACCCCGTCGGTCTCGACCACGGCCGCGTCGACCCCGTCCAGCGAGGTGCCCGACATCGCGCCCAGCGCCCGCTGAATGCCGTCGACCTTCATGGCTTTCCCTCCACCGCCCACGCCGATATAGAGGCGCTACCCCGCATGTATGGACCCGGACCCGATGACCTACCACCCGAAATCCGACTTCCTGCGCGTGATGATCGAACGCGGCTTTCTCGCCGATTGCACCGATTACCAGGCGCTCGACGAGGCTCTGGCGGCCGGGGTCGTGCCGGCCTATATCGGCTTCGACGCCACCGCCTCGTCGCTGCACGTGGGCAGTCTCATCCAGATCATGATGCTGCGCTGGCTGCAGAACACCGGGCACAAGCCGATCGTGCTGATGGGCGGGGGCACCACCAAGGTGGGCGACCCGAGCTTCCGCGCCGAGGAGCGGCCGTTGCTCACGCCCGACCAGATCGACGCCAATATCGACGGCATCCGCCAGGTCTTTGCCCATTACGTGCGCTTTGGCACCGGTGAGACCGATGCGCTCATGGTCAACAACGCCGAGTGGCTCGACACCCTCAACTACCTCGACTTCCTGCGCGACATCGGCCGGCATTTCTCGGTCAACCGGATGCTGTCGTTCGAGAGCGTGAAATCGCGGCTCGACCGGGAACAGTCGCTGTCGTTCCTCGAATTCAACTACATGATCCTGCAGGCCTACGACTTCCTCGAGCTCAACCGCCGCTACGGTTGCCTGCTGCAGATGGGCGGCTCGGACCAGTGGGGCAATATCGTGGGTGGCATCGACCTCACCCGGCGGGTGCTCGACCAGGAGATCTTCGGGTTGACCTCGCCGCTGCTGACGACGAGCGACGGCAAGAAGATGGGCAAGAGCCTGTCGGGGGCGGTCTGGCTCAATGCCGAGATGCTCTCCCCCTACGAATTCTGGCAGTTCTGGCGCAACACCACCGATGCCGACGTCGGCCGCTTTCTCAAGCTCTACACCGAACTGCCGCTGGAGGACTGCGAACGGCTGGGGGCCGCGGAAGGATCGGCGATCAACGACGCCAAGATCGTGCTCGCGAACGAAGTGACGGCCCTTCTGCATGGGCGCGCGGCGGCCGAGGCGGCCGAGGCGACTGCGCGCGAAGTGTTCGAGAAGGGCGGCGTCGGCGACGACCTGCCGACCCTGGTTCTGTCGGCGCGCGACATCGGCGAGGGCATCGCGAATACCGCGCTCTTCGTCCAGGCGGGCCTGGCGGCCTCGGGCAAGGAGGCCAAGCGCCTGTTTGCCGAAGGCGCGGCCCGGCTGAACGATGAGGTGGTGACCACGCCGCGGCTGATGACGGCCGAGGAATTTGCCCAGCCGATCAAACTGTCGGCCGGCAAGAAACGCCATGCCCTGGTGATCCTGGAAACCTAGTCGCCACGGTGTCTCGGCCGCAATACGCCCCGGGGGGGGTGCGGCGTCCGGCACGGCGGGCACCTGCCCCGGGTTCGGTGCGACCGGGCTTCTCTGGGGTGAAATCGGCGGACCCATTTGTATCGTCCACAACAAGACCCGGTGCCGGGACTTCGCGGCCACTCCACCGGATGACCGCGCCACCGACCGCGCCGCCTTACGCCGCACTTGCGCCTATGGCAGGATGCCGGTCTTCACGGCCCGCCACCCGCGCGCGCCCGCAGAACACGCCAAAGTGACGCCATATCGCCCCATCATGCGGCATGGTTTGGCACCCATGAAATACCGGTTTGCTCGAATGACCCCGGAAGACCTGAGAAAACTCTTTGACGGCACGCGCGGGCGAAGCGTGATGGGCGGGATATTTGTTTTTGCCCTCGGATTGGCCGCCTTGGCCTTCGTGCAATGGAAAATCCAGCTCGACGAACTCGACCGCGAGAGCGCCGATCTGCATCGACGGGCCTCGCAACTGGTCGGCCAGCATGACGCGCATCTGACCGCGCTGTCGGCCATCGCCGTCGCCAGTGCCGGGCAACGCCCCGATCTCTTTCTCGATGTCAGTGCGGCCATCTCGCAGTTCTATCCGCGCATCGAAGCGGTGTTTCTCGTGCCGCTCGACCGCACCCAGGCCGGGATCGGCTCGGTGCCTTTGCCCCCGGGTGGCGCCGAGGCGATCCGGCAGGCGGCCCGCCGGTCGACCGGGGTACCGGTGCTGATGTCCCATCCCTCCCGGCCGGGACATTACCTCATGATCAAGCGCAGCCCGAATTCGGACGCTGCGCGCTATGCGTTGGCTCTGGGGATCGACGCCGCGCAGCTTGTCTCCAGTGACGCGGCCTTCTGGGCGCGCGACAATGTCCGGGTCGGGCTTTCGCTTCCGGGTGGCGCGCGGTTGATCGGGCCGACGGACGCGGGCGAGATGCAGGTCTCCGAGCCGCTCGCCAGCCTCTCGCAGCCGTTGCAGATGGAGGCGGGGGTGCGGCTGGGCCTGCCTGACCTGTTGCCGGTCTGGCAGGTGCTCGGCATGGCAGCCCTGGTTGCCATCGGCTACGGCGCGGTCCTGACCGGGCTGCGGCAGCGCGCCCGCCTCCGGGTGGCCGAACGTGAGGCCGAGTTGCGCCGTGTCGAGGCCCAGCTGACCCATGCGATGCGGGTGAATTCGATGGGCGAGATGGCCAGCGGCATGGCCCATGAACTGACCCAGCCGTTGACCGCAATCCTGGCGCAGTTGCAGTCCGGCCAACGCCTGCTGGCGCGCGGCGATACCGGGCGGCTTGCGGCGGTCCTGGAAGATGCGGTGGACCAGACGCGGCGCGGGGCAGCGATCCTGGAAAGGTTGCGCAACTGGTCGCGACCGCGGCGCGGGCGGCTTGAGGCGATCGATCTCGGCGATGTGTTGGCAAACGTGCGCGCCCTGCTGGGCCCCGAGGCCGAGCGCCTGGCCACGACCCTCACGGTGGTTGCGCCGGGCGGCGCGGTTCTGGTCGAGGCCGACCAGGTGGAAATGGAACAGGTCATCCACAACCTGGTGCGCAACGCGCTTGAGGCGCTCGAGGATCAGGCCGACGCCCGGGTCGATATCGCGCTCTCGGTGGCGGGCACCGACGCGGTGATCGAGATCGCCGACAACGGACCGGGGGTCGACGAGAGCATCCTGCCGGAGCTGTTCGCGCCCTTCACCACGACCCGCGAAGACGGCACCGGCCTGGGCCTTGCGCTGAGCCAGAGGCTGGTCGAGCGGGCCGGCGGCGAGATCGTCCATGTCCCGGGTCCGTCCGGGGCCACTTTCCGGATCGTCTTGCCACTGGCCCGGGCTGGGCAGCGGACGGCGGAGGCGGCGCAATGAGCCATCCGGTCTATCTGGTCGATGACGATGCCGCCGTGCGCCAGGCATTGAGCCTCTTGTTGTCGACCGTCGGGCTCGAGGTCACCGCCTTTGCCGACCCTCAGGCGTTTCTGGCACGGATCGACGGGCTGGCGCCGGGCTGCCTTGTGCTCGATATCCGGATGCCGGTCATTTCCGGTTTGAAACTTCAGGAAAAACTGAACGCCCGGGGCGTCGACCTGCCGACCATCGTCATCTCCGGACATGGCGACATCGAGGCCTGCCGCCGCGCCTTTCGCAACGGGGCGGTGGATTTCCTGTCGAAACCCATCGACGAGCAGGACCTGATCGACGCCATCCAGAAAGGCAGCGAAGCCCTGGATCGCAGGTTGCAGGCCGCGGCGGAACGGGCCGAGGCGCAAGCGCTGATGGCGCGTCTGACCCCGCGCGAGCGCGAGGTGCTGGACCGGATCGCCGAAGGCTTCACCACCCGCCAGATCGCCACCGGACTGGAGGTTTCGCCGCGGACGGTTGAAAGCCACCGCGCCGCCATCGGGGCCAAGCTCGGCACGACGTCGCAGGCCGAACTGACCCGGATCTGGCTGCAGGGGCGCGACACTCCGTAGAACTACGCAGAGCCCTGCAAGGCCTACGAATACCTTGCGCGCCCGGGCCGCCGTAGCCTGTCTCCATCGCATATTGAAAAAGGAGACATCGCATGATCCGCAAGACAATCCTCGCAGCACTTCTGGCCACCCCGCTCGCCGCGACCGCGCAGGACCTGCCGACGGCCCCCTACCTGCCGCTCGACCTGGCCGTCGCAGCGGCGCAGACCGCGCTGACGGCCTGTGCCGCCGACGGCTACAACGTGAGCGTCGCCATCGTCGCGCGCGACGGCGCGACCAAGGTGCATCTGAAAGCCGACAATTCGGGCCCGCACACCGTGGGCAGCGCCCAGGGCAAGGCCTTCACCTCGGCCTCGATGGGGCGCGACACGATCGGTCTGGCCGATTTCATCGGTGCCAACCCGCAGCACGGCGGGCTGCGCGACATGGATGCGCGCATGGTGATCCAGGGCGGCGGTCTGCCGATCCGGATCGGCGGGGCCCTGGTCGGCGGCATCGGCGTCGGCGGGGCGCCCGGCGGCGATCTCGACGAAGCCTGTGCGCGTGCCGGGCTGGATGCCATCGGCGCCGAATGACCAACCCTGCGGCTCGCGACATTCGCGGGCCGCAATCCCCCCAAAGGAGGTGTCCCATGTTCAAAGTACTCCCGATCCTCGCGACTGTGTTTCTGGCAACAGCCGCAACGGAAGGCGCGGCCCAGACCGCGCCATCGGCTGCCGAGATTGCCGCCTATGACGGATTGCACCGCGCGGCGCAGACCGGCGACCTCGCCGAAATCGCGCGCCTGGTCGCGGGCGGCGCGGATGTGGACGCGCGCGACCTGCGCGGCCGGACGCCGGCGCATGTCGCGGCCTTCGCCTCGCAGGACGCAGGCCTGCGCGCCCTCGCCCAGGCCGGGGCGGATCTCAACGCGCTGGAGGGTCAGGCCTACGACGTGGTGACGATTGCCGCCGTCGCCGACGATCCCGAGCTCATGTCGCTGGCCATCGAGCTTGGCAACGATCCCGGCCTCACCACCAGCCCCTATGACGGCACCGCGTTGATCGCCGCGGCGCATCTCGGCCACGTCGAGGTGGTGCGCCGCCTGATCGTCGCCGGCGCGCCGCTGGATCACCTCAACAACCTCGGCTGGACCGCGCTGATCGAGGCGGTGATCCTGGGCGACGGCGGTGCCGATCACCAGGCGGTGGTCCGGCTGCTGGTCGACGCCGGCGCCGATCGGTCGATTGCCGACCGCGACGGCGTGACCCCGCTGGCCCACGCCCAATCGCGCGGGTTTGCCGAGATGATCGCGGCTCTCGACTAGGTCGATGTGCGTGAGAGACGGAACGCCGACGCGGCCCGGCCATGGAGCGGCAAAACCGGGGGGGCCCGTCGCCCGGCCTCCGGTCGCGGGTTCGCCGCGCGGCCTTCGGCGATCCTGGCGCGGGGGGTCGGTCATGGGCGCATCCGAGGTCAACAAACCTGTCGACCTTTGGACCATGGTCCGTACCGTCGATTCCCGGACATGCTAGATTCACCGCATGCGACCGCCGCAAACAGCCGAGCCCGGTTGGAGCCGATGGCCTTTGCCCGTCCAGTTCCTGCTGGCCGGCGGCGTGATCATGACGCTGACCATGTTGATCGTCGGCTCGTGGGTTTCGGCGCGGATCGAACTGGGCGTCGTTCAGAACTCGGCAGCAGCTGCCGCCGACTATGTCGAGGCCTTCGTCGCGCCGCTTGGCGATGATTTTGCCCAGGAGCCGCCGCTGTCTGAACCCGCCCGGCGCGCCCTGGAGGAGATTTTCGCCTCGCCGACGGTGGCGGACCGTATCGTGTCGTACAAGATCTGGCGCCCCGACGGGCTCATTCTGATGGCCTCCGACCCTCAGATCATCGGCGAAAGGTTCGCGGAATCCGACGACCTGAAGCGCGCCTGGACCGGCGAGGTGGCCGCGTCCTACGAAGATCTGGGCGACGCGGAAGACCAACGCGAAGCGGCCCTCGGCATCCCGCTGCTGGAGGTCTACAGCCCGCTGCATGCCTATTTCACCGGCGAGGTGACCGCCGTTGTCGAGTTTTACCAGAACGGCACCGCGCTCGCGGCCGATCTCACGGCAGCCCGCCGCAACAGCTGGCTGGTTGTCGGCAGCGCCTTCATCGGCAGCGGTGCGCTGTTGTTCTGGATCGTGCAGGCGGGCGGTCGCACGATCGACCGTCAGCGCCAGCTGCTCGAAAAACAGCTGACGGAAACCCGGGCGATGTCGGCGCAGAACGCCGAGTTGAAACGCCGGGTGGTCGCGGCCTCGTCGCGCGCGACGGCCCAGGCGGAACGCGCCCAGCGCCGGCTCGGCGCCGAACTGCACGACGGCCCGGGTCAGCACCTTGCCCTCGCCGCCCTGCGGCTTGACGCCCTGGTGCCGGACGCGTCGCGCGGCGGCGACGATGCCAGAGCGGTGCGCGCGTCGCTCGACCAGGCGCTGGCCGAGATCCGGGCCCTGTCGCGCGGCCTCGCGATCCCCGATCTCGACGCGATCGACATGACCGCGGCGATCGAGCGCGCCGTGCGGGAGCACCGAATGAAGACCGGGATGGCGGTCACCCTGGACGGCACGCCCCCTGAAACGGCGCGTTTCGACTACGCCCGAAAGCTCTGCACCTACCGGTTCCTGCAGGAAACCCTGTCGAATGCGGCGCGCCATTCCGGGGGCACCGCCGCCTCCGTGCATGTCGAGCCCCGCCCCGAAGGATTGGCCGTCGCGGTATGCGACACCGGGCGCGGTTTCGAGCAGACGGCCGCGCTGCGCCTGCGGCAGGACGGTGGCCAGGGCCTTCTCGGCCTCGTCGACCGGGCCGAGAGCCTGGGCGGAACGATCGTAATCGACAGCGCGCCCGGCCGAGGTGCGCGCATCGCCCTGACCTTGCCGAGTGAGGAGACACATTCATGAGCACCCGGATCATCCTGGCCGACGATCACCCGATTTTTCGCGACGGGCTTGTGCACAGTATCGAGGAAACCGGCGACTTCGAGGTCGTCGGCCTCGGCGAGAGCGCCGACGACGCGGTCCGGCTGGCAGCGGAGCTCACCCCGGACATCGCGCTCCTCGACCTCTCGATGCCCGGCGGCGGCATCTCGGCGGCCGCGCGCATCACCAAAGCGGGCACGGCGCGACAGGTCGCGATGCTGACGGTTTCGGAAAACGATACGGACGTGACCGCGGCGCTTGCCGCAGGGGCCATCGGCTACATTCTCAAAGGCGTTTCGGCTCAAGAGCTGCGGCGTATCCTGAGACGGATCGCCAAAGGCGAGGCCCATATCACACCGGCGCTGGCGGCCCAGGTGCTCACCCTCATGCGGGCGCCGCGCAAGACCGAGCCCGCGCCGATCGACACGCTCACCAAACGGGAGGAGGGCATTCTGCGGCGCGTCGCGCGCGGTCTGTCGAACCGCGAGATCGCCGAGGAATTGTCGCTCCAGGAGAAGACGATCAAGCACTACATGACCGAGATCCTCGGCAAGCTGCACGCGCGCAACCGCGTCGAGGCGGCGATCATCGCCCTCGAAGCCTGGCGTGAAAGCTGAGGCTAACGCCCGGCCAGGCCCATCAAACGGTTCCGGTCGGAAGCCGTTGCGGCGCGTTTGACGGCGACATGACCGTAGCGGTCCGTCAGCCGATAGCGACCGCGCTCGACGGCCTCGGTCCAGCCGTTGGTGTAGGTGACCGTCACATCGCGGCCGCGGATGTGGATCTTCGCGGGTTGCCCCGGTGGCGCCGACGGCGCACCGGCGCTCACACCCGGCGTGACCCGCCCGCCCGCATGCGCGCGCAACCTTACCAGGTCGGCGCCGGTGGCAGGGCGTTGTTCGAGGATTTTGCCGGTGGCATCGATGCGCTGGTAGGTGCCGTTCGCCAGGATTTCGCGTGATCCGTCCCGGTAGGTGACAACGATGCCGGTCGCGGTGACTTCGGCTCGGGTGACCTTGTCCGCGCCCCATCCACGGCTCCCGCCGCCATCACTGCCGCGATCACGGTCATCGCGGTCGACACCGTCGTCGTCATCGCGGTCGTCACCGTCATCGTCGTCGTCGCGATCATCGTCCCGGTGGTCGTCATCGTCGTCATCGTCGTCATCGCGGTCGTCATCGTCTCGACCGTCACCGTCCTTGCCCTTCCCGCTCTCGGCAAGGGCGACCGCGGCGGCCAACCCCGGGCCATCCGGTCCGAACCTCAATCCGACCGGCAGGGCGGCGGCGAGGCCCGCGAGCGCCAGCAACAGCACGGCACGACGGACGCCGTGCGAGACGATTCCGGTGAGGGACATGCCGGTGAACATCGCTGGACCTTGCCACGTGAGGCGGGCGGAGGCATCGGACCATGGTCCGATGTAATCGGGGAAGCACGGCGCGCCGTCGCGCTTCCCCGGCCACCTCAGGGAAAGGTGGCGGTGCGAACATGCAGGGTTCAGAGACGGCACTCGGGGTGCTCGATCAGGTCGCGCGGATCGTCGCAGCCCGAGCCGCCGGGAATGCGCGGCCGGTCGCGGC
>SWCD01022028.1_pt2 | contig 59624 bp, 66 predicted proteins | sample 4693011 | NCBI WGS metagenome assembly SWCD01 (sample SAMN10267278, study PRJNA491770) | bioreactor metagenome | isolation source: DHS bioreactor inoculated with marine | place: Japan: Omine Ridge, Nankai Trough
AGGATGCCCGTGAGCGAATCACGCGATCGAAAACCCAGGAAGCCAGGTGCCGGACGCGGCGCCGGGGGAGGTCGCGGATCCACCGGAGGCGGCCGGTCGAGCAGCGGACGAGGTGGAAAAGGCAAGGGGTCCGGCGGATACTCGAAATCATCGGGCTCGTCACGATCGGGCGGCTCTCGTAGTTCTAAGTCGTCTGGATCCGGCAGCGGTCGCGGTCGGACGGGTGGGCAGCAGTCATCTCGAGACGAAGGAACCGGACGACATCGTCGTGAGGAATCACGGGGCGGTCGTGGCGATCAGCGCAAAGATGGCTATCGAAGCGGTGACCGCCGTGATGACAAGCGCCGGTCGGAAGGTGAACCCCAAAAGAAGCTGCCGGCAGGCGCAGAGGGCCTGCCGCGCCACGTAGTCGAGTCGCTGATTCGGGTTACCCCTGCCGCTCGCCAGAATGCGGCGCTGGCCGCGTTGGGTGCAGCAGCGGAAGCATTCAGCGAAGGCCAGTATCACGTGGCTGTCAAGAAGGCCATGCACGCCAAAGATCTCGCGTCTCGCGATGCGACGATACGAGAGATCCTCGCTCTGGCATCGTATCGGATCGGTGATTGGAGCACCGCCTTGCGCGAGCTGCGCACTTATCGCCGGCTCAGCGGCGAGACCACGCACATGCCCGTCGAGATGGACGTACTGAGAGCGCTGGGGCGGGACAAAGACATCGCAGCGGTGTGGGATGACTTCCGCAAGTTGGGCGGAGGGCCGGCCGTGAAGAAGGAGGCGCGAGTTGTCTACGCCTCATACCTCATCGACAGGGGTGATCTCGATGAGGCGGCATCGGTGGCCGGCAAGCCAAAGATCGCACCAGACCCGTGGCCGGAAGACATGCGGCTTTGGTATGTCGCGGCACGGATCGCTGCTCTCCAGGGAGACAAGCGCCGGGCTCGTCATATCGCCGACGCCATTGTGCTCGAGGACCCGTCATTCCCCGGTCTCGATGAACTCGATCGGTTGATCGACACCAACTGAAACGTGTCAGAGCGGATCGGTACGGTCATCCCATCCGCACTTCCCTTGAAAGGAATTGCGAATGGACATGAATCTCGTCGTTATCAGCGGGAAGCTTGCTGTTCCGCCTGAGCTGAGGAGTTTCGAATCAGGATCGAGGCTACTCAGGTCTCTCGTCACCGTTCGGACCGATGCGCCGAGGCGCAGAGTGGATGTTGTCCCCGTGACCTTCTGGGACCCGACCGACGACCATGAAGTCATCAAAGCGGCCGCGGGGCGGCGGCTCTGGGTTGTCGGCTCCGTTCAGCGCCGTTTCTGGAGCAGCGACGAGGGGAGGCGCAGCCGGCTCGAAGTAGTCGCGCATCACATGCAGCTGGCGAACGAGGATGACCCCGCGACCGGATCACCTCAGGACTCCGTCACGGTCGGAACCGGGGCCTGACCGTTCGAGTAGGGTGCCCGGATGCGAAGAGTCTCGATAGCCTCCGCCTCACAAATTGCCGCAGATGCGGGTTCGATCGTTGCCGACGCCGGTGGCAACGCCGTTGACTCTGCAATCGGCGCCGCAATCTGTTCGATGGTCACGGAGCCGGGCATCATCGCACCGGGTTCTGGCGGGTTTATCACGGTCTGGCCCGAGGATGCGGACCCGGTCGTGATTGATGCATATGCAGAGATGCCGGGTCGCGGACTTCCCCAGGAGAGGTTTGGGGGCGGCGGCAGAGAGGTGGAGCTGACCTACGGCGGCAAGACCGCAACCATCGTCGGGTATGGCTCCGTCGCTACGCCCGGCGCATTTGCCGGTCTGAGGCTTGCTTGGGAGCGCTACGGCGATGTGGCCTGGCCCGAGCTCTTCGTGCCCGCGATCGCGGCAGTCGAACGGGGTTTTCCGCTATCCACGGCGGCGGCCGAGTATCTCGGGCACTCACACCAATTGGTCTTCGGCTGGGACCCTCCCAGCTACGACGTCTTGCATCACGACAACGGACGCCATTTGTCCGCAGGGGATCCGGTGTTGATTCCGGACCTTGCCGACACGCTGCGCCTCATCGCCGAGGAAGGCGTCGCGACTCTCTACGGCGGGGAGCTAGGTGCCCATATCGCAGCTCATGTCGATGCCAACGACGGCATCTTGACGTTGCGCGACCTCGCCGAGTACCGCGCCATCATCCGTGAACCGATCAAGGTTCAGGTGGATGACTGGACCATTGCCACCAATGCTCCACCGGCGGTTGGCGGGGCAACTATGGCAGCGATGCTGCTGCTGATGGGTGTCAAGGGTTTCGATAGCTGGGCGGCCGCCGACATCGCCAGACTGGTTGAGGTGCAGGACGCCGTGCGGGAGTTCCGCCGCGCGCATCTCGATGAATTGCACGACCGGGGTGCAGAAGCGGCGCGGCTCCTCGAGCTGGCGGCGATTGGCGACATGAAATCGATGTTGGCGTCGCCATCCACGTCCCACACCTCGTCGGTCGATTCAGATGGCCTCGGTTGCTCGATCACGGTATCTGCCGGATACGGCTCCGGAGCCATGGTTCCTGGTACCGGGATGTGGCTCAACAATTCTCTCGGGGAGATCGAGCTCCATTCGGGTGGCTTCCACGGATTGGAAGCGGGGGTCCGTCTCGTGTCGAACATGGCGCCCACGGTTGCTCGCTCCCGGCATGGTGCCGTACTGGCTATCGGCTCGCCGGGAGCTTCTCGTATTACCACCGCCATCAGCAGCGTTCTGGTGAACTTCATTCATCTGGGCATGTCTCTCAGCGACTCGATTGAACACGCCAGGCTGCACACCGAGATCTTCAATGACGTACCAACGGTGTCGTACGAACCCGGGATCGACGTCGCGGATATCAGCGGGTTCGATCTCCGCCGTTTCCCCGACATCTCTATGTATTTCGGCGGGGTCCAGGCTTCGCTCTGGGACCCACTTGCCGGCTTCTTTGAGATGGCGGATCCCCGTCGCTCCGGTGGGGTGGCCCATGGAGGCTGAGCATGAGTGCTTTGGATGACCCGGCTGATCTGATCAGGCTGATGGCGGACCCGCTGCGGCTGGCGTTGCTCGGTCGGGCTGCAGAAGGACGGGTCGCTGTTGATGAGGTAGCGGCCTCACTGGATGTTCCCCAGCGCAAGGTGGTGGAGGCAGTTGGCAAGCTGCGGGCGACCGGCCTGATCGATGATGAACTGCGTCTCGATGCCGCGGTGATGCGTGAGATAGTCCGCAGCCTGCCTACCGCCGAGTCCGCTGCTGCCGTAATCACCGATGGTCCGTGGTCGGAAAGCGAGAAACAGGTACTACGGCGGTTCTTCTCCGGAACGCGTCTCGCCGAGATCCCGACCGGCCGGCGGAAGCGAGCCCTGATCCTGGAGCGTCTCGCCCAGGAGTTTGAGCCCGGCAGCCGCTATCAAGAGCGCGATGTGAACTTCACGCTGCAGCTTTTTCATCCCGATTATGCGTCGCTGCGGCGCTACATGATCGAAGAGGGGATCATGACCCGGGCTGAGGGTGTGTATTGGCGTACCGGCGGTCGGTACCCAACCACTGCGGATGTTGAGTGATGGACATGCATCTCGAGGCAGGGCAGGTCGTTTTGCGTAGCTGGCGTGACTCGGATCACGAAGCCCTCGTCGCAGAAGCGAACAGCAGAGCGGTGTGGCGGAACCTCCTCCACGTGTTCCCGCATCCTTATACGGATCGGGATGCTGAAGAGTGGATCGCCGGATGTCTCGATCAGGATCCGGCAGAAGACCTTGTCATCGCCAGGGACGACCGCCTCATCGGGGTATGCGGTGTGAAGATGGGATCTGGAGTAAGCCGATTTACGGCGAGCGTTGGGTACTGGCTGGGGGAGCGACATTGGAACATGGGGATCATGTCGGAAGCGCTCCCCGTCTTCCTTGGCTATGTGTGGGCAACGTTCGATGTTCACCGCCTCCAGGCTGAGGTGTTTGCATGGAATCCGGCAAGCGCTCGCGTGCTCGAGAAGAATGGATTCATTCTCGAGGGAACTCGGCGACGAGCGATCTTCAAGGATGGAGAGTTCGTTGACGAACGCTTCTACTCCCTGCTGCGCGACGAGGCGACGTGAGCGCTCGCGAGCTCTCGTTCGCGGTGCGCCCGAAGTGGATCGCCGGCCACATCCTGGCCATCGTGGCGATCGTTGTCTTCGTGAGCATGGGCTTCTGGCAGCTACGCCGACTTGCGGAGAGACAGGAGTTCAACTCCCTCATAACCAGCCGCACGACCGTGGCCGAACAGCCTCTCGATGACGTACTCACCGAGTACGGTCGCTCGCAAGACGACCTCGAGCTGAGGATCGTCGTGGCGCAAGGGCAGTACCTGCCGGATGACGAGATCATCCTTCGCGCACGTTCCTACAACGGTCTCAGCGGCCACCATGTATTGACGCCTCTCGACCTCGGCGACGGACGTTCGATTGTGATAGATCGCGGTTGGGTCAGCATCGATCTCGATAGTCCCGGTATGGCCGAATTCGCAGCCACCGAGGGACCGGTAACCGTGTACGGCGCATTGCGCAAGACGGAGACGCGAGGCTCATTTGGGCCCGTGGATCCGCCAACGGGGGTTCTGGCGCAGATGGCGCGCGTTGACCTAGAACGTATCGACCAACAAGTCGAGACCGAGGTTCTTCCGGTGTATATCCAGCTGCTCGATCAGGATCCCGCCCCGCAAACCGATCGGCCCGCGCTCGTTGCACTGCCGACTCCTTCGGAAGGCCCGCACCGGGGTTATGCCGTGCAGTGGTTCCTCTTTGCGGGCGTAGTGGCGGTTGGCTACCCGGTATTGCTGTGGCGGACTAGCTCTGAGCTTCCTTCCACGCCTTCTTCCGGGTCTTGAGATCGGCAAGATCCTCGAGGCTGCCCACGTCCACGATGGACGGCCAGGTCGGCAGGTGCTCCTCGTAGCCAACAGGGCGGACGTCGAAGCGTTCTGCAAGGACTCCGATGTAGATTCGAGCTTTGTATTCACCGAAGCCGGGGATGTCCAGCAGGCGCTTCATCAGCTCATCCGCATCGGCGACGTCGGCCCACAAGTTGGGAACGAAGCCGGCGTAGGACTCAGTGATGTACTCGCAGACATTCTGCACTCGCTTCGCCATCGATCCAGGGAACCGGTGGAGGGCGGGCTTCTCCTTGAAAATAGCCTCGAGCTGTTCGGGATCCATGGCCGCGAGGGCAGGCGCATCGAGCTCCATTCCGAGTCGGTCCTTGAGCACGAGCGGACTGTGAAACGCCTTCTCCGTTGGGATCTGCTGATGGAGAACCAGGCCGATGAGAAGCGCCAGCGGGTCGGTGGCAATGAGAGCATTCGCTTCCGAGTCGTTGGTCAAGAAGAGCTCTTTGGGCTCTGCCATGGTCACTCCCTGGGTCGGCATGTCGGTGGCCTATGCTGCGACCACGGGAAGGAGCGTAGATGACTGAGAAGATCTATTCGACGGATGCCTACGCCAAGGCCATGGCAGCGACGATTCTGCGCACCGATGAGGACGATGGGCGGGTTCTCTTGGACCGTACGGTGTTCTATCCGGGTGGAGGTGGGCAACCTCATGATCTCGGCTCGCTCTGGGTCGGTGATGATCGGCTGGAGGTCGTGCGGGTGACTGCGGATCGCGATGGGGTCTGGCATTGGCTGGCGGGGGGTCTACCGGCGGCCGGCATGGAGGTTCGTGGCGAGCTCGACTGGGAGCGCCGCTACGACTTGATGCGAACCCACACCGCAATGCACGCCATGTGTGGTGTCGTGTGGCGTCGCTATCAGGTGCCGGTGACCGGAGGCAACATGGACGTTCGCGAAGGCAGGCTCGACTTCGAGCTTCCCGACTGGAATTCCGATGACAAACCGGAAGTTGAAGCCGAGCTGAACGCAGAGCTGAATTCTCGCCTGGACGTCGAAGTCTCATTCCTGCCCAGGGAAGAAGCCGACCGCGACCCCAGCCTGATTCGCACCAAGGTGAGCCTCTTGCCGCCTTCTCTCACCGAGGTCCGTGTGATCGATATCGTTGGGCTGGACCGTCAGGCGGATGGTGGAACCCATGTCGATTCGACGGGTGAGGTTGGCACGATCAGTCTCGCCACGGTGAAGTCCAAGGGGCGCGGCTTTCGACGCTTCCGCTTCACGCTCGACAGCTGAGTTGATGGGACAACAATCTCTCACCCGCGCGTGGCGATGATTCGGTTGTGCCGGCCACCCGAGTCGGTAGGTCTGCCGGTGGTCCCGGTTAGGTCCAGATCTGGTCGCAGTATGTCCGTTCGGCGACAATTTGCGGGAACAGCCGGATCTGCACCGAGGTTGGATCAGATACGAGCTGAGGAGGACGACCATCGACACTGCCGAGTACCAGCATTTTGCCTGGCTGGCTCGTTCCTTTGGACGGACCGACTATCTGCCGCTGACCGAGGCAGATCTGGAGGCGCTGGGCGAGGCTGGCTCGTATGTCGACAAATACCCGGGAACCCACCTCTTCAAGGAAGGTGACGACTCAGTTGCGGCCTACGTAATTCAGAAAGGCAGCGTCGAGTTGTATCGCACCCGGGCTTCCGGGTCGAGAGTGGTCGGACGGCTCCAGCCCGGAGCAGTCATCGGAGACATCGCCATGTTCCAGGGGCGTCCGTACATCTCATCAGCTAAGGCCGTGACGAGAGTCCGTGCGTTCAGGCTAGAGCGTTCCCGATTGCTGCCCCTTCTCATCAAGCATCCCGTGATTGCAATGAGGTGGTTGGTGGCGGGACTCAGCCAGTTGGAAGCCACCCAGCAGCGCGTCATTCGGTTGATGCACCGAACTGTCCGTGAGCAAGTCGCAGAGGTGCTGCTCGATGAGGCGGACGAGTACGGTGAGGTTCATCTGAGCCAGAGCAGCCTCGCAGATCTCCTCGGGGCCAGCCGTCAGTCTGTGAACGAGGCGCTTGCGGGTTTCCGCGCAGACGGTGCGATCGAGACTGGCTATCGAGTGATCCGGATACTGAGCACGGAACCGCTGGCCAAAGCCTCGGGTCGGAGCGCATGAGCCGGGTGAGCTAGCGGCGAGGTACGAGACGCACCACCATCAGACCGACGACCACCGCTCCGGTTGTCAAGGCAATCGCCTCGAGCAATGCACCACCAGTCGGCAAGAGCGAAGGCCCGCGGAGTAGGCCGAACGCGGCGATTATGAGCGTGGTCCCCAGCGCAATGGCCAATCCGATGAGGATTGGCATCGTCTTGCCCTCGAGGTCCCGTGCTGCAAAGGGGACTGCACCGACGATGAGGAGTGGCGCGAGATGGTATGTCGCCATCGGATTCAGAGCTGCTGCGATGCCCCAGATTGCGGCGAGAAAGAGCGCAACGGCGATGCCACTGCGGAGGGGGATGAGGCTGTTGTCCATGACTATGCAATGCCGGATCTGCGGTGCGAATGTCGCAAGTGTCGGGAATTGGACAGACCTGAATGTCGCCCGGGAGACCGTTGGTTGGTCCGAGTACCCGAAGCATTGGATGCGACATGAAACGAATCGCTCTCGTCGGAGCCGTACTGGCGCTCATCGCGGCGGCTTGCGGAACTGGGGGAGATGGCTCCAATGCCGAGACGCTTCCGTCCACCGATCTGGAATCAACAACATCATCCACGGCGGCAGCCGCGGGGCCCGTCCTGGGTGTCCTCCCGGAAGGTCCGTCTGCATTAGGCACTTCGGATGCACCAGAGTTCCCGCCACCACTGGTTGACCCGGCTGAGATCATCTCAGGCGGGCCGCCTCCAGACGGGATTCCGCCGCTGGACGAACCGGCGTTCATCGACGTTGTGGATGCCCTCGAATTGCTCGACGATGCAGAGCCGGTGGTCGCTATCGATATCGACGGTGACGCCCGTGCCTACCCCGTACAGGTCATGATCTGGCATGAGATCGTGAACGACACCGTCGGCGGCGTACCGGTCTCCGTCACCTACTGTCCGCTCTGCAATTCCGCCGTCAGCTACCGGCGCGAGGTGAGGGGCATCGAGACGACATTCGGTACGTCGGGCCGGCTGTTCGCTTCCGCACTCGTCATGTACGACCGAGCAACCGAGTCGCTCTGGACCCACTTCGATGGTCAGGCCGTGGTCGGGGTGCTCGCCGGTGATCAGCTGGAAGTTGTGCCGTCACCGCTCATGTCCTGGCAAGCCTTCCGTGACAGCTATCCGATGGGAAAGGTGCTCGATCCGAACGCCACAGGTTTCGTGCGGGACTACGGGCGCAACCCCTACTTCGGGTACGACGATGAAGCAACGGCACCTTTCCTGTTCACCGGCAGCGTCGATGCGAGAGCTGCAGCGAAGCAGCGAGTCGTCGGTGTAACCGTGGATGGGACGGCGGCGGCGTTTACGCTCGATGCGATTCGAGGGGAAGGTGTCGCGGCCACCAACACGGCGGTCGGCGAGAGCGACGTCGTGATTCTCTGGGAGGCCGGTCAGGCGACCGCACTCGAAGAGGAGCGGGTCGAAGACGGTCGCGACGTTGGAACCGTTGGGGTGTTTTCCCCTCGGCTCGATGGCGGGGTCCTCACGTTCACGGCGAACGCGGGCGAGATCCGGGATGATGAAACGGGGTCGCTGTGGAGCGTCACCGGCGAAGCGCTCGACGGGGAGTTGGCGGGACGCCGCCTCGATCGGATCGCTCACCTGGACACCTTCTGGTTCGCCTGGGCCACCTACCAACCCGGCACGATCCTGGTCGAGGCCGCCCGGTAGCTCGACATCGGCGAGACCCGCCACGTTATGGTTCCGGCATGTCGGATTCCGTACCGCCACCGGGCTTCTTCAGTGCTTCATTGGCCGATGCTGATCCAGAGGTTTCGGCTGCCCTGGAAGCCGAAACGGCTCGTCAGCAGAATCAGATTGAGCTAATCGCCTCGGAGAACATTGTGTCCCGGGCGACCCTCGAGGCGCTGGGTTCGCCGATCACCAATAAGACCGTCGAGGGTTACCCGGGTCGCCGCTATTACGGAGGCGCGGAGCACGCAGATGCTGTTGAGCAGCTTGCCATTGACAGGGCGAAGGAGCTTTTCGCCTGCGGGTACGCCAATGTCCAGCCGCACTCCGGGAGTCAGGCGAACCTGGCTGTATACGTTTCCCTGCTGGAGCCGGGCGACACTGTATTGAGCATGGACCTGTCCTCGGGCGGCCACTTGAGTCATGGCTCTCCGGTGAACATCTCCGGCAAATGGATGAACACCGTCAGCTATGGCGTCGACAGGGCTTCGGGCCGTATCGAACACGACGTTGTCGCAGATCTTGCGCAGCAGCACCGGCCGAAGTTGATCATCGCCGGAGCTTCTGCCTACCCGCGAGACATCGATGCCGATAGGTTCCGCACCGTTGCGGACAGTGTCGGGGCAACGCTTCTGGTCGACATGGCACACTACGCCGGGTTGGTGGCCGGCGGAGTCCACCCGTCACCGCTGACCGCTGCCCACGTCGTGACTGCGACCACCTACAAGAACCTCCGGGGCCCCCGTGGTGGGTTGATACTGACTCAGGACGGCGAGTACGGGAGGCGATTCAATCGAGCCGTGTTTCCCGGGGTGCAGGGATCGGTGCTTCTCAACGCCGTCGCGGCCAAGGCCGTGTGCTTCCGCGAAGCGATGCAAGCCGACTTCCGTACCTATGCGGACCAGGTCCTCCGCAACGCAAGGGCAATGGCCGCCGTCCTGGTTGAGCGTGGTCTGGATGTCGTCACCGGCGGCACCGACACGCCGATCGTCCTGCTCGACCTTCGTTCCCGCGAGTTAACCGGGGCCGCAGCGTCGGATCTTCTCGAGGCGGCCGGGCTCACTGCCAACAAGAACGGCGTGCCCGGAGACACCCAACCTCCCACGATTACGTCCGGGCTCCGCCTCGGCTCGTCGGCGGGAACGGCGCGAGGCTTCGGGGAAGAGGAGTTCAGAGAGATCGGCCACCTCATTGCTGACGTCATCGATGCCGCGGATACGTCAGTCGTCACACAGGTGCAAGGCACAGTGCGGGAGCACGTGACCTCCCTCTGCGCCTCTCACCCCATCTACTGAGAGAACGATGATCTCTCCCATAGCGGATAGCGCGTCGGTCGACGCTCCGAGAAAAATCTTGCGTGGGCGGAGCCGAGGTAACATACTGTCACTGTGACGATATCACCTCGATCTATGCTGCGATGTGAATGGTGCGGGAGAGAGTTCAGCTCGAATCGGGGGCCGGGCCGTCCCGCCCGGTACTGCCGACGTTCTCATCGACAGCGTGCCTACGAAGCGCGCCGCCTGGCGAGCGACCGCGGCATCAATCCCGACGAGGTGCTCCTGTCACGGAGAACATGGGAATCGCTGCGAGATGCTCTCTACCGTCTGGAGGCGGCATCAGAAGATGTTGCAATGGATCTGATGGCGGGCCGGCCAACCAAGGGCGAATACGTCGAGGCGCTAGCTCACCTGAGCGCCGCGGTGCGTGACTTGCAGGAGATTGCGGTGGAGCCCCTAGCCGTCGGCGATGTCTAAGCGGTCGGCGACAACGAAATCCTGGATCCGCAACACCCGCATGGCAAGCCGCACCAGTCTCGGTAGGTGCGGCCACGCTTCTTCTCGGCCCACGAGCCGTGGGGCTGCGAAGACCCGAGTCTCGCCACGGCGGTCCATGCGGAACGACTCGGCCTGAAAAAGATTCTTCACCCAATCCGCCTGTGGTCCGTACGTCGGAGTCAGCACGACGCCGGTAGGGGTGTCGAAGGATGCCAACAGAACCGTGTAGACGCGACCGGTGACTCTTCCGACGTGCGACACGGTGACGAAGGGAGAGAGCCGGCGAGGGAGCGAGCCGAGGATCCGATTTGTCACCCGGCGGTTGAAGCGTGCCAGCGAGCGGGGGAGAGGCATCAGCCCATTATCCAGTCACCGGCGCCGTCTGCAACTTCTCCGTCCTCGGGAGGCCGGAGCCGAAGATCGATAGCCGTCCACACGGTCTTGGAGAAGGGATAGAAGAGGATCGGGAAGCCGATGGCCACCGCGGTGATCGTGGTGACGAGCGGCGCCAGAGGCAACTCGGGGAAGGTGAGGACGAAGCCGGCGATCCCAACGACAAACACCACTGCAACGCTGGCAACGGTGTTGATACCGAGTCCGCCGGCGACGTGCCCATCAATACGCTCGAACTTGAGGTCACACCGAGGGCAGCGTTCAATCATCTCGAACCAGCGCCGGAAGAGACGCCCCTGCCCGCAGACGGGGCACCGTTTGGTGAGCCCCCTCCACAGCAGACGGAGAAGAATCACGTTGTGGCGCTAGACGGTGAACTTGCCGTGGCGGAGCCGCTCGGTCTCCATCAATTCGAGCTCGCGGGCACCGGAGATCACGACATTGGGGTCGGGAGCGAAATCCAGGTCAGGATTCCGGTCACCATACGGCACGGAGTTCAGGATGACCTTCATGGCATTGAGCCGGGCCAGCTGCTTGTTCTCGGAACGGATGATCGTCCACGGGGCGACCACGGTCGAGGTGCGCTTCAACATCCGGTACTTCATCTCGGTGAATTCATCCCACCGATCCTGCGCCTGTACATCGACCTCGCTCAGCTTCCATTGCCGAAGGGGATCGGCGACCCGGCGTTTGAACCGTCTCGCTTGCTCCTCTTTGGTCACGCTGAAGTACAGCTTGACGAGGTTCGTGTTCTGGCGGACGAGATCCTTCTCGAAGCCGACAACACCACGGAGGAACGTCTTGTATTCCTCGTCCGTGCAGAATCCAAAAACAGGTTCGACCATCGCCCTGTTATACCAAGATCTGTCAAACAGAACGATTTCCCCACCGGTCGGAAAGTGATTTACATATTTCTGGAAGTACCACTGATTGCGTTGTTCTTCAGTCGGCTTGCCCAGGGCGACGACCCGGTAATGCTTCTCGTTCATGTAGCGGGTGACCCTGCGGATCGTTCCGCCTTTTCCGGCAGCATCGCGGCCTTCGAACAGCACAATCATTCGAATGTTCGAGTTTTCCAGGTAGTGCTGCAGCTTGAGCAGCTCCACCTGGTACGGACGTAGCTGGGCGTCCCTCTTGGAGTGCCTGGCCGCCTTCTTCAGCTGCCGTTCGAGCTCGACTATCCGGGCCTGGAGTTCCGGGACGGACGCTTCATCTGGGAGCGGCGCGTCGGGTACCGCACGGATTGGCTGGTCAGACGTCGTCATGATGCGAGCTCCCGGGGATAGCTTCGAAAGCAGCATACTGTCGCTCTGGGCATTGATAGCGTCACAGTGACGGAATAGGTGGCGAGTAGCGACAAGGGGATAGGGGTGGCTGATGCGGCTATTGGTAGAACGCTCCACCCGGGGGCTGGCCGTAGCGAGCGGCGAATAGCCCGATCATGAATGAAATCGAGCGAGCCGCGACATAGACCAACCCCAGCGACAGGAAGAAGCTCCACGGCGGTGGCGAGCCGAGCGTGAACACGAGCCCACAGGCCGCAAGCAGGAGCTGGGCGGTAGAACGCCTAACCGAAGCCGACCGGCGCACTGCGGCCGCACGCAGCTCGGCCTCACGCTTGCATTCAGTCAGGGTCCGGGTGGTCGCCAGCGGCTCGGAGATCAACGATACGGCGTCCTCATCGGCCGGCTCCGTGTCGGGCAGGAGCGCCCAGCGGAAAGGCTCGACCAGGCGGATGACGTAGCCCTGAGCGTGCCAGCCGTCAGCTTCCTTCGTCCAGGTGAGCATAGGAACAGAATATCGACGATCTGCAGTCGGGTGGGGCTAAATCGCGGGTCGAGACAACCCTATGTTTGGTTTAGTGTGCCGATAATCCACGTTATGTATAGTTCAAGTACGGATTGAGGGTTGCGGCGGTCCCCTCTGGGGCTGTGCAACCACACGAGAACGACACGATGGTCGTTGTCGATGACCTAATCGATAAGCAAAGTCGCGCCGTTCGGCGCTCTTGTGGACATGGCCGTTATCACTTGATATCAGGGTGATTTGGGCCTTGCTAGCCGATGCCTGAGACGCAATAATTCACGGGTCGAAGGGGGTAGCCCCACGGGACCGGTTGGTCAGTTCGGCAGTTCGCTGCCCGGCCCCCGACCGTCGCTTGAGACGGTAGCCGGACTTTCGATGTGAATCGTTCCGCGCCTCGAAAGGATCCCCCTGATGCTCCTAGCCGCCGAAGCCGACCGGTCGACGTTTGTCGATCTCGACGTCCCCTTGGGAGCGTGGATCGGGCTACTGGTGGTGATGCTCACCCTGCTGGCGATCGACCTCTACCGACATCGGGACGCGCATGCTCCGTCTCCGCAAGAGGCACTCACCGAGTCGATCGTCTGGGTGATGTGCGGACTCGCTTTCTCGGTGTTCATCGCGATCGCGTTTGGTGGCGACGCGTTCGGCGAGTACATCAGCGGCTACCTTATCGAGAAGTCGCTCAGCGTCGACAACGTGTTCGTGTGGTCGATGCTGTTCGCCACCCTCTCGATCCCACTGAAATACCAGCATCGCGTCCTGTTCTGGGGCATCTTCGGTGCCCTCACCCTGCGAGCGGTCTTCATCCTGCTCGGCACCGCCCTGATCGGTCGCTTCTGGTGGATACTGCTCGTGTTCGGGGTCTTCCTCGTCTACACCGGGGCCAAGGTCATCCGCCACCGCGCCGATGAGGGCCAACCGGAGGCCACCCGGGGTCTCGGCCTCCTGCGCAAGGTCATGCCGGTCACCGATCAGCTCGACGGTCAGAAGTTCTTCACCAAGCTCAACGGCCGACGGGCCGCCACACCGCTGCTGGCCGCCCTGTTCGTCGTCGAGGTCACCGACATCATCTTCGCGGTCGACTCGGTGCCGGCCATTCTGGCGGTGTCGAACGAGCCCTACCTCGTGTTCGCCTCGAACGCCTTCGCCATCCTGGGGCTACGAGCGATGTACTTCTTGCTCGCCAACGCGAAAGAACGATTCCACTACCTCTCGCACGCCCTGGGCGGCATTCTCATCTTTGTCGGAATCAAAATGGCAATCTCGCACTGGTACCACATGAATACCTACCTATCGCTCACCATCATCGTCGCGATACTCATCGCCGCCATCGTTTTCAGCCTGCGCCGCGCCAAGAAACTAGGGATGCCGGTGGCAGAGCTCTCCCACGAGGATCACCCCACTGAAACATGATCGGTGCGGGTCCGCCCGAACCGGCAAGCGGCGCTAGCTCCACCACGGTCGGGGAAAGCCCGTGCAGCGCATAACGACGCCAAGCGGTGCCGCCACCGTTACGGCTTGACAGTCCTCGATCCGGCAATCCCGCGCTCCCCCACCGATATCAGGCGGTCACGCTCCGCGGTCGACGAAATCGACTGTCATCTGATGTCGTTTCCACTGTCAGTTTCGTGACGCTGCAAACTTCGACTGGGCGTCTGTCGCGCTGCGATTCTCGGGCGGCGTCGTTTCGCCCGTCAGGGCCATATACTCGTCCGACATGGCCCTACTGCACCGTGCGACGATTACGCCCACCAAGCAAGAGCTCATTACCCAATGGGCACCAACCCAGCCGTGGGGTCCCCCGCCCGATACGCCGTTGGATGTGATCGGGGCGTTTCGGTTCGAGGACCCCGAGGGTCGCGTGGGCATGGAGACGCATCTGGTCGACGCCGGAGGTGTTCTGCTGCAGGTCCCCCTCACCTATCGAGACACGCCGGTCGAAGGCGCCGAAGCTGCCTTCATCTGCGAGATGCAACACTCTGCGCTCGGCACTCGGTGGGTATACGACGGCTGGCGCGACGCCCAATTCGTCGTCATGCTTGCCGCCGTTTCTATGACGGGCCAGGGCGAGGCCCTCGGCATGGTTGTCGACGACGGTCGCTGGTACGTGGCTCCGGCCCACGTACGCATCCATGGTGGTGGCTGGTCGAAGGAGCGAGTACCGGTCGACGGCTTCACGATGGTGTCCGACACAGCAGACAAAGCTGTACTTCGCAACGAGCGCTTCGAGTTGATCGCTTTCCGGCGCCCGATTCCCGGACCCCGGCCGCCCATCGGCCTGATGGCGACGTGGGACGGCCAGTCGGATGAGGTTGTGCTCAGCGAAGTCCGGGAGAGGTGAGCTCGCCGCCACCCCGGCTGGATCTGCTACTCGCCTGCGGCAAGACGATCGGCCCTGTCGGTCAGCTCCAACCACCGATTCTCCGCGGTGTCTACAGCTTCAATCGCCTCAGCCAGGGCCGCGGAGAGCCGCACAAGCTGATCGACGTCCCCGATTCCGGTATCCAGATCGGCGGCGAGCTGGTCTCGATGCCTCTCGAGCTGCGGGATCCTTATCGTTAGGCGGTCGAGCTCGCGTTTGTCCTGATAAGTGAGACGCCGGGCCGACTGTTTCGGCCGGTGTCGCGGAGCCGCAGAGCGTTCCTTCTGACCGGGCTCGGATGCAACGGTGTCCCGATATGCCAACCATCCTCCCGGGTGATGACGCACGGAGGTGTCGGGCTCGATAGAGAAGATATCGGTGCAGGTGCGTTCCAGGAAATACCTGTCATGGCTGGCAACCACTACAGCGCCGTCCCAGGCGTCGAGGTACTCCTCGAGCACGCCGAGAGTGTCGATATCGAGATCGTTGGTCGGCTCGTCGAGTAGAAGCAGGTTGGGGGCCTCCAACAAGCTCAACAAGAGCTCAAGGCGGCGCCGCTCTCCCCCGGACAGGTCGCCTACCTCGGCCTGCTGCTGGTCTCGGCTGAACAGGAATCGCTCCAGGAGCTGAGCTCCGGAAACGCGCAAGCCGCTCTCCAACTCGATCTCCTCAGCGTGAGACCGCACCGCATCGTGGAGTCGGGTTTCCGGCGCTATCGGACGAGGGTCTTGTCCATACCAACCGGGAACAACGGTTGCGCCGACGTCAACTCTGCCTTCGTCCGGGGCCAAGACGCCGGCAATCAAGCTGAGGAGGGTTGTCTTCCCGGATCCGTTCGGTCCGACGATGCCGATCCTGGCGTCGGGTTGGAGGTTGTAATCCACATGGCGGAGGATCCATCGATCTCCATATCGCTTGCCGACGTTGTGGAGATTCGCCACCTTCGAACCAAGGCGACGGGTGGGCAGGTCGATAGTCAGTTCGCGGCGGGTCTGTTGGCGCTGCTGCGCCAGCAGATCATGGGCTCGATCGACGCGGGCCCGGGACTTGGTCGTGCGGGCCTTGGGCGACCGCCGTAGCCAGGCGAGCTCTGTCTTGACCCGCTGTCGGAGGCGGTGCGCGGCAGCCGTCTCTTGCGCTTCGCGCTCCTCGACGGCGAGTAGATAGTCCTGGTAGGCGCCCTGATGGGAGTAGAGCGATTTGTCGTGGACCTCGATGATGCGGTTGGCGACCCTGTCGAGAAGGAAGCGATCATGGGTCACCAGCAGTAGGGCTTCCTTCCGCGTTCTCAGGTGGTCTTCGAGCCAGTCGATGGATTCGACGTCGAGGTGGTTTGTGGGCTCGTCGAGGATCAGCAGGTCACACTCGGTCGCGAGCGCTACGGCCAATGCGAGCCGCTTTCGCTGCCCTCCCGAGAGCGTCGAGCACAGCGCCGCCTCGTCGGCGAGGCCGAGCCGATGAGCCATGGCAATCGCAGATCGATTCGATCCAACCACATCGGCGACGGTGTCGTCCGGTGGGAATGTGGGGTCCTGATCGAGACAAGCGATGCTCAGGCTGCGGCTACGGACGATATGGCCGCTGTCGGGCACCTCGCTCCCGGCGATGATGGCCAGCAGCGTCGACTTGCCCGAGCCGTTGCGACCGATGACGCCGATGCGATCACCCGCTGAGATCCCAACAGAGACTCCTTCGAGAACGGGGTTCTCGGGATAGGATTTCGTAATACGTTCGAGGCTCAATAGGTGCACGGGTGGAGGGTAAGCGATTGGGAGCGGCGATGGTTCGGCCGCAGCCGCCGCAAGCCGTCCTAGAACGAAACAGCCGTGCGCACGATCTGTCGAGACTTCACCAGAGCATCGATCGCAAAGTCAATCTGGGACTCCTCGTGGGTGGCCATTACGGACATGCGCAACAACTGCAAGCCGTCGGGAACAGCAGGAGCGACAACGGGGTTCACATACACGCCGAGTTGCATGAGCTCTCGCCACATTAGGAAGGTCGCCGTGTCCTCCCCCACGATGACCGGCACGATCGGGGTGCCCTCTCCCCTAGTTTCGAAACCCGCCTCGGCCAGGCCCCTGCGGAGATAGTCACCAAGGCGCTCGAGACGCTGCACTCGTTCGGGTTCCTCCCGCATGACCCGAAGGGCCATCCGGGCGGCGGCAGCGTCCGCCGGAGGCAATGCTGCCGAGAACATCATCGAACGTGCGGTGTGTTGGATGTAGTGGATGTGGTCGGTATCGCCCGCCACAAAACCGCCGATGGAGGCGAGAGACTTGGAGAACGTGCCGACGATGAGATCGACCTCGTCTTGAAGGCCAAAGTGGAAACCGGTCCCGCGGCCTCTACCGATTGTGCCGATCCCATGGGCGTCGTCGACCACGAGACGGCAACCGTGCCGGCGCGCAACATCGACCAGAGCCGGTAGATCGGCGATGTCTCCCTCCATGGAGTAGACACCATCTACCACCACGATGACACCAAAGCGCGAGTCCACCGTGTCGATTTTGCGTTCGAGGTCGGCTGCATCCTGGTGTTTGAAACGGATGATCTTGCGAGCGTGACCGAGGCGAGCGCCGTCGATGATTGATGCGTGATCCGACGAATCGAGTAGAAGCACGGAATGCCGTCCGGCGATCGCTGAGACGGTCCCGAGGTTTGCCTGCATTCCGGTGGAGAAGACCAGCGCTGCCTCCTTGCCGACCCAGTCGGCAAGCTCTTCCTCGAGAGCCAGGTGTACTGCGAGCGTTCCGTTGAGGAATCGTGAGCCGGTGCAACTCGTGCCGAATTCCGCCGCGGCACGCGAGGCTGCTTCCCGAACGCGTGGATCGGTGGTGAGCCCCAAATAGTTGTTGGAGCCGAACATGAGGACGGTGCGGCCGTCGACAAGGCCTTCTGTGCCTTCTGATCGGCCAAAAGGTAGGAAGTACGGGTAGAGATCGGCGCGCTGGAGGCGGCGCGCCACGTCGAACTGAGGGAAGTGACCGAACGGATCGGGGCGCCGGAGGTCGATGACACGGTCTACCTGGGTCCGATCAAGCGTGTCTGTCATGGTCCTTCCGCTTCCGCTGGGCCGTCCAGATTGTCCCACAGAACCGTCGGCTCCCATGCATTCTCCGGCAGGCGCACCAAATAGATGCGGTCTCGATATCATCATCTCGTCGTGACGTATCTCATCAATCGGCTCGGTCAACGCTATCTGATTCATGACGGCTCCCCCGCGCCACTCGTGGCCGTTCCGGGACCACAACTGCAGGCAACCACGAATTGGCACCTGAAAAAGGGCCGGCCGGGCGCCACCATGCATGTCGCTACCACTGATGGCCGGGCTCTCGTCGTGAAGCACGACGACCCGACACTCGCCAAGGAGAGCACGGGACGATGGGCACCCGGGTCGTGGCGCCTCACCCCGGTTCATGACCGCAGTGCCTTCCAGTACCTCGAATCGGTGTCGCGGCCGGGGTGGGGTCTGCGACTCGGCCCTAAGGAGCCCGACGGGGCGGCGCGCCACAGCGTTACGGTCGGTGCCCTTGCCTCCGGCGATCCATCCGGGATGTGGCTGCTGACGGACACGTGTGTCGCCGACGCGCGATCCATCCACCTCCGCTACCCGGCGGCTTCCCAGGTCGATGCCTTCTACAACGAGGTGACCCCATACGACACACCACCAGGCACGTACCTGTGTGCGATTGGGTTCAGCGCGGATCCCGGCGGACGCGGCCCGGCCGGCTATGCGGGCATCCAGAAGAGGCCCGATGGGTCGCAACTCGCCATTTTCTCGGTATGGCACCGCATGCTCAGTGCCGAGATCGCCGACAAATCCGCCCAGGCCGTCCCGATTGCAGCCCACCCCGGAGCCGAGCAGACGGCCTTCTCCGGCGAGGGCTCGGGCGTCTCGGTCAGGATTCCTTTTCCCTGGCCGGATGATCAGTCGACTCCTATCCGGTTTGCGGTGCGGGCTGTTGCCGAGGGAGAGGACACCGGCGTCGCCGCGCACATAGCCAGGGGCTCCGAGCCCTGGATCCACCTGGGGACAATCCGGCGCATCGGAACCGGGGGACGCCTGCTGGCGAACCTCTACTCCTTTGTCGAGGACTTTCTCCGCAACGGCGCAACGGAGGGGCTTCCCGCCGACATTAGATCGCCATATCGCTCACACCGGGCACGCTTTGGCAACCCATGGGTCGATGAAAGGGGCATCCAGCCGGTGCGTTCAGCAAAGGTCACCGCCTATGCGCCGCATCCTCTGGAGGACCTATCGGTGACCCCGTCGGCTCCAGCCGGCTTCGGGCTCGTCGTGGCAACGGGGGGTGGGGCGTTGGTAGCCCCACCGGTTGTCGGTACCACCCTTGAAGACGCGTTGTGGCAGACTCGGCAGGCGCCGGACCTCCCCGGTCATGGCGGACAAGGCGGGTAGGTGCCGGCTAGCTCGCCTCAGGACGAGCATTGTCCGGCGCGGCGGAGGCCACTGTCGGGAGAGTCAGGCGGAAGACGCTCAACCCGTCTCTGCGCAGGTACTCGACGTCGCCGCCCATCAGCCGAGCCAGGTTCCGGGATACAGTAAGACCGAGACCGATCGATGCGGGTGTACCCATGTCGCCTCTCGAGTGCTCATAAGGCTCGAAAATCGACGATTCGGCGCCGGCGATCACTCCCGGGCCATCGTCCATCACCTCGATGAGCGCGTTCCCATGCTCGCTGGAGTAGGCCACTCGAACTGTGTTGCCCCCATGCCTGAACGCGTTCGAGAGGAGGTTTCTCAGGATCTGACGAAGTCTCTTCTGATCACACCATGCCGAAACCGGTACCGGGGACATGTCAAGCTGGACTCGCTGATCCGAGAGCACCGTGAGGATCGTCTCGAGTTCGTCGCCGATATCGACGTGCTCAGGGACAACAACCAGACGACCCATGTCGGCACGAGCCGCAACCAGAAGGTCCTCAACTATTGCCGCCACCTCGCCCGCCTGTTGCGCCAGAAGAGTATGCAGCTCGTGGAGTTCGTCGGCCGGAAGGCTGGGTGCGGTATCTCGAAGCTCCTCTCCCAGCCCGTAGACCACGGTGAGAGGTGTTCGGATCTCATGCGATACCGATGCAACAAACTCATTCTTCGCCTCGACGAGGGTTTCCAGCTCTTTGCGCGCCAGCACCTGTTCTGTCACATTCATTGACACGCCGACCGCTCCGGAACGTAGTCCCGCCGCGTCATATATCGGACGGAACTCCGTAGAGAAGAACACACCATCTACTTCGGACTCCATTGTCACCGCCTCGTCGGAGATGAGCGTCCTCTCGACGGCTTCTCGTACGTTCTCGTCGCTGTAGATATCGGAGACTCGCATCCCGACTACCTGCCCGGGGCTGAGACCGATGAGATTGAGTGCGGACCCTTCTGAAAGAGTGAAGTGGCCTTCGGTGTCAATTGCGAATAGAACCATCGGCAAGGTGTCGACGACGGCCTGCAGGTGAGCTCGCTTTGCGTGCAATTCCTCTTCGGACACCTTGTGTGCTTCGACAACGGACGCTGCCGTCATAGTCATGGAAACGATGGCCGTCAGATACACCATGACAGAGATTGCGGCGGTGGCGTTGACTTGGCCTTCGGTCAGTCCCGGGTCAAAGAGGCGTGGCTCGATGGCGAGAAGGGCGACGGTGCCGATGATGGCGTAGCCCGCGGCCAGGAAACCGGAGCGCCGGTTGAGAGTCAGTACCGCCGAAACGAGCAGGAAGGTGAGAGGCGCCACGAGCACAACATCCGGCAGACCAGAGAGGCCGATCGCCAATACGGTGGCTGTGATATCCAGGAAGATCGGCAACCGGACGCCGGAAGACTGCCACCGCGACCAGCGCACCGAGCCTTCGATGGCCACTGCAGCCGTCACCAACGCGACAAACAAGCCTTCTGACCACTCCCAGTACCAACTGAGCCCAACGGCCAGGACGCAGAGCGTTGCCCCTACGACGATCCGCACGATGAGGAACGCCCGGACAACGTCTATGGAACGCGCGGCAATCAACACGTTCTCCGTCGAGCTTGTCGATTGACGAGGCGGCATATCCAAATCGGTTCCTAGGCCTTCATCCGGTGTTCGATAGATCTATCGGCATTGGCGGCTCGATCCGAAGCGCCAATACGCCGGCAGAATTCGATGCCATCGAGTTTCGCGGGGACTCGAACCTGCACCAGGCCATCGAGATCTCACCGGTCCTCCTTGAGTTCTGCTATCCATCGACCGGAGGGAGCGATCGCGGGTAATCCCGCAGGAACTTCTCGAGGAGGGGATATGCCCATTTGAGCTGGTCGTTCGGTTCGAAGTTCCGGTAGTACGTTTCGATCACCAGGATCAGATATAGGTACAGGTCGTAGAGCCGCCTTCGTGCCCGCTCCCCGGCGGTCCCTGGACCGCCCCGGCGGTATCCCTCGAAGAACGCAGACCCCATCTCGGCCAGGCTGCAGAAGTTGTACTCCATCAACGGATCCGCCCAGAGCGCACGCTCGCAATCGATGATGGCTGCAATCTCTATCCCGTCGAGGAGGACGTTGCCCTCCCAGAGATCCCAGTGCACCAAGACCGGTGTCGTGACCTCATCCAGCGCCGGGTAGTCGGCAGCGGCCAGCTCGCGTATCTCTGCCGGCGCCATGGGCAGCCCGGCGTTGATCCGTTGCCCATCCGCCAAGAGGGCCTCGAGCATGACCCGGAACGTGGTTTGCCAACTCGATGACTGCTCGTCGGGCAGACCTGGATAGCCAAAAAGCGGATTCGTGATCTGATGCAACTCGCGGAGATAGCAGCCCAACTGGTGCGTCACCTGATCCCGAGCCCACGCCGACATGCTGTCTTTTGCCGCGCTGGCCGGTACGCCGGGGACATACTCCATCGCAAACCAGTCCGCACCACCTAGTTCCTCCCCCGGCGAGCTGGCATACACAACGGCGGGAATGGGGAGGGATGTCCGCTTGTCGAGCAGGCGGAGGACGCTCGTTTCTGTGGAGAGCAGGTCCGTCTCATAGTGGAGGAGCTCGACTTCGGGCGGTGGAGCGATCTTGACCACGAATCTCTCCCCGGACGGCATGACTACGAGATACGCGATGTTGAACATGCCGTCACCGAGGCCGGTGATGCCGGTCGGCATCGCGCCCAGGGACTCGTTCAGTCTGGCGAGAATCGCCGGCGTTCCCACCTTGTTCTTTGTAACGCTGTCGACCACGAGCGGAGCATACGCGACTCTCGACACATCCCCATTCAGGAGGGATCAAATGAGCAGTACACCGGCATCATGAAGCTCGTACTGCTGATCCTCATGCCGCATGTGGCTCGAGGATCCACCGGAATCAAGGGCCTAGTCCCAGAGAGTCGGGAACAGAGTGACCGGCTTCGGTACCGGATCGCCGATCGGGGGAGGTCCCATCAGACGTTCTACGAGATTCGCCCAATCGAACTCCTCTGTGATCTCTGAGGCGCGGAAGACGACAAGCCGATCCCGTGGCACATAGACCGGGATGATCGCGTTGAGGATCTTCTCGATTTCGTCGCGGAACTTGTCGCTCGTGCTCCGTACTCCATCAACCATGAGGGGCACATCGGGGAGCAGCCGGACGAACAAGTCGTAGGTGTCACACCATTTGCGGACGAGCGGTTTGACTTCGAAGGGGTCCTCTCCCCCGGTGGTGCGAAGAAAGTAGGCGAAGTTATCGATCACCGCACGATCCGTCACCAGCACCTCAGCTCCGTTGCGAAGCTCGAGTTCCTGTTGGATCTGAGCCATGATCACCCACAGCTGAGCCTCGGGGGTAGCGCCCTCGTTGAGACCGAGAGGGTTGAATCGGATTACTTCGCGGCCGACCTCGACGCTACGCCCGCTGCGGCCAACGGCTCCTGCAAAGGAGTGCACTGCGTTGGTCTTGCGCACGGAATGCGATCCGATGAAGGCGATTTTCGCGGCTTGAGGCATGTTCCAGACTTGTTGACGACCCGTCTCGATGACCATAGACCCTCGACACCGCCGACTGGTGGCACTTTCTCGCACGATGCGACCTGCTCACGGCAATTGATCCTGGATTGTGTCGGACGCGGTGTACGGGCCGCAGTTGACAATGCCGCCTTCGAATCCGGCGCTCCCCCGAATCGAACTGCCTGGCGGGCGCGGCTACTCTCGGCGTTGGCTGCGCCTGTCGTTTTGGCGGGCTATTGAGAGCGCCTGCAAGGAGAAATCGTGCGATACGGATACTTCGATGATCCAGCGCGGGAGTACGTCATTGAACGACCCGACACCCCGCTCCCCTGGTTCAACTATCTCGGCTCTGAGGGTTACTTCGGGCTGATATCAAACACGGCTGGAGGCTATTCCTTCTATAAGGACGCGCGGCTTCGCCGGATCACGCGGTACCGCTATAACAACGTGCCGTTCGACTTCGGCGGGCGATACATCTATGTCCGTGACAACGACTCGCAGGAGTTCTGGTCCCCCAGCTGGCAGCCGGTACGCACACCGGTTGACGACTACACATGTCGGCACGGAATGGGCTATACGATCATTGGTTCGTCGCGGGCCGGTCTCCGCACCGAGACCCGCTATTTCGTGCCACCGGGCGAGACGATGGAGATATGGGACGTCACCGTGACGAACCAACGCGATACCGCCGCCGACGTCTCACTCTTCGGCTCGGTCGAGTTCGCCCTGTGGGACGCACAGGATGACATGACCAATTTTCAACGGAATTTCAACACCGGCGAGGTCGAGGTCGAGGGCTCAACCATCTACCACAAGACTGAATACCGGGAGCGTCGCGACCACTTTGCCTACTTCGCCTGCTCCGCTGATACCGCCGGGTTCGACACCCAGCGCGAGGCGTTCCTAGGTGCATACCGCGGCTGGGATTCGCCTCGAGCCGTGGCCGAGGGACGCGCTACCAACAGCGTCGCCCACGGCTGGTCTCCGGTTGGCGTCCATCAGGTAGATGCTGTGCTCGCCGCCGGCGAGACCCGACGGATTGTGTTCTTGCTGGGGTATGCAGAGAATCCACGTGACGCAAAGTTCGATCCTCCCGGCTCGACCACGATCAACAAACGACGGGTCCGACCGGTCATCGACCGCTACCTGAACGGCGGTGCTGTCGATGAGGCATTTGCGGAAACGGGGCGCCGGTGGGACGAGCTTCTCGGGTTGTTTCATGTCGACACCCCCGACCACGATACGAACCGCATGGTGAACATCTGGAACGCCTACCAAAACATGGTGACCTTCAACCTCTCCCGATCGGCTTCGTTCTTCGAGTCTGGCGTTGGGCGTGGCCTCGGCTTTCGTGACTCTACGCAGGACCTTCTCGGATTCGTGCACATGGCGCCGGAGCGGGCCCGGGAACGGGTATTGGATCTTGCCGCCACTCAGCTCAGCGACGGTGGCGCATATCACCAGTATCAGCCTTTGACGAAGCGCGGCAACGACGCCGTCGGATCGAACTTCAATGACGACCCCCTATGGCTGGTGCTAGCCGTCGTGGCATATGTGCGCGAGACCGGAGACTTCGGAATCCTGGACGAAATGGTGGTCTACGAAAACACGCCCGGCACCGAACGGCCGCTGCTCGATCACCTCGAGCGATCTTTGAACTTCACTCTCGACAGGCTTGGCCCCCACCAGCTGCCTCTAATCGGCCGTGCGGATTGGAACGATTGTCTGAATCTGAACTGTTTCTCCGAGGAGTCGGGCGAGTCCTTCCAAACCACAACGAGCCAGGACGGCAAGGTCGCGGAGAGCGTGATGATTGCCGGGCTCTTCTGTGCGGCTGCCGCTGAGATGGTGGATCTGGCGGCGCAGCTGGATCGCACGGATCTGACTGAGAAGTACGGCGGAGAGCGGGCGGCGATGCTGGCGAGGATCGAAAGCCCGGCAGGATGGGATGGCGAATGGTTCATCCGGGCCTACGACCACTTCGGCAACAAGATCGGCTCTGCCGATTGTGAAGAGGGCAAGATCTTCATCGAATCCCAAGGGTGGTCCATTATCGGCGGGGCTGGTCTCGACAACGGGAAAGCCGAGCGGGCGCTTGCGTCAGTAGCCGAACATCTGGCCACGGATCACGGAATCGTGGTCAATCAACCGGCATACACCAGCTATCACCTCGAACTCGGGGAGATCAGCACCTACCCGCCCGGATACAAGGAGAACGCCAGCATCTTCTGCCACTCGAATCCGTGGATCATGGTGGCCGAGACCCTCGTCGGCAATGGCGACAGAGCATTCGACTACTACAAGCGGATCTGCCCTGCGGCTCGTGAAGATATAGGCGAAGTCCATCGTGCCGAGCCCTACATCTACGCCCAAACAATCGCCGGCAAGGACGCACCGACGCACGGCGAGGCGAAGAATTCCTGGCTGACGGGAACGGCAGCATGGAACTACGTCGCGATCACGCAGGCCATTCTCGGAATCCGCCCCGCATTCAATGGGTTGGACATCCGACCGGTGCTGCCCAAGGCCTGGGACGGCTACACGGCGAGCCGAAAGCTCCGTGGCGTCACCTTCGACATCACCGTGAAGCGGGCCGGCACCGGCAACTCGGTAGCGCTCGTGGTCGATGGGACACCGGTGGACGGATCCGTTGCGCCCATGCCCGAGGACGGTCGTGATCAGGTGACGATCGTCGCCACGGTATCGTGACGATTCGGCTATTTCGAGGGGCCTCGTCCTGGGAAGAAGCCGGTACAATCCGCGCCTGTGAGCACCCAAGAGAGCCCCGAATCATCTGAGCCGATTCCTGAGATCGATCTGCCGATGGGTCACAGCGGACCTATCGCGCCGCTTGATCGTATGAGCGCATCGCTGCTGTTTGCGCAGATCTCGAGAATCTCGTACCTCCAGCCCCATGCCGTCAATCACTACATTCCGCGTCTCGGCCTCGAGTTAGAGCACTTCGCAGACAGGGACGGTGCCCAGGCCTACGTCTTCGGGAATGAGTCGGACATCATTGTCGCCTGCCGGGGCACGGAGCCGAATGACTGGAATGATGTCAAGGCCGATGTGAACGCGTTCATGGTCCTGGCGGAGACGGTCGGCAGAGTGCATCGCGGCTTCAAGAAGGAAGTCGATGACTTGTGGCCGGCACTCGAGGAGATCATTGCCACGGATCAGCGGACTCTATGGTTCACCGGGCACTCGCTGGGAGGTGCGATGGCAACCATCTCGGCCGGCCGCTGTTTCCTCGCTCATATACCGGCCACCCCGCAGGGTGTGTACACATTCGGGGCCCCCAGAGTTGGCACAAAGCGCTACATCAATAACGTCACCGTCGATCTGATCCGGTGGGTCAACAACAATGACATCGTGCCCCGCGTACCTCCCACCTGGATGGGCTACCGGCACACCGGGCGACGGTTCTACATCAACACCTACGGCAAAGTGCGTCGGATGACCAACCGACAGCGAGTCAAGGATCGCTGGCGTGGATTCTTCCACGGGCTGAAGCAGGGGAAGGTCGATCACTTTTCGGATCATGCGATGGCGGGATACATCCAACACATTGCCGGTGCCGTTGCCGAGATGGGCAAGGGGCCGCAGTAGACGGCCGCTCCGACTCGGGAGAGTTGTGTCACGCCCGGGCGTTACCGTCGCACTATGAACACTGAAGTCGTCCGCAGCGCCCGTCGCCGCAAGACCATCGAGGCCAAGCTGGTTGATGGAGTCTTGCGGGTAATGATCCCGGCGTCTCTGTCTGCCGCCGAGGAGGCGCACTGGGTCGATGAGATGCAGCGCCGGTTCACCAGGAAGCACAGTGCGCGCACCGTCGACCTCCCCCGGCGTGCTCGTGAGCTTGCGGAGACTCATGATCTGCCCTTTCCCGAATCGGTTCGATTCTCGTCCCGGCAGACGATGCGATGGGGCTCATGTACGCCATCGACGGGTGCCATCCGCATTTCGGACCGCCTACTTCACTACCCACCCTGGGTGCTCGACTATGTCCTGGTCCACGAGTTGGCACACCTCGAGGAGCACAATCACTCTCCCGCCTTTTGGGCTCTGGTCAACCGATACCCCTTGACCGAGCGAGCCAGGGGATTTCTCATTGCCAAGCAGGGCGACAAGGACCCGTCCCGGTAGTTGACGACTCACGGGGACCACGACTTCAGGACTCGATATATCGGCCGACAGGTCCGCAATGACAGATCTCAAGGGTCTTCGTATTCCACTCGGAGCGCAGTTCTTCGCTGCGGCGATCGTCATGGGCAGCATCGCCATAGTGATGGCCCTCTCCACGATGGCTAATACCTCAATCGCGACCGGGAACCTAGACACCCTCGAGCCCATCATGGAGCACCTCGGAGACGAGGTCGGCCTGGCCGCGTTGGAGGACACGCGATCTGCACTCGCCGGCGGGCAGCGGCAGGGCCTGATTCTGGCGCTGATCGTCGCCGGTATCGGTGTCGGGGCCGCCACATTCCTCACCGCAAGCGTATCCGTTGTCGCCAAGCGACTCGCGCGCACTGCGAAATCAATCGCTGAAGACGAACTCCCTGCATTCACTGCAGCTATCGAGCGGCTGGCTGGCGGTGACTTCACCGCCTCATACGAGACCCATACAAAACCGATCCAGAGCCGCACCATCGATGAAATCGGCGACATCGGCTGTGCATTCAACGACATGATCACGAGCCTTCACGCCGTCACCGACGGGTTCAACAAGACCGTTACCGCGATGCGCGGCATCGTTGCCGAGGCCGGGCGCGTTGGTGATGCAGTTCGGTCAAGAGCGGTGGGCTTGGCCGCAGCATCGACTGAATCCGCCTCTTCTGCCACCCAGGTCGCGACGGCAGTGACCGACATCGCCGACGGTGCTACCACTCAATGCGAGGTCATCGAGGACCTCGCCGCGACTATCGCCCGTATCGTTGATGACGTTGCCGCAGCAAGCGATGCCACGTCCGCCGTTGTCGAAGCCTCCTGCGCCGCCACTGTTGCGGCTGGCGAAGGCCAGAAGCAGGTGGTCGAGGCCGACGTAGCCATGGAATTGGTTACCCGCTCGTTTGACCAGGCGAGCGCGACAGTGTCCGAGCTGGACCGCCATTCCGACGAGGTCGCTGAGGTGATCGATCTGATCCGCGGCATAGCGGACCAGACGAACCTGCTTGCGCTCAATGCGGCTATCGAGGCGGCGCGCGCCGGCGAGTCGGGCCGAGGGTTCGCAGTCGTCGCCGACGAAGTCAAGAAGCTGGCCGAGGAGTCAGCGCGATCGACGGATCGGATTGCGGTGATCGTCACGGAGATGAAGGCTTCGGTCGCAAGAACGGTAAGTGCAGTTGAATCCGGATCGAACCAGGCAGGCAGCAGCGCGGAGGTGGTGGCCGCCGCGGGTGCCACGTTCGGGGAGATTGCCGAGGGTATCGACGCTATCCAAGATCGGCTTACCTCCGTGACCGAGCTGACCGCACGTATCGAGGCTGCTGCGCTGAACATCCAGGGTGGAGCTTGGGAACTAGCCGAAGTAGCAGAGGCAGCGTCGGTCTCTGCGGAGCATGTTGCCGCGGCGGCTCAGCAATCCGCCGCGACCTCAGAGGAAGTCGGAGCAACCGCCCAGGAGCTGTCGGCGAGCGCAGATGACCTGGATGCAGCCCTCGCCAAGATCGTGATCTGACCGGTCAGTCCTCGAGCAGCAAGCCCAACTCTGCAAACCCCGCGGCGAACGTCGCGGCGAACACAGCCTCAACACAGGGCGCGGCCCGGTCCGGATCCTGGCTGATGAGCCGAGCTACCTGCTCTTCAGTGCCCTCGAGAAACGACTCGATCTCGTCTCCTGAGGCGCCGGCATCGATCAGCTCCATTACGTCGGCGGCATACTCATCACAGGTCGAAAGAGAACTGCCCCCACCGCACCCGCTCGCGATGATGGTCATGGCTAGGAAGATGCGCAGGAGGTTCATCCTGGATATTCGGAATGCGACGGCACGGTCTTGATCAGTTCGGCTACCGTCGGCCGTATGGAGCTACCACCAACACTTCTCTCAGAGCCGCAGATCCAAACCCGCGTCGATGAGCTTGCCGCAGACATCAATCGTTCCTATGCGGAGACAGAGATGCTTGTGCTGATCGGTGTACTCAAGGGCTCGTTCATCTTTCTCAGCGATCTAGCCCGGAGACTCACCGTGCCTCATCGCGTCGAGTTCATCGCGGTATCGAGCTACGGGGAGAAAGAGAGCGAACATGCCGATCCGGTGCGTCTGATCATGGATGTCCGCCATGGTATCGACGGCCAGGACGTGCTCCTGGTTGAGGACATCATCGACACGGGTCATACACTCGCCTACCTGAAGCGGCTCTTTGCCGCTCATGAGCCTCGCTCGCTCCGAACTTGCACACTGCTCCACAAGCCGGACCGGACCGAGCAGGACGTCGACATCGACTTCCTTGGCTTCACCATTCCAGATGTCTGGGTCGTCGGATACGGCTTGGACTATGCCGAACGACACAGGACTCTGCCCTATATCGGAGAACTGCCGCTGTCGATGCGCTGAACGGCTATTCGCCGATATCCTCATCCCATAAGCCCGGGTTGGCGGCGATGAAGGATTCCATCATCGCAACACAGCGCGGGTCGTTGGCAACGATTACCTCCACTCCCCTGTCCCGCAGCAAATCCTCCGCACCCATGAACGTCGTGTTCTCGCCGATGACTACGCGCGGGATGCCGTAGAGGAGCATCGCCCCGGTGCACATGTCACACGGCGAGAGCGTCGTGTACATCGTTGCTCTCCGGTAAACGGAGGCGGGCTGCCGGCCCGCGTTCTCCAGCGCATCTGTCTCACCGTGACGGATCGGAGATGCCAGCTGAATGCGGCGGTTGTGGCCGGCACCGAGCACGTCTCCATCAACCGCCAGAACTGCACCGATGGGTATCCCGCCCTCGTCGAGACCAAGCTGAGCCTCGCCGATGGCCCTATCCAAGAGATCCTGATCACTGGGCCGCAATGTGTCCTCCGGGTACGCCGTCCGCCTACTCTATCGACGGGCTCCAACGCTCACGTACCATTCCGGGGATTCACCGCGCCATGACAAAGCCTCTCACCAATGTTGGATCGCACACCGGTGCCTACGGACCGGTTGAGTGGGGCCTCACGCTGACGATCGGCCTCATCTGGGGCTCGGCATTTCTGTGGATCGCGATGGGGGTCGATCACCTATCGCCCGGCGTCGTCGCCTTCGGCCGTGTGGTCCTCGGTGCCCTTGCGCTCATGGTCTTCCCGAACGCCCGGCGTAGGATCGCGGCAGAGGACTGGCTGCGCGTCGGAGCCGTTGCTCTGGTGGGAAACGCCGCGCCGGCTCTACTGTTCGCCATCGCCGAGACGGAACTCGATTCAGCAGTGGCCGGCATGATCACGAGCGGAACGCCGATTCTGAGTCTGATCATCGCCAGCATCCTGATGAGATCGCTGCCGCCACGCACTCAATCGCTCGGAATCGGCCTTGGCTTCGCCGGGATCGTGCTGATGACAACGCCGTCGCTGCGCGGCGCAGAAGCCGCACCGATTGGTGTCGGTCTGGTTCTCCTGGCAACCATCGGATACGGGCTCAGCGGCAATCTGCTCGTTCCGCTCCAGCAAAGGTACGGCGGTCCCGCCGTCACGCTGTGGGCGCTGGCGGTTTCATCTGTGGTCCTAGCCCCGTTTGCACTCGCTGGCCTGGCCGATTCGGAGTTCACCGCTAGCAGCGTGATCGCGGTGCTGATCCTTGGTGTCATCGGCACTGGAATCGCCCGATCACTAGCTGCAACTCTTGCGGGGCGAGCCGGGGCACCTCGGATGTCCACGACCACGTATCTGATTCCTGTTGTCGCGATCGCTCTCGGCGTCATCGTGAGAGATGAGTCCGTCTCCCCCATCGCCATAGCCGGGGTGGTCGTCGTCCTTGCGGGGGCGATAATCGCCAGCCGTGCCGTCGGCTCCGGGCAAAGTGCACAGCAGGGCGGGCCGACAACCGGCCATGTCGTGCTCACGGGACCAATGGGAGCGGGGAAGACCACAATTGGCGGCGAACTGGCCGATCGCCTCGATCTTCCCTTCCACGACAATGATCGGCACATTGAGCTCCAGCACCGAAGAACGGGCCGTCAGATCGCAGCAGAAGAAGGTGTGTCCGCTCTACACCGCATGGAGCGAGCATTCGTCGAGGATCTGCTCCGTACCGGCCGACCTTCCGTGATCGCAGCCGCGGCGAGCATTGCGGACGATCCAGGCCTTCTCGCCGACCTGGTCTCCGCCGGCAACCACCTCATATACCTTGCCGTCGATCCGGATCGGCTGGCGACGCGGGCGAGGCAGGGTTCGCACCGCCGCCCCATCGAGGAAGATGCCGCAAACGACTTGTATGCCCGCAGGCATGCGGCGGCAGTTGCCGCAGGAGCGATCGTCTTCCGAGTCGACGAAACCGACAATGCTGCGGGTTCGATCGAGTCTGCCATCCGCTCGACCTGATCACTCCTCAATCGTTGAGTTGACCACCTGAATCGGTCCGTTTCCCAGGTAGAAGATCCCGGGGAAACCGCGGGTCTCGAAGCCATCGCTGGGATTGCTCCGCAACGTCGAATCCTCGATGCGCAGCGTGCCGGAGCGGTCGTTGCTGACGAAGAAGATCGCCCCTCCGCCCTCGTTGGCATGGTTGTCCTCGATGACGGTGTCGATGATCGTAAGAGTGAACGTATTGCCGTCGTTGTAGATGGCTCCACCGCTCCCCCCACCTGGAGTCCCTCCCTGAGCGGGATTGGCACCGTCGCCAATAGCGAGATTGTGGGTGAACAGGCTATTGATCACGGTGTACGAGACACCAATGCTGCTCAATCCCCCTCCGTTGGAGCAGACATTCCCGTAGCCCTCACCGCCCCCAAAAGTGCTCTGCACGACGTAGACGGGAAGGCCCTGGTACTGGCTGAAGACGCGAACGGCAGCGCCGCCAACGTCGGGGCCGGTGTCGTCACAGACGTTATTGAAGAACCGCGAGTTGACGATCTTGAAACGGCCTCCGCGTACCCAGATGGCACCGCCACCGTCCGGATCGTCACCCTTCGAATTGCCGTCGACAAACGTGAGGTTCTGCACAGTCAGGCGGGGATGGTCCTGGTTCTGACAATGAGAGGTCGTCCAGACCAGATCAGGGTCGCACGTATTCATGTAGAGGATGCGGTTCTGTCCACGCCCGCTGAGCGTCACGAGACCTCCGCCATCGATGACTATCTCCGGCCCGGTGTTGTTGAAGACCTTCGCCGGCTCCATCATCTCAATGGTGACAGGATCCGGCCCACAATCGAAGACGATGACGCCGCCTCGAGCTACAGCGTCAACAACCGCCTGCGATGTACAGCTCGATGGGGTCCCCGTCCCGATCACTATGTCCGGCGAGCTCGTGATCTCGAGTCCGGCTCCCGCCGGGATGCTTGCCGTGCCATCCGGATTTCCCGTGGGAGGACCCGGCCGCGGTGGCGGGTTGAGTGGGGTCAAACCCAACCCTCTCATGAGGAACGTGGCCATCTGCTCACGCGTCACGACGCTGTTCGGGCAGTACTGATCGTTGGCGGGCGGATTACATCCTTTGGTGATACCGGCTGCGGCGAGACGATTGATTGAGTCCTCAAAGACACCAGCAGCATCGGTGAACGGCGCGTCACTCGTTGCAGGCAACCCGACAGCCCGTACCAGGAAGGCAGCCATCTGACCTCGCGTTACTGCATCCTTCGGGCAGAACAAGGTGTTGGCAGGAGGATTGCAGCCCTTGGTGATGCCGATCTCTGCGATCGCCTCGATGGCGCCCTGGTGCGGGCTGTAGTCATCATCGAGGAACGAACCACCGGGCGGCAATTCGTCTCCGTGTGACGCCCCCGGCACGAGGAAGACGACACCGAGGGTGGACGCAAGAATCAGGGTGAGAATTCGATAGCGCATGCAGGAAGGCTAATCATGCGCCGGAGCCTAAGACGGGTTGCCGCCGATTCCGTAGGCCGTGCAGATCCGGTCGCCGGTGGTGGGCTCATATACTCGCCACATGAACCTGAGTGTTGAGCGCTTGAATGAGATGGTCGCCGCGACCTTTCCGGTCACAACCGAGATGGGATTCTCGTGTGTCGAGCTCGGCGATGGCACAGCCGTGGCCCGTCTCGCCTTTGATGAAACCAATGTGCGGCCGGGTGGCATCGTCCCCGGGCCCAGCATCTTTGGCCTTGCCGACATCTCTCTGTGGTTTGCGGTTTTCACCAAGATCGGGTTCGAGCCCATGGCGGTTACCAGCGACCTGACGATCCACTTCCTCCGTCCGGCTGTAGGGAGCGCACTCCTCGCACGCTGCAATCTCACCAAACTCGGCAAACGGCTGGCGCACGGCGAAATCAGAGTCTGGGAGGAGGACGGTGATCCCGATCGGCTCATTGCCTTTGCCTCCGGTGCCTATGCGCTGCCCGACCACAACACCGACGACCGGCTACCAAAAACACAGGATGCATGATGTCGGTGCTTTCACTACGGGAACAAAGCCGGCTCCACGATGAGTGGCTGATCGAACGACTGGCCACCGTAGTTCCAACGGTCATGGAACGCAGCGGCGTCGACTGCTGGGTGCTGATCGCTCGGGAGTACAACGAGGATCCCGTTGTCACGACGATGCTGCCCGCTACCTGGATCACGGCGCGCCGGCGTACCATCCTTGTCTTCACTGCCTTCGGTCGGGAGCGGGCAGCCATTGCCCGCTACGGCGTAGGCACTGCCTTCCCGGCGGCTTGGTCACCAGACGAAGAGCCCGATCAGTGGGCGCGTCTGGCGGCCTACCTGGAGGAACAGAACCCGCAACGGATTGCCGTCAACCGTTCCCAAACCTTTGCGCTCGCCGACGGGATGACTTCAACCGAGAGCGATGCTTTCAATGACGCTCTGCCCGATCACCTGCGCGATCGTGTCGTCTCCACCGATTCTCTTGCCATCGGCTGGCTCGAAACACGCTCCGCACCGGAAAGGGAGGCCTATCCGGACGTGTGTGAGCGCGCCCACGGGATACTGCGGCGAGCGCTCTCGGGCGAGGTGGTGACTCCGGGGGCGACATCCACAGCAGACGTCGAATGGTGGCTGCGCCAGGAGGTCGTTCTCTCTGGCTATCGGACATGGTTCCATCCAACCGTCTCGATTCAACGAGCGACGATCGAAGCGACGGCTGAAAACGGCGTCGATGGGATCATCCGTTACGGTGACCTGGTTCACATCGACTTCGGCATCGAGTACCTCGATCTGCATACAGACCAGCAGCAACACGCATACGTCCTTCATCCTGGTCAGACGTCGGCGCCCGACGGCTTATGCCGGGGGCTGCTGGCCGGCAACCACCTGCAGGACATCGTCATGGCGCAATTCCGTACCGGGGCGACCGGGAACGAGATCCTCGCAACTGCACGAGAGGTGGCCCAGCGGGAAGGGCTGGATCCGACCATCTACAGCCACCCGATCGGTTTGCACGGCCACGGTGCCGGCCCGACGATCGGGCTGTGGGACCAACAAGGCGGCGTCGCCGGCACCGGTGATTATCGGGTTTGGCCCGACACCGCATATTCCATCGAACTGTCCGTGCTAGTTGATATCCCCGAATGGGACCATCAGCGGGCCCGGTTCATGCTGGAGGAGGACGCATACTTCGACGGCGAGGAGCTCACCTTTCTCGACGGCAGGCAAACGGAGCTCTGGTTGATTTGACGGATCCAGGTCCGCTCGGACCCTTCCCGGAGGCTCCCGGCTACGCCAACGCCGTCGCCGCGGATGCCGCCGACGCTCTGGCGAGCTATCGGTCTCGGTTCGCCATCTCCGATCCCGGCGTGATCTATCTCGATGGCAACTCACTCGGGCGGCTCCCCAATGCAACTGCTCGCCACCTCGAAGATGTCGTAGCCCGAGAATGGGGCGAGAACCTGATCGCATCATGGGGCGATCGCTGGTGGACACTCGGGCGCACTGTCGGGGACCTGATTGCGCCTCTGATCGGGGCAGAGCCGGGCTCCGTTGTGGTCGCCGATTCAACATCAGTCGGCCTCTTCAAGCTCGCGTGGGCCGCTTTGCGCACTCTGCCGCGACGGCCGCTGATCATCACCGATGACCTCAACTTCCCAACCGATCTCTATGTTCTCGAGGCAGCAGGAGAGGCCGCGGCCGGCCGTGACGTCATCGTGGTGCCTTCCGTTGATGGTGTGTCCGCACCGGAAGATGCCATCATCGGTGCTCTCGATGAGCGAACGGCGCTGGTCAGCCTTTCTCATGTCGCCTTCAAGAGCGGATATCTCTACGACATGGATCGAATCACGCATGCCGCTCATGAAGTGGGGGCGTTGGTTCTCTGGGATCTGAGCCATTCCGCCGGTGTGGTTCCGGTCGACCTCGCGGGCGTCGACCTTGCCGTCGGGTGCACTTACAAGTACTTGAATGGAGGGCCCGGCTCACCCGCGTTTGTGTACGTCAACCCCGGGCTGGAAATCGAGAACCCGCTCGCAGGGTGGTGGGGCCACGCCAACCCCTTTGGCTTCGAAACCGCGTTCGCTTCCGCGGATTCGATCGCCCGATTCCAGACCGGCACCATGCCGATCTTGTCCCTGACTGCGATTGAGCCCGCAATCCGACTCACGGCAGAAGCGGGGATCCAGGCCATTCGAATGAAATCGGTGCAGCTGACCACCTATCTGATGGAGCTCGCCACCGAGATCCTCGGGCCATTGGGGTTCGCACTCGCCTCGCCTACTGATTCAGATCGGCGCGGTTCGCATGTCGCTATCCGACATGCCGACGCGTGGCGGATTACCCAGGCCATGATCCACGAGGGACGGATCGTGCCCGACTTCCGCGAGCCCGACAACATTCGGCTCGGGGTAGCACCGCTCTACACGAGATTCGTCGACATCCATACCGCAGTGAACAGAATTGCCTATCTGATGACGGGCGGTATCGTGGACGGCTACTCCAATGGCCGGTCAGCGGTGACTTGACCCTTAGCCAACTGCAAACAACACCACGGCACCGACACCGAGGAGAAATCCGAAGAGCTGGATCCTGCGGATCTCCTCGTTCACCAGGAATCGCGCCAGCACAACGGCAGGTCCGGGAGCCAAGCCGATAACGGCAGAGACGACGGCCACTGGTCCGCGTTGAAACGCGAGGACGCTGAGAAACACCGCAAGAGCCGTGAGAACGCCCACCGCGGCAGCGAGCCACACTGCCTCCGGCTTTGGCCGCACCATTCGCCCACTGAGCACCGTCACCGAGATGAGTAGCGCGGTGGTCGTTGTCTGGGCAACCACGCCGGGGGCGATGCCGCTGGAGGTGCCGGTTTGACCGAAGAAGACTGCAGTAGAGCCAAAGAGGGCGCCGGCGGCTACTGCAATCAGTACCGCTCGAGCAAGTGAGGTTGCACCATCTGGTCGATGACTCGAGGCTGATACGAGGCCTGCGGCGGGGAAGGCCACGAGCAGTCCGATGATCTCCAGGCCGGTCAGCCGATCACCGATGAGCGGGCCGACAACGGCCGGCACTCCCAGGGAGACGAGTCCAACCACGGGCGCGACTACCGCGATCGGGCCCCGCGCCATGCCGACCATCAGCAATGGCATGGCGCCACCCACAGATATGCCCGCGGCGATGGACCACACCAGATCGCTGCGAGTGAATTCCTCTGGGGGCGCAAACGGCAGCGTGGCGAGGACGACCGCCATGCCGAACACAGCGCCGATCGTCGTGTAAACGAGAGCAGTGTCAAACCTGCCGTCACGGCGCAGCGTTGCGCCGGCAAGGTAGTCGGCAACCCCGAGTGAGAGGGCGGAGCCGATCGCAAGACCTAATACCAACAGACTCCCCCCGGCAAACTCGGTGATGTTTCAGTAGAACCTAATTCCCCAGGATCGCTGTGACCATTCGAGAGAATCCGGGGCGATCCGGGCCGGTAGTATCTCCGTCATGTCAATAGTTGTAGTTGGAAGCGTTGGAATTGATTTCGTTGCGGTGTCACCGCGGTTACCCAAGGTCGGTGAGACCGTTCTCGCCACCCGGCCGCTGCACATCGGGCCCGGCGGCAAAGGGTTCAACCAGGCTGTCGGGGTCGCCCGGCTCGGCGGTGATGTCCGGTTTGCCACAAAGACGGGAAAACGAGACCTCGGACGTCAGGCGCAAGCCTTTCTCGAGGCAGAAGGCCTTCTTGGGCCGCTGGTCCGCCAGTCGGAAAAGGACAATCAGGTCGCGCTGATTTTCGTCGACGAGACCGGGCGCAACATGATCTCAGTCACCCCTGGAGCCAGTGCAGATGTACTGCCCGCTGACGTCGCCGAGCTGGACCTGGTCGAAGGCGACATCCTGCTGGCGCAGCTCGAAATACCGGTGAACACCGTCACTGCAGCGGCTCAGCACGCAAAAGCTGCGGGGGTGCGGGTTGTTCTCAACCCTGCGCCGGCAACGCCGCTGCCGGCAGAGTTGCTCGAGGCCGTGGATATTGCAACGCCGAATGAGACCGAGCTGTCGATTCTCACCGGCATGCCGACCGACACGACGAGCGATGTTGTCGCTGCCGGGGAGCGTCTCCTCGAACTCGGGGTCAACGAGGTCGTAGCCACAATCGGAAGCAAGGGTTCCGTGCATATCGACCATTCCGGTAGCACGAGCTACCAATCGCTACTGGTCGATGCAGTAGACACGACAGGGGCGGGTGACGCGTTCAACGCCGGTCTGGTTGTGGGAATGAGCCGGGGCCTATCGCTCGCCGACTCCATCCAGCTGGGCAACCGCGCTGGTGCATTCTGCGTGACACGCCTCGGCGTTCTCGATGGACTGCCGACGATGGACGAGCTCAGCGAGTTCATCGCCAATCTCTAGAGGCCCAACGACGGGCCAAACGGAAGCTATCCAGGCGTGTCTTTCGGCATGATCCTGTGACCTTCGCCCCTGGACCGGTTGTATCGGTCTTTGCGAGGGTGGTCATTCACATGTATCGGTTGCTTGCAGTTGCTGGTCTGATAGCCGCGCTTCTCCTCATCGTGCCGGGAGCGGTTGCCGACGCCGCCGCGCCTGAATCGGACACAAAGTCGGTCTGGTACCCCGCAGACGAGTCCGGCAACCGGGAGGTCTCGTTCTATTTCGTCTTCTCGGAGACGTGCGGTCACTGCGCCAAAGCCAAGCCGTTCATAGACGAGCTCGAAGCGAGCTACGACTGGCTCAATGTGGTCAGAGTCAGCACCCAGGCGGCGACCGGGGCCGAGGTCGACACGGTCATCGCTCTGGCCGACGAGATCAATGAGGACATCGTCGGCGTTCCCACCTACCTGTTTTGTGAACGGATGGAGGTCGGTTTCGACAGCGAGGAGACAACAGGCGCCGACCTGGAGCAGAAGCTCGTCGAGTGCTACTCCGCTCTCCAGGGAACCGGTGAGCCCGACGACGGCTCTCGCGCCGACGAAGATCTCAGCGTGCCCGTGCTCGGCGAGATCGATGCCGACGCCGTCTCGCTCCCGCTGTTCACGGTCGCCATCGCGGGCTTGGATGCATTCAACCCGTGTGCGTTCTTTGTGCTGTTATTCCTGTTGAGTCTCCTCGTCCACGCTCGAAGCCGATGGAGGATGGCACTGGTGGGTGGTGTGTTCGTCATCATTTCCGGTGTCATGTACTTCGCGTTCATGGCGGCGTGGCTGAACGTATTCCTCGTGACCGGTCAGTTGCGTTGGGTCACGACGGTGGCTGGCCTGATTGCGCTGGCAATTGCGATCTTCAACATGAAGGACTACTTCCTGCCCGACACCGCCGGCTCGCTGTCCATCCCCGACTCGGCTAAACCCGGGCTCTTTGCTCGGATGCGCAAGCTGACAACGGGCGATGCGATGCCCACCGTCTTGCTGGGCACGATTGCTCTGGCCGCCGTCGCCAACAGCTACGAGCTCCTGTGCACCGCTGGTTTCCCTCTCGTCTTCACGCGGGTACTCACCCTGAACGATCTCTCGACGTCTACCTATTACGGCTACCTCGTGCTGTACAACGTGGTCTACGTGATACCGCTGCTGGTGATTGTCGGTGTGTTTGTTTGGACGCTGGGTTCGCGCAAGCTCTCCGAAGGAGAGGGACAGTTCCTCAAGCTCATGTCCGGCATGATGATGCTGGGACTCGGCCTGCTGCTGGTGCTGCGGCCCTCTCTCCTGGAGAACATGCTCGCGGCCGTCGGAATCCTCGGTGGTGCTGTAGCTGTGGCGATCGTCGTGTCGGTGATCCGTCGCAGAAGAAGCACAGATTCAGCCGCGGCTGGCTAGTCGATCCGGACCCGGCATAGCCGGCAGCGGCGTCCGGGGCCTAATTGCGGCGATGCCTATAGGCGCAACTCCATGATCAGTACCGAGTGGTATGCGTCGAGCTTGTGGCCCACCTCGTCGAGGATCCCAACCTCTCGGTAGCCACAGCGCCGGTGCAGGGTGATGGAGGGCTCATTCGGCAGGGCGATCAGGGCATAGGCTCGATGGATGCCCCGGCCCTGCAATCTCTCCAACAACGCCTCCAGCAGAGGTGCGCCAAGACCTCTGCCCGTGTACGCCTCGTCAAGCACGATCGTGGTCTCGACTGATGTCTCGTACGCCACCTTGTCGCGAAACGGGCTGCTGGAAGCGAACCCGGCGATAAGGTCATCGACCAGGATCACGAGCGCCTGATAACGTCCCTCGCGGCCGTACTTGGCGAACCATCGCGTCCGCTCCTCCAACGTCCACGGCTCCAGGTCGAACGAGGTGTGGCGGTCGATGATGTACGAGTTGTATATGTCGTTGATTCTGGGGAGATCGGCGTTCGTAACGTGCCGGATCTGGGGTGCCGTCATGCCGGAGCAGAGTAGACACCTCGGGGACGAGCCCGGAGTTACAGCGGTGTAATTGATCCTCCCGGCCCATTCAGGTGCTCGGCCGTTTCGCCGAAACTCTCAGAACGCTCTTTAGAAGGACAACGGTGCACCGCTTCCAACGGCTTCTTCAAGCCACTGACCCTGAGCTTGCTGCTCACGGCACCCGCACCGGTCAGTTAGCAAGAGACATTGCTGAGACGATGTCGCTCGAGCCCGGTCGCATCGATCTGCTCCAGATGGCAGCGTCCCTCCACGACATCGGCAAGATATTCATCTCGCGAGAGATTCTCGACAAGCCCGGCCCGCTTGATGAAGCCGAGTGGGAAGAGCTGCGGCACCACCCGATGATGGGATACCAGCTGGTGAGAACCCGGGTTCCCGACGTTGTATCTCGCGTGGTCTTGACGCATCACGAGCGATGCGATGGCACCGGCTATCCCGATGCGATACCGGCCAGAAAGATTCCGCTGGAGGCTCGAATCCTCCAGGTTGCCGATGCGTTCGACGCGATAACTTCGAATCGGCCTTATCAACCGGCTCTGCCTGTCGCGTATGCGCTGAACGAAATGGTGCGCTGGTCCGGTACCCAGTTCGATCCCAGCGTCGTCGAGGCGATAATTTCTCTCGCCGGCCGCTCGAAGTGGGTTATGGATCGCTTCCCCGCCGACGTCACGCTCGTGAGCGACATCGCTGTCTGATCACGGTCCAACCGTCTAGCTCTCAGTTCTCTCCTCGACGGGGACTGCAACACGAGCCGTTCGCCTGATGAAGTAGAACACCCGCTTCAAATGAGCAACGACGTCGGTTTCGAAGGCATAGGTCGCAATTCGATTGGGTTCGTCGGCGACGAGGCGCTCGGTCTCGTAGATTTCTGTCTTACGAGCCAGCGACGTGATTTGCCGCTTCATTGCAGAGACCTCCCGCGCCGCCTCTTCATTCTTCTGAGTCACGGCCAGCAATGCGAGATCGAGAGCACCCCTGATCTCCTCGTGGAGTCGAAAGAGGAATTCGGCGGTGCCTTCGCTGACCACGAGGTCTTGCTCGATGCGAGCGATCCCGAGCTGAACGAGGTTGGTCTCGATGATGTCCCCAATCGCTTCGAGGTTGTTCGTCGCCTCCATCAGCTGGAATAGCTCAGCAGACGCTCTGGTGCCGAGTTCCTCCTGCGAGAGGTGTGCCAGGTACTCCACGATTGCGCCGTAGAGGGCGTCTACTTCGTCGTCCATCGCTTCGACCTTGACCAGATCGGCGTGACTTCCCGAAACAACTGCGGGCAATGCGGCGGCGTACATTTGCCGCACTCGTTCCGCCAATCGGAGCAACTCGAGGCGGGCCCGATCGAGGGCCAGCGTTGGCGTGTTGATCAGACTGTTGTCGAGGTACCGGGGCTTGACCAGCGGAACTGGTTCCCGGTCCGGTACCAGCCGGATCACGAGGTTGGCCAGCTGCGTCGTAAACCCGATGAACAGAACTGTATTGACCACGTTGAAGATCGTGTGGGCGTTTGCGATCTCACGGGCGAGGCCACCGCCGATGGTCTCTACGAGGTTGGCGAGAAACGGGATCAGCAGCACCCACAGAAGGACACCGGCGACGTTGAATATGGTGTGCACCCACGCCGCACGAAGCGCATCGCGTGGCTTACCAATCGCCGCCATCTGCGCAGTAACGCTGGTTCCGATGTTGGCGCCCAGAATGAGGGCGATTCCGGCCTCCAGATCGATGAGACCCTGGAAAGCAAGCGCCAGCACAACCCCGGTGGTGGCCGAGGAAGACTGCACAATGGCGGTGAAGATGGTCCCGGCCACGATCCCGGCGAACGGGTTGGACATTCCGGCCATCCAGTCCCGGAAGGGTTCGTAGTCGCTGAGCGGATCCATGGCCTCGCCCATTACCGCCATGCCGAAGAACACCATCCCGAGTCCGAGCACCAAACCACCCTGGGCGCGCCGTTCATCGTTTTTGGAGAAGAAGCGGACTCCGAACCCGATTGCTACTAGCGCCAGCGCGTACCTGGTCACCTTGAAAGCGATGATTTGTGCCGTAACCGTCGTCCCGATATTGGCACCCATGATGACGCCGACGGACTGCTCGAGCGTGAGCAGCCCCGCGGTAATGAACCCGACAACGAGCACCGTCGTCACCGATGACGACTGGATGACGGCAGTGACTCCAGCGCCGGTGGTGGCCGCGGCAAAGCGGTTGGCGGTGAGTCGCGACAGGATCCCTCGCATCCTGTCACCGGCGAGGACGCGCAGACCCTTGGTCATGCGATCCATTCCCATCAGGAAGATGGCGAGGCCACCGAGGAGCCCCGTGATGACGACGAAGGTGTCGATCGACCCAGATGCCGCCGACGCCTCAGCGAGAGCGATCACTTGGACCACCAGTTTCCTCCCCGACTTGCGATCCTGTCACCTTACCGCCGGCAATGTCCATGGTCGCTGTCTAGAGGACCGGCAACCCAAGTCCGCGGCTGATCACGAGACGCTGGATCTCAGAGGTTCCTTCCCCGATCTCGAGGATCTTGGCATCTCGATAGAACCTCGCCACCGGGGAATCCTCGATGAAGCCGGCTCCTCCGTAGATCTGAGTGGCGATTCTGCTGGCCGAGACCGCGGCGTCGCTCGCATACAGCTTGGCGACCGCGGCGGCTTGCTTGATCGGCCGCCCGGCATCCTTGAGCGCGGCTGCGCGGTAGGTGAGCAGACGGGCCGCATCGACCATCACCTGGAGATCGGCGCACTGGAATGCGACGCCCTGGTTGGCGCCGATGGGCCTGCCGAATGCCCGGCGAGACTTGGCGTAGTCGACGGAATACTCCAGGCAAGCTTGCGCCAACCCCACCGCCAGTGCGGCGATGGCGATGCGACCGTCGTCGAGAGTCGCCAGAAACTGCTGAAACCCCCGGCCCGGATCTCCAAGGAGATTGGAAGCCGGCACCCGGCAATCCTCGAAAATGAGGCCCCGGGTGTCCGATCCGTGCCACCCCATCTTTCGGTAGGCGGGTTCCACGACGAAGCCGTCTGTGCCCGCCGGAACGATGATCGACGAGATCTGATTCGGGCCCGTCTTGGCGGTGATCGTCACCACCGAGGTAATGGCGGTCCCCGCATTGGTTATGAACGCCTTGGAGCCATTGATGACCCACTGGTCTCCGTCTCGATCCGCCTTGGTTCTCGTTGCCCCCGCATCGGACCCGGCCTCCGCCTCGGTCAGGCCAAACCCGGCCAGGGCGCGGCCGGCGAGCAGATCCGGGAGGTATCTGTCCTTCTGTTCATCACTTCCGTAGGTGTAGATGGGGTTGATGCCCAGACCTACTGCCGCCTCCAGGGTGATACCCATGGATTGATCGACCCGGCCCACCTCTTCGATCGCGACGCAGAGCGACGTGAAGTCGCCTCCCATGCCGCCAACATCCTCAGGGAACGGAAGGGCGAACAACCCCAGGTCGCCCATCTTGTGGACAACGTCTACCGGGAACGGTGTGTCGTGATCCCAGCTTTCCGCAAGTGGACCGATCTCCTGCTCGGCAAAGTCGCGCACTACCTTGCGGAACGCCTCGTGTTCCTCGTTCAGCTCGAATCTCATGCCACCCCCTATACGGCTCGCGTCGGCATGATCCCCCGCCGTGTCAGGAGATCAACCACATGCTCGAGTGGCAGACCGATCACCGTCGATCGTAGACCTTCAACGTTGGAGACAAAGCCCTTCCCCGCGCCTTGGAGGGCGTAGGCGCCTGCTTTGTCCAGTGGTTCGCCCGTCGCCGCGTATGCGGCCGCTTCGGCCTCGGTTACATCCCGCATCGTGACCCGGGATGCATCTATACCGCTCTCTTCATCGTCACCTCCGACGACGATGAGGTGATAGCCGGTGTACACCGTATGGGTGTTCCCCGCCAATGAGAGAAGCATCTCAGCAGCGTCCGGCTCGTCGGCAGGTTTCCCATATACACGGCCATCGAGCACGACCGCAGTGTCGAACCCGAGGATGCATCGTTCCCGCGCGCTGACCGCAGCGACTGCAGCCGCTTTCTCGCGAGCCATCCGGACGACGAAGTCCTCCGGCGGCTCGGCCGGCAGGCGGATCTCTTCGATATCTGGTGCCAGCACATCGAACTCGTACCCGGCCATGCTCAGCAGCAAGCGGCGTCGTGGTGAGCCGCTGGCGAGGACCAGCTCGTGGTTGGGTGCGAATGTCGACATGCGGGCACGGTAGCGCGGTCGATTGGACTCGTGCGGCGTGCTCATGCGGGAACTTCCTGCTGGCTATGGTGTCAGAACTCTGGCTGACGACTAGAAGGTGACAGATGCGGTGGCGCAATCTCGAACGGAGTGAAAACGTACAGGACCGGCGCGGCCAGACGGCCAAAGTCGCCGGTGGTGTTGGAGGGCTCGGAATCATCGGGCTGCTCCTGGCTCTGTTTATGGGCGGCGGGGGCGGCGATGTCGGTGACCTCCTCGGTCAGCTTGCAGCCCCGCAGACCTCCGCTCCGGTTCAGGACTCGGGCGAGTTCGAGGGCATAGATGACGAAGAGGCCTTTGTCATGGCGATCCTCGGCACCACCGAGACCCTATGGACGGACATCTTCGCATCGAGTGACCAGACGTACGACCCGGCCGTGGTCGTTCTTTTCAGCGGTGCAACCTCGTCAGCTTGTGGCGGTGCCAGCTCGGCGACCGGTCCCCACTATTGCCCTCTCGACGAGACCGTATACATCGATCTCACTTTCTACGATGAGCTGAAGCGCCGATTTGGCGCCGAGGGCGGCGACTTCGCAGAGGCCTATGTCCTCGCCCACGAAATCGGGCATCACATCCAACACGAAGTCGGGATCATGGACGATGTTCGCGAGGTCCAGCAATCGCGGCCGGCCGACGCCAACGAGTACTCGGTACGCCTCGAGCTTCAGGCGGACTGTCTTGCCGGAGTATGGGCGAATTCGATCTTTCAACGAGACAATGTTCTCGAGCCCGGCGATATCGCGGAAGGGCTCAGTGCCGCAGAAGCCGTCGGAGACGACCGGATCCAGCTGACAACAACCGGGCGGGTCAACCCCGAGTCGTTTACCCACGGCACTTCAGAGCAGCGGGTTCACTGGTTCAATGTCGGCTACGAGACCGGGGATCCGGCGGCCTGCGACACGTTCAACAACGACATCTAGGACAAGAGCTCGTTAGCTGAACGCCGGTATCCCGGTAATGGCCTGACCCATGATCAACGTGTGCACCTCGTTGGTGCCCTCATAGGTGTAGACCGACTCGAGGTTGTTCATATGCCGGATCACCGGGTACTCCAGGGTGATGCCGTTTGCGCCCAGAATGCTGCGGGCCTCGCGAGCCACATCCAGAGCCATCCGCACGTTGTCCATCTTGCCGAAAGAGATATCCTCGACGCCGGCAGTTCCCGCATCCTTCATCCTGCCGATATGGATCGCAACCAGCATCGCCCGATTCACGGCAACCATCATTTCGACGAGCTTCCGCTGCGTGAGCTGGAACGCCGCAATCGGCTTGCCGAACTGCTTGCGCTCGATCGAATAGTCCAACGCGGCCTCGTAACAGGCGCGAGCGGCGCCAACAGCGCCAAAGAGAATGCCAAAACGCGCCTCATTCAGGCACGCCAGCGGGCCCTTCAGGCCAACGACGTTCGGGAGCATGGCGTCGGCCGGCAGTCGAACATCATCGAGCACCAACTCCGAGGTGACGGATGCCCGTAGCGACAGCTTCTTGTGAACGTCGTTTGTCGAAAAGCCGGTCGTTCCCTTGGGAACAAGGAACCCGCGAACCCCTTCATCGGTCTGTGCCCAGACAACAGACACGTCGGCGACACCGCCGTTGGTGATCCACATCTTTGTCCCATTCAAGACCCAGTCACCGCCGTCGCGACGGGCGTGGGTCTTCATTCCCCCCGGGTCGCTGCCCGCATCGGGCTCGGTTAGCCCGAAGCAGCCGATGATGTCGCCCGCGGCCATGCCGGGGAGCCATTGCTGCTTCTGCTCTTCGGAACCGAACGCCCAGATGGGGAACATCGACAACGAGCCCTGCACAGACACGAAGCTTCTGGCGCCCGAGTCGCCCGCTTCCAGCTCGGTGCACGCCAGTCCATACTGCAGCGCTGTGGTGCCGGCGCAATCGTACCCGTCAAGATGCATGCCCAACAGGCCCAAAGACCCCATCTCTTTGGCCAGTTCCTTGGGGAAGTACCCTTCCTCAAACCAATCGGCGACATAGGGAAGAACCCGGTCGGCGACCCAGTCGCGGACGGTATCCCGCAGAAGGCGGTCTTCGCCGTCGAGAAGCTGGTCTGTCTCGAGGAAGTCTCGCGGATTGGGATTACGAGGACCGACTGCACCTTTGCTCATCGCAACTCCTGCTTGGGGAATGACCCGTCAATGCTACGCCTTGTTGGGCGGCAGTTGGCGTCACTAGCGACCCTTTCAATCGGTCCGTTCGCCACTATCGGGTGGGGCGCTGCTTGCGGGAGTAAGGTCCGGGCCATGGAACTGCCCTCTCGGATCCGGATCGGCCTCTCCCCTACTCCCCTCGAGTTCGCCGATCGGCTGACCGCAGCCTGGTCCGGGCCGCGAATCTGGGTGAAGCGCGATGATCTGACGGGCTTCGGTGTCTCCGGCAACAAGGTCCGGAAACTTGAGTTCCATTTCGCCGCAGCTCGGGATTCGGGCGCCGATACGGTCATCACCTGTGGTGCTGTGCAATCAAATCACTCACGGGCGACCGCGCTCGCAGCTGCCCGTCTCGGAATCCGCACAATCCTGTTGCTGCGCAAGAATCCCGCAGAGGACCCGCCGCTCAGCGGCAATTACCTTCTCGACCGACTGGCGGGCGCCCAGATTCGATTCATCACTCCGGCGGAGTGGGCCGATCGAGACGCGCTGATGCGAGAGGAAGCAGACCGTCAGGCCGAACTCGGACACACCGCCTGGGTGATTCCCGAAGGGGCATCGGATGCCCTCGGGATGTGGGGCTTCGTTCTTGCGGTCCGGGAGATAGCGGACCAGACGGCAACGGTAACGGGAAGCGCTCCGGTGCTGTGGCACGCGGCGTCCTCCGGAGGCACAACCGCCGGCATCGGTTGGGCCGTTGACCGGCTGGCACTTGCGTTCCCGGTCGTTGCCTGTTCGATAGGTGATCCCGCCCGGGACATCGAGCAGAAGGTAACGGCGATCTGGGCCGAGGCCGCAGCTGCGATGGGTACCGCTCCACCGGACCTGGATATCGTCTACAACGACAGTCACATCGGCGGCGGGTACGGTGTCGTGAGCGACGAGGATCTCGCCATCCAGGCCGAGGCAACGTCGCTGACCGGGTTGATATTCGACCCGACGTACACCGGCAAGGCGCTGGCCGGGCTCCGCCGGGAAATCACAGATGGTCGCTACGGACCCGATGACAACGTGATCTTCTGGCATACGGGTGGCGGCTTTGCCGTATTTGCCCACGATTTCAGTCGAACAATCGCTGCTGCGCCTCGGGACGGACAAGCCGTTTGATCCCCGTCCACGGGATGGCGTCCATGAACGCCCATGACCTTCGATGAATCGTGCACGGTCCCAGGGCGTGCAGCGCGGCCTTGTGCACCGGGCCGGGATATCCCTTGTTGCCTTCGAAGGCATACGCGGGGAAGTGCTCTCCTGCGGAACGCATCATCCGATCCCGCGTGACTTTGGCGAGGATGGATGCAGTGGCGATAGAAAGCGAGCGAGCGTCGCCTTTCACGAGCAGATCGGCTTCGCCGCCGAGTACGAAGTCCCAGTTTCCGTCGAGGAGCACGTGGTCGTGGTCGACACCGAGGCCCTCCAGGGCGCGACCGGCGGCGAGGGTCAATGCGGCCGACATACCCAGCTCGTCGCACTCAGTGTGGCTGGCGTGCCCCACCGACCACGCGACACACCACTCGGCGAGACGGTCAAACATCCCTTCGCGCTCTACCTCGGTCAGCATCTTCGAATCGCGGATCTTGTAGATCCGGCGCTCGCGGGGAAGAACCGCAGCGCCGACGCTGACCGGGCCGGCCCACGCCCCCCGGCCAACTTCGTCCATGCCGACGACAACACGTTTACCGGCAGCCCAGAGCGCTCTCTCGTAGTGAAGAGTTGGGGACTTGCCCTTGAGAGCGCTGCGGAGCTGGGGAAGCGTGGATGTCATCTCAGTTCAACGTGAGATCGTCGGGGTAGCGGGCGTACAGGCGCAAACGCCCGGATTGGCGTTCCAGGACTCGGGACCAGAGATCTACGGGATCGCCGAAGACGTCATCCACGATTGGTTCGAGCACGAACCAGGAATCCACAGCCAGCTCCACCTCGAGCTGCCCTGCATCCCATCCGGAATAGCCCGAGAAGACCCGCACCCTTTCCGGCTGCGTGGCGGGATCCGGCGGGTCGGTGAGGTCGATGAAGCCGATCCCGGAGAATAGGGATGTTGCGCCGGCAACCTCGTCGCTCGACCATTCCGCCACCCCCACGGCGATCTCATTGCGAACCGGTCCGCCGACGAAGACGACGGCAGGATCGGCCAAGAGATGGGACCAGTCGGGAAGGTGCTCCGCAGCGGATTCCTCAGTGGGCCGATTCAGCACCGTTCCAAAAGCTCCGTCCTCTCCATGTTCGAACAAAAGCACGACGGTCCGATAGAAATTGGGATCCGAGAGAAGGGGGTTCGCTACGAGGAGCTTGCCGGTGAAAGATGCTGTCGTCATATCGATGCTCCGACTTCGGGCAACGTTCCGCCACTGCGGCATTCCGTAGCATTGGACCCTACCCCATCCTCTCGTTGGGGCGTCGGGAGTATTGTGGCCGCAGGAGGTGGCAAGTATGGAACTGACCAGTTCGAGCTTCTCTGATGGTTCGATGATCCCCGCCGAGCACGCATTCTGTTCTCCGGATCCCGAGTCTCACGTGACCCTCGCCGCAAACCGGAACCCGCATCTGGCCTGGACGGATACGCCGGCAGGCACGGTTTCGATCGCAATCATCTGCCATGACCCCGATGTCCCGACCAAACCCGATGATGTCAACCAAGAAGGTCGCGAGGTGCCCGGCGATCTGCCGCGAACCGATTTCTTTCACTGGGTTGTCGCTGAGTTGCCACCGGATCTGACCGAAATCGCGGCAGGGTCCTTTGCGGATGGTGTCGTCGCACGTGGACAACAGGTAGCAGATGGGCCTTTCGGCTGCCGGCAGGGGCGCAATGACTACACGGGCTGGTTCGCCGGCGACGCCGACATGGGCGGCGACTACTTCGGGTACGACGGTCCCTGTCCGCCGTGGAACGACAGCCTGCTCCACCATTACGTATTCACGGTATATGCGCTAGACGCGGCCGATCTCGATCTGCCTACCGGGTTTGGTGGAGCAGATCTGCGTGCGGCGATCGCAGGACATGTTCTTGCGGATGCCTCTATTACCGGCACCTACACACTCAATCCGCGGTTGCTCTAATGGAGACCGGCTAGGGTCTCGCTTCGATGCACTCTTCAGTACTACGAGCGCTGCCGAAGGTAGAGCTCCACAATCATCTCGACGGCGGGCTCCGGGTGGCGTCGGTGATCGAGCTCGCCGACGAGATCGGCTACGACCGCTTGCCGACAAAAGACCCCACTCAGCTCGCCGCCTGGTTCTACCGCGGCGAATCGGGCTCATTGGTGCAATATCTCGCCGGTTTCGAGCACACCATCGCAGTGATGCAGACCGCCGCCGCTATCGAACGCGTTGCCTACGAGGCCGGTCAGGATCTGCACCTCGACGGCGTCATCTATGCCGAGGTGAGGTTTGCCCCTGTGCTGAATACGCGGCGGGGTCTGGGGCGTGAAGAGGCGATCGAGGCGGCGCTGGCCGGGTTCGAGCGAGCCCGCTGCGAGACCGGGATTGTCATCAACCTGATCGTTGACGCAATGCGCAACTTCCCCGACTCAGATCTCGACGCCAGGGCGGCAGTTCGGTTTGGCGGTGCCGGTGTCGTCGGGTTCGATCTTGCCGGGCCCGAAGCCGGGTTTCCGCCCGGAGACCACAAGGAGGCCTGCGACTACGCCCGCGCTCATGGCCTCCATCTCACTATTCACGCAGGAGAGGCCGACGGCCCCGCCAGTATTCGCGAAGCGCTCGAGGTGTGCGGAGCCGAGCGGATCGGGCACGGGGTTCGCATTCTCGAAGACGTCGATGCCGACACCGGGTCGCTGGGCCCGGTTGCGACGCACGTCCTCGAAGAGCAGGTGCCCCTCGAGGTGTGCCCGACCTCGAATCTGCACACGTTGAACATGAGGCCGGATGCCCACCCGCTGGGGGCCCTCGTCCGAGCGGGGTTCAACGTGACCCTCAACACGGATAATCGGCTGATGAGCAATGTCACTCTGACCGACGAGTTCGAGCTCGCGGTCATGCACCAGGGCCTCGACCTCTCCGATTTGAAGCGGATAACGATCAATACCGCAAAGGCCGCCTTCACCGATGCCTCGACCCGGGCCCGGCTCTGTGACCAGATCGAGGCCGGCTACGGCAGCTTGGCCTCTAGCCAGGAAACGACATAGGCGAGGACTTCCTCGTGCTCCGGTTCGTTGTGAGTTTCATGGCGGAGACCGGCAAACACCTTCCGCTCGACATTCTGTAGCGCAGCAAGTGGTGCCGAGGCATGGGGCGGGACCAGGCTGTCCTCGGCGCCGTGGAACACCAGGGTCGGGCGAGCCAGCCGCTCGTACTCTTCGCGGATGGATTCCATCTGTGCGAACAGGATCGCACCAAAACGAGCTGTTGCCTTGGTTTCCACCAGGGGGTCGGCGAAGTACTTTTCTCCAACCGCCGGGTCCTTTGACAGCTGCTCGCCTTTGATCGAGTTGGCCAGCCGCAGGGTCGGCCGGATGCGATTCAGGACTTTCGCACCGACGCGGAGCGCAGCGGGAGCATCCGCACTCATTGCGGGTGCAGACAACACGTAGAAGTCCGGTTGGTGGCGATTGCTCATCGCATAGGAGGCGCCGATGAGGCCCCCCATTGAATGGCCGTACACGATCAGCGGAAGGTCATCTTTTGTCTCGTCGAGGATCAGCTCCAAATCGTCCAGGAACTCCTCAAACGACTCGATATCGACACGATTGCCCCCGGAGGCCCCATGCCCGCGCAGATCGAACGCAGTTACATCGAAGCCGTTGGACACGAAGTAATCCCCGACATGGTCGTAGCGACCCGAGTGCTCTCCTAGGCCGTGAACAATCAGTATCCGGGCGCGGGGAGAGTCGCACGCCCACCGTCGAACGAGCAGTCCGAGACCATCGTTTGCCATCAGTTGTGAGGTTGTACTTGTCACAGATCGCCTCCCGTAGCCAATGCCGCCCCGATGATTCCCGCACGATTGCGGAAGCGCGCCGGGCGGATCGTCGCGTTTGTATCAAGCAGATCCGAATAGAGATCGAAGTTTTTCGATATGCCGCCACCCAGGATGAAATGGTCGGGAGACAGAACGTCCTCCACGTAGTTCAGGTAATCGTTGAGGCGCACCGCCCAGTCGCGTTCGGCAAGACCGGCATCGACCAGCCGAGCGGCGGCGTGGAGCTCAGCGTCTTGGCCTTTGAATTCGAGGTGACCGAGCTCTGTGTTGGGCACCAGGACACCCTCGGTGAAGAGAGCGCTCCCAATGCCCGTGCCGAGCGTCAGGAGAAGCACCGTGCCGGTGAGCTCCGCTGCCGCGCCGAATGTGTTCTCGGCAAGACCGGCTGCGTCGGCATCGTTCAGCATCGTCACGGGCATGTCGTAGCGAGAGCTGAGATCGTTTCCGGCGTCCCGACCTATCCACGAATCATCGATATTCGCAGCTGTGTAGACCACCCCGGCACGCACCACCGCGGGAACGGCACAACCGATCGGGCCATTCCAATCGAAGAAGCTCACCATTTCGTCAAAGACCTCATACATCGCTTCGGGAGTCGATGGTTGTGGCGTAGGGATTCGCTTTCGCTTTGCGATGCGCTTTCCGGTGGTGAGATCCACAGGCGCGGCCTTGATTCCGCTGCCACCAACATCGATTCCTAGGGCCTCCATGCGATCCTCTCTGCGTCACGTCCCGGCGATCCCCACCGGTCTCGTCTCCACGGTACCTTGCCGCTCGCCGGCTGCGGAATCATCTCCGGACGAACGGTGGATCGACCACCTCAACCGTCTGCCACTTACCCCTCACCTCCAGCTCGACCGGTGTCTCCTCGGGAATGGGAGTGGGCAAATAGCCCATGCCGATGCCAAGTTCGAGGACCGGGCTGAAGTTGCCCGACGCAACCTCGCCGACGGCAGAACCGCACCTGAGGGCGTATCCGTGCCGGGGGGGACGCCTGTCCCCCGTGCGGAATCCGATCAGCTTCTTGGACGGACCGTTTTCTCGCTGGCGCAGCAGTGCTCCGCGCCCGACGAACTCGTGGTCCCAGGCCACCACCCAACCCAGGCCCGCCTCGAGTGGTGTTGTTGCCTCGTCGAGATCCTGTCCCCACAGCGGGTATCCCATCTCCAGGCGCAGCGTATCGCGGGCGCCGAGACCGCAGGCAACGGCTCCAGCGCTGATGAGTCTTTCGAGCAGGGCTGCGCCGTTCTCGTTGGGCACTGCAATCTCCGCTCCCCGCTCCCCCGTGTAGCCGGTTCCTGCCGCCCACAGTGGCCCTCCATTGAACTCACCCGTCTCCACCCGAAAGCGACCGGGTACAACGCCTATCGCCTCTTCGATTACACGGCGACTGCCCGGACCCTGAACCGCAAGGAGGACGGTATCACCGCGGACCGGCATGGCTCGAGTGTCCGGGCTTGCTTGGAAACGCAACAGCAGCTCGTCGAAGTTGACGCCGTTGGGCATCACCCAGTAGTCGTTGTCTGTGAATCGCCAGACGATGATGTCGTCTACGACACCGCCGCGTTCGTTGAGAGCCATCGTGTACTGGGCCCGGCCGGGTGTGATCTTGTTGACGTCGTTGCAGAGTTCGTGCTCCAGAGCGGCCGTGGCCCCTGCGCCGCTCAGCCGGAACCGCCCGAGATGGGTCACGTCGAACACGCCCACGTCTTCCCGAACCGCCATGTGTTCGGCCACAACGCCTTCATACTGCAGGGGCATGTCCCAGCCACCGAAGTCGGTGAAACGGGCGCCCAGCGCCTCATGAGCGGCACGTAGCGGGGTTTCGGGCATGACGGGGCGCCTCCGGTTCGACTGGCACTCAGCCTAACTCAGCGGCTGCCGAGAACGAGGTCCCGGCAGTCATCCGCTCGTGCCGGCTAGCCCGCCGCGAGCGACGAGCTCTCGTCGCCCAGTTCCTCGACACGTGGCGGTCCGGGAAGTCGGGTCGGTGCCGCCGGCAGATCCTGATCCGGCGGCTCCTCGAGCCCGTACTTGACCAGGAGGCTGAGATAGTCCCGCTGGTAGAACACCTTGCACTCGATGTCCGGATAGAGCTCGCCGAGCAGACGTACCTTCCGGTTCTTCTTGGTCACGAGCTTCTGGCTCATGGTTGTGATCTCTATGTAGAGATCGTCACCGGGGAGATAGAAGTCGGGTCTGAAGAACTTCGTCGGGGTGCCATCCTCGTCGAATCCGATGGCGAACTCGCGCGGCTCGTACTCCCACTCCACTTCGTAGAAGTCGAGGAGACGCGCAAATTGTCGTTCGCTCTCATGGGCGAAGTCGACAGCTTCGGCCGGTTGGGCCTCGTCGAGGAATTCCGTACTCAGTTGGCCTTCGCCTCCGTTAACGTCGCTACGCTCGCAACCTCTTCGGGGAAGAGCTTGTGAATCTCGCCCTCGAGTTCCGCCTGGACCGGACCAACGGCAATTCCAAACACGCCCTGGCCCTTCTGGAAAACATCTACGACCTCGTCTGCGCTGTGGGCCGCAAAGATCGTGGCGCCATCAGAAAGCAAGGTCACATCGGTGAGCGGATTGTTGCTGGCCAGCTGGTCACGCAGGATCGACATCGCACTGCGGATCTTCTTCAGGCTCATTCCTGCGTCGAGCAGTCTCTTCACCACCTTGAGCTGCACGATATCGGAGAACGAATATCGACGCTGGGTCCCCGACCCCTGAGCGGTCTGGACCGATGGCTTGATCAAACCGGTGCGCGCCCAGTAGTCGAGCTGGCGATACGTAATGCCGACCAGACTGCACACCTGTGGGGCGCGATATCCGATGTTCTGCTCCTTCACAGCAAGCCTCCTTATGGCTTGTAGCTTACATCGACGTAATTCCGCCCGCCGAACTACGCCTGTGAAGTTACAGAAACAATTCGCGACTTGTCAACAACCCCTGTGGATAACGCGCCGGGAGGCATCGTCATTTGAGGTCGAACCGGGCTTCGATCCGTCGTCACCGGGATGACGTGGATTGGCTAGGAGTCGCTGGCTTGACCCGACTCGAAGTCCTCGGGAGTGATGTCTTCGAGGAACTCGCGGAAGCGCTCTATCTCATCTTCCTGGCCGTCTTCCTCGATCTCCACCCCGGCCTCGTCGAGCAGGCCTCTGTCCGCAAACAGCGGGGCGTCGGTTCGTGCCGCGACGGCGACTGCATCCGACGGCCGTGCCGAAATGACCACTTCGCTCCCCTGTCGGCTCATCACCAGATTGGCGAAGAAGGTGCCACCGACGAGCTCGGTCACATCAACACGGACCACCTCGGTGTCGAGCGACTCGATCACGAGTCTGAGTAGGTCATGGGTCATCGGACGCTGCGGTTCGACTCCCTGCAGTGCCAGGGCAATGGCCGTGGCTTCGTTGGGGCCAATCCATATGGGCAGATAGCGTGCGCCGTCACGTTCTCGAAGCAGGAGAATCGGAACGTTCGAGGGCAACTCGATCCTGATCCCGATCAACTCCATGGGTACTGGGTCCATGAAGTCAGCCTATCACCGGCAGGAGGATCACTCGTCGGCTCCGTGGCGACCAAAGGCCACTGCGGGGAAGGTTTCGTGAATGTCCTGGAGTCGCTCCATCTCCATGACCGCCCACAATCCGGGCAGATTCCGATATCGACCTTCCCAGTCGAGACCGTACCCGAGCAGGAATTCGTCACCGATTTCGAACCCGCGATACTCGAGCGGGACGTCGACGATCCGGCGAGGTACCTTGTCGAGAAGTGCGACGGTCTTCAGGCTGGCCGGACCGCGTACGGAGAGGTTGCGCCGCAATGTGCTGAGGGTCAGGCCCGTATCCACGATGTCCTCGACCAGAAGAACATGCCGTCCTTCGAGCGAGATCGCGGTATCCATGGCGACTGCGACACGTCCCCTGCTCCCGAATCTCGTCAGGAGTAGAAAGTCGACCTCATGAGGTTCAGCGATGCATCGGATCAGGTCGGCGATGAACGGAACCGACCCCTTCATCACCCCGACGAGCACAGGGTTGAGGCCTTCGTAGTCGGCGGCGATCTGGGCTCCAAGATCACAGATACGCCGCTCTAGCGCAGCTGCGTCGACAACCTCGAGATAGTGCCCGGTCAAGCGGTGCCGCCAAGGACGACCGGGATCATCTCACGCACCATCTCCTGTACCTGCTGCGAGCCGGGCGTTTCCCCCCATGGAGTAACTGCCTCGCGGCCCGTCGCAAGCGGCTGACGGGACTTGACATACTTCTCGAGGTCCGCATCAAGTCTGCTGACGAGACCACCGCCCCCCTCCTGTTCGATGAGCGGAAGCAGAAGCCGATCGCTGACCGAGTAAGCCTGGGTCACGTGGTCCAGGATTGCGGCCGTGTCGGCGAAGTGATCCTCGCTGCCCATGACGACGACAACGAGCGTTTGGCCGTCCGCCTCGTAGGCCGAGACGAGCACACGCCCGGCCTTGCCGGTGTAGCCCGTCTTCATGCCAACCACACCTGGGTAATGGTTGAGGAGATGGTTCGTGTTGACCGCGACACGATCCGTGCCCTCCGGTGACGGCTTGAATCTGATGATGCCTGTTCGGGTGAGCTGAGCTATCACCTCGTCTTCGAGACCGGCCATGGCGATGACGCTCAGGTCCCTTGCCGAGGTGTAGTGCCCGTCGTCGTCAAGCCCGTGTGGGTTCACAAAATGCGAGTGAGCGAGCCCGAGCTCGGCAGCCTTGGCGTTCATCAAATCGGCGAAGCCCGCGACGCTGCCACCAACGTGTTCCGCAAGGGCAACTGCGGCATCGTTCCCGGATCGGACGAGAACGGCAGCAAGAAGATCGCGCACGCTCCACACCTCACCGGCGACAAGCCCGATTTCGGCCTCTCCCACGGATGCCGCTTCCTCGCTGATCCGTACCCTCGAGTCGAGATCTGCATGCTCCCTGACGACCAGAGCGGTCATTAGCTTGGTCACCGAGGCCATGGCACGCTCCTCATCGGCGTTGTGCTCGAGCAGCGTCACGCCGCTTGCCACGTCGATTGCGATCCAGGCGCCGGCTTCGATCTCAACAGGATCCGGAGGGGCAGGCGCCCGCACCGGAGATGCGACCAGCGTCAACGCGGCGAACACAGCGACGGGAGACAGCAGGCTTCGCATCATCCCTCGAGAAGCTTGCGCAGGCGCGCCCGGACCAGGTTCTCCTGCAACTGCGTGCCGGCGCTGGCACCGTCGGCGAGGACTTCAGCAGCCCGTCGTCGGTTCTTCGGATTGCGGTGCTTCAGCAGCGGTGTCACCAGCTGGGAGAGAAGGTCAACTTCACGATCGGCTGCCAACCGCAGCGACCGTATGTGACGACCCTCGAACCCACGCGAATAGAGTCGGTACGCGGCTCGGGCGATGCCGAGGTCCTCGTCGCGGAACACTTGGCGCCCGTCGGGGAGCTCGAACGGCTCGAGGACCCGTTGTGTGATCAACTCGTCGATTTGGTCGCGAGTCAAGCCGCTTGCTCTGCTGAGCTCGTCGTTGGCCATCGATACACCGGCACTCGCAAAGTAGGCCTCAGGAGCCGGGCCGCTATCTCGCGGCGTCTCCATCTCGTCGCCGCGGTCCCAGGAGGTGAGCTTCGACTTGATGACTTTGAGCGGCAGGAAGTGATCGCGCTGCTCGCTGAGGACGTAGCGGAGACGGTCGACATCATCATCGGTGAACATCCGATAGCCCGAGGGGCTCCGGGATGGGGTGACCAGGCCTTGGGCCTCGAGAAACCTGACCTTCGACACAGTCAGATCGGGAAAATCCGGGCGAAGCCCGTTGATGACTTCGCCTATCGACCGGGTTTGGCGGTCGGATAACTGTGCGGGCGCCGTCGCGTCCTCAGCCATGTCCGCCGGCCACGACCAGATGGAACTTGCCGATGATTACCTCATCCCCTGGTTGCAGGTAAGCCCGATCCTGGCGCTCGGCGTTCACGTACGTGCCGTTGGTGGAACGCAGATCCTCAACGCTGAGTCCGCCTTCGTCGACCATGAACCGGGCGTGTCTGCGCGATACGGTGACATCGCCGAGGAAGATCTCGACGTCATCCGACCGGCCGGCAACCGTCTCGCCATCGCCGAGTACGTAGGTCAGTCCGGCACGGGGCCCGCGTTCGACCACCAGGGCGTACTTGAATGCCCCTTCGATTCTGCCAACCATCTCCCCGACTTCTGCGGTGCCCGCATCGGGGTCGTAGAAGATGGTCTTTTCGGCGTCGGTCAGCTCTTCAGGCGCGCTGTTCTCATCAGCCATACGGGCATGGTAGTCCGAAAGCCTCGACAAGAGGTTGAGAGTTGCTGGTTACTCGCAGAACTCTGCGTAGGCAGCCGGATCCATCAGGTCGGCCGTCGCTGCTGTGTCGCCTTCGATGACCACGAACCACGATTCGCCGTAGGGATCGCTGTTGATGAGCTCCGGCGCATCGACCAATGCGTCGTTTACCGCCGTTACGGTTCCGGAGATGGGTGCGTACACGTCGGCAACGGACTTGGTCGACTCGATTTCGGCAAAGGGCTCTCCCCCGACTACGGCGGCGCCCACGTCGGGCAGGTCTACAAAGACGACATCACCAAGAGCGTCCTGGGCGTAATCGGTGATTCCAACCTTGACCTTGCCGTCCTCGACGGCGATCCACTCATGATTCTCGGTGTAACGGAGTCCCTCTGGAATCTGCACGGCATCTCCCGTAATCGATATGTGCTCGGGCTGAGCTTACCTCTCAGCGGCTTGCGCCTCATCGCGGTTCCTGATGGCGGCGACGGCATCGCCTGCGTACTGGAATGCGACCACGTAGTAGAGAACCAGACCCGGGACCCCGGCTCCCCAGGCAAGCCAACGTGCCGGTTCCCATTCCACTCCGACGAAGAACCAGGCTACGGCTGCATACAGCAGCAGCGTCGCCAGCTTGCCCATTTTGCGAACGGCGAGGCTCGTGTGCCCGCGCAACGCAACAACGACTGCTCCGACACCGACGAGCGCCTCGCGGATGATGAGTGCCCAGGCGAACCAGAACGGCAGGTCACCGGTAACGAGGCCGGCAATGACCGCGGTGACCACCGCAATACGATCAGCGAGCGGATCGAGGATCTTGCCCACTTCTGATACTTGATTCAGCCTTCTGGCGAGATAGCCGTCCACCCAATCAGTGGAGCCGATGACGCCCAGAAGCAGACCGGCGGACAAAGGGTCGTCCTTGCCAATGAGCAACCAGAGAAAGATCGGTATTAGCCCAAGACGGACGAGCGATATCAGGTTCGGGATCGTAAGCACGGGCCTACGGTATCAGCCGACCCTCACAACACGGAAGCGGATGCGGTCGAGCTCTTGATCCTCGAACGTCACGACGAACGCGTAACCCTTGGCATCGGGGAACTCGATCCCGTGGAAGGGGCTGACGATCGGCACGATGCTCGATGAACCTGGGGGGAGGTTTGGCGGGGCGCCAACCCTGAGCTTGCCCTTCGCTTCTACCCCCATATCGACGCCGTCTTCATCGATGAGCCGCAACGCGATCTCGAGATCGCGATGGCGCTCGTCGGGCTCAATCTCGGCGACAAGCGCCACTGTGAGGCTGCGGTGTATCACGGGGAGCTTCCGGGCACTGATAGTGTCAAACCCGCCGCCGAGTACAAACAGCTTCCCGCCCTGGACCTGTGCTGCATCGGCAAGCATTGCCGTCGTCAATCGCACCGTTCTCTCCTCATCTTGCGGGTAGGGCAACCTTACCCTGCCCACCACTTCGTTCAGCTATTGCTTCCCCCCTGTATCGGTCGGTAACGCCCGCTACTCAACCACTGATTCTGAGTCCTCTTGAACCCAATTCCGGGGACCTTGTCACCTGTTGCGGCGTTGATTGCGTAGTCTCGCCCGATGTCTCTGCGAATACTGACTGCCAACCTCTACAGCGGCCGCGCCGATCCGGCATCTTTCGCGGCCGCGTTGCGGGAAACGACCCCGGATGTCGTAGCAATCCAGGAACTCGGTTCGAGTTCGGCCGAGGTCCTTGCGGACTGGGGAACGTCACGGCTCCTCGACCCGAATGAAGCAACCACCGGAATGGGTCTCGCCGTCAGGATCCCCGCGGATCTTGACCGGCTCGAGTTCCCGCACCGCAACCCGATCCGGGCTCGGTTTGATGGCAGGGCATGGGGGTTTGGTCCTGTCGAAGTCGTGAGCGCACATCTGGTGAACCCGATAGCCAGGCCCCTCGCCCAGTCGAAGCGCCTCCGCCGCCGCGAACTCGCCGCACTCGAAGCGGTGCTCACCGCACCGATTGAGTCTCGCGTGCTGATAGGCGATCTGAATTC